>Ga0207719_100723_pt1 | contig 14342 bp, 13 predicted proteins | sample A23P1SouthBayCA_2_FD_187279 | JGI IMG/M metagenome (GOLD analysis project Ga0207719, IMG submission 187279) | Aerobic enrichment media microbial communities from Eden Landing Ponds, California, USA - A23 P3 (3) (SPAdes) | ecosystem: Environmental > Aquatic > Marine > Unclassified | place... | reverse complement strand
CCCGAGACTCCCACGCCTACTCCTACTCCAACACCGCCCCCCGAGACGCCGACCCCGACGCCACCACCCGAAACTCCCACGCCTACTCCCACTCCAACGCCGCCCCCCGAGACGCCGACCCCGACGCCACCGCCTGAAACTCCCACGCCTACCCTCACTCCAACACCACCGCCTGAGACGCCAACACCGACCCCAACGCCACCGCCTAAAACTCCCACCCCCACGCCGACGCCGGATCCCCCGACTCCAACTCCAACGCCACCGCCTGAGACGCCAACACCGACCCCAACGCCACCGCCTGAGACGCCAACAGCCACGCCGACGCCGCCGCCCGAGACTCCTACGCCTACCCCCACTCCAACGCCGCCGCCCGAGACACCGACACCGACTCCAACGCCCACGCCGCCACCTCCGACGTCCGCTCCAACCCCGACGGCGACGCCGGACACGCCGACGGCCACGCCACAACCGCCGACTCCGGAGCCGGGGACACCTGCTGGGACGCCACCCCCGCTTGAGGTTCCGGGCTCCACGATCGTCAACACGCCGACGACGACCCCCACCCCAACGGACGACGCTGTCGTCACTCCCGCCGAATTGGGGCCAACCGGAACGGACGAGGCCACCGAGGGAGCCGTGACGCCGGGACAACCCGGCTTCACCCTCGCCGGGACGCTCCTCGTCCTCGCCGTGCTCGCCGCGGTCGCCCGTCGCAGGCGCGAATGACCGGGAGGCGCAACTGACCGCGACGCGCAACTGACCGGAGAACCGGGACTACTCGATCACGACCAGCCGGTCGCCCATGTCGACGCTCTCGCCCTCGCTCACGAGGACGCTCGTGACCGTGCCACCCCGCGAGGCCACGACGTCGTTTTCCATCTTCATCGCCTCCAGCACACAGAGGACGTCGCCCCGCGCCACGGCGTCGCCCTCCGCCACCGCGACCTCCAGGATCGTCCCCTGCATCTCCGCGACGACCTCCTCGCCCTCCGGACTCGTCGTCGCGTCCGCCTCGCTCGCCTCCTCGCCGGCGTCGTCTCCGGGCTCCGCCCGGTCGGCCGTCGCCGTCCCGGGGTCCGGCGGGTCACGCTCCGCGAGGTCCACCTCGAAGCGCTTGCCGTCCACCTCGACCGTGAACGTGCGCTCCCTGACCTCGGGCTCGTCCTCCCCGGCGCCGACCGCCGCGGGACCCCAGCGCTCGACCGCCGCCTCGATCCGGGCGGGGTCGAGCTCGGAGTCGAGGTAGTCGGTGGTGTGGTCCCCGGCGAGAAAGCGGTCGTCGTCGAGCATCAGGCGGTGGAACGGGACCGTCGTGTGCAGGCCCTCGACGTCGAACTCGGCGAGCGCGCGCCGCGAGCGGGCGATCGCCGCCTCGCGGTCGCCACCCGCGACGATCAGCTTCCCGATCATGGAGTCGTACTCCCCGGAGACGCCGTCGCCCTGGCGGACGGCGTCGTCGATCCGGACGCCGGGGCCGCCCGGCGGATCGTACGTCGAGAGGGTCCCGGGCGTCGGGGCGAACGCCTCCGCCGGGTTCTCGGCGTTGATCCGGAACTCGATCGCGTGGCCGTCGACCCCGACGTCGTCCTGGGCGAAGTCGATTCGCTGCCCGGCGGCGATCCGGAGTTGCCACGTCACGACGTCGATCCCCGTCACTTCCTCGGTGACGGTGTGCTCGACCTGGATCCGGGTGTTGACCTCCATGAAGTAGAAGTCGCCGTCGGCGAGCAGGAACTCGACGGTGCCGGCGTTCTGATAGCCCGCCTCCCGGACCCCACGCCTGGCGGCGTCGCCGATCTCGGCGCGCAGGTCGGGGTCGAGCGCGGGGCTGGGGGCCTCCTCGATCACCTTCTGGTGGCGCCGCTGCAGCGAGCAGTCCCGCTCGCCGAGGTGGCGGACGGTGCCGGACTCGTCGGCCAGGATCTGGACCTCGACGTGGCGCGGCTCGGGGAGATACTTCTCGACGTACACGGAGTCGTTGTCGAAGTACGCCTCGCCCTCCCGGCGCGCGCTCTCGAAGGCCTCGGCGGCGTCGTCCGGTCCTTCGACGATCTTCATCCCGCGGCCGCCACCGCCGCCCTCGGCCTTGATGGCGACCGGGTAGCCGTACTCCGAACCGAGGTCGCGGACTTCCCCGGCGGAGTCGACGGGCTCCGTGGTGCCGGGGACGACCGGAACGCCGGCATCCTCCATCAGCGCCCGGGCGCTCGTCTTCTCGCCGAGCGCCCGCATCGCGTCGGCCGGCGGGCCGATCCAGGCCATCTCGGAGTCCTCGACGTCGGCCGCGAAGTCGGCGTTCTCCGCGAGGAAGCCGTATCCGGGGTGGATCGCGTCGGCGTCGGCCCTTCGAGCGGCCTCGATGACCGCCGCGCCGTCGAGATACGAGTCCGCCGCCCGCGCCGGACCGACGTTGTACGCCTCGTCGGCGTAGCGGACGTGGCCCGCCTCGCGGTCGGCGTCAGAGTAGACGGCGACGGTCGAGACGCCGAGATCGACACACGCCCGCATGACCCGCACCGCGATCTCGCCGCGGTTGGCGACCAGCACCTTCTCGAACATCGGGGCCGGCTTTGCCGGGGGGGACCGTGATACTGTCGGTTCGCGCGGTCGCCGGGACGGGGAGCGCCGTCAGCGTCGCCGTCTCATTCCGCCCCGACGAGCCGGCGCATGACGCTCGATTCGGCCTTCCGGAGGAGATCAGAGACCGTGCTCTCCGAGCAGTCAAGCGCCGTGGCGACGTCACGGAGCGTCGCCTCCCGCGGGACGGCGTAGTACCCCAGTTCGGCCGCGGTCTCGACGACTTCGAGCTGGCGATCGGTGATCCCCGACGCGACCGTGGCGTGGCGGCGGTCGTAGTCGCTGATCTCCTCGACCGTCACGTCGATGCTGTCGGGGAGGTCGGCGAGCAACGCCCGGAGGTCCTCGGGCACCCCGACGATGGTCATCCCGGCACCCGCATCGTCGTACACGATCGGCGGAACGACGACGAGATTCCGGCGATCGAAGGCCTGGCGCCACAGCTCGTCCGGCTCCCGGGTCTCCTGGCAGGCGTACACGTAAAACGACGCCTCGTCGATACGGGACAGCGTCGCGTCCCTGATGAACTCCATGGACTCGATGCGCTCCCGGTACGGTTCGATCGCGCCGTCGACGCGCGTGAGCACGTACTCCACGGGCCCCTGGGTCACGTTCCACGCCAGGATCTCGATGCGCTCGACGGAGTCCGACTCCCGCAGGAACTCCTCTATCGGGTGGCGCATCTCCTGTGGGAGGTCGAGCGTCGCGTCGAGGTACTTCACGGTTTACTTCGGACCGCCGGGGTTGAAAACTCCTTGTGGTTTGGCCGGTGGAGTTCCTTTGGTGATAAAGGTCGACCCCCGGGGAGACGACCGATCCGTCACCCGACCTGCCAGCCGCCGTCGACGAACAGGAGTTCGCCGGTGACGTAGGCCGCCGCCTCGCTCGCCAGGAAGAGGTACGCCCCCGCGACGTCCTCGGGTTCGCCGGCCCGACCCAGGGGGACGGGCTTGAGATGCTCGCCCTCCCGGGCGAGTTCGCGCTGGCGTTCGGCGAGTCCCTCCGTGAACTCCGTCGCGATCTGTCCCGGCGCGACCGCGTTGACCCGGATCCCCTCCCCGGCGAGTTCCAGCGCCGCCGTCCGGGTGATCATCTTCACGGCGCCCTTCGAGGCGTCGTAGGCCGTCTGGCCGTGCTGGGCGAACGCCGAACTGATCGAGGCCGTGTTGATGATGGCGCCCGGATCTCCCCGGTCGAGCATGTCGATCGCCGCCGCCTGGACGCCGTTGAAGACGCCCTCGACGTTCACCGACAGGACCGCCGAGAGATCCGCCTCGGTGAGGTCCGTGACCGCCCCGTCCCGGTAGACGCCGGCGTTGTTGATCATGACGTCGACGCCGCCATGCTCGCGCGCCGCCGCCACGAGGTCCTCGACCGCCCCGCGGTCGCTCACGTCCGTCTCGACGAACGCGGCGTCGCCGCCGGCCTCGCGGATGGCCTCCGCTGTCGGCGTCTCCGCGAGTTTCGGCTCGCGCTCGACGTCGCCGACCACGACCGTCGCGCCCGCCTCGCCGAACTGCAGTGCCGTCTCGCGGCCGATGCCCGAGGTGCCGCCGGTGATCACGACCGTCTCGCCCTCGAAGTCCGGATCGAGCGTGCCCATGGACGGGGCTTCGCACGCCGGCGGTAGAAGGTTTCGGGGGGACGGGCGAACGTTTCGGCGGGGGCGAGCAGTCCCCGTACGGCGTGCGACCGTGGTCACGTCGGCGGAGCGATGCCGTACTTCTCCATGAGCGCCCCCTCCAGGCTCGACCGGAACTCGTCGCCCACCGCCCGGTCGAACACGAATATCTCGGCGATGTCGCCGTGCATCAGGGCACCCGGTGAGGACTGCGGGAACGTCCCGATGGCCGTCGAGTCGCCGTCGAACTGCTCGTTTCTGACTCCCCCCGACGTGTCCTGGTACGCGACCTGCTGGCCGTTGAGGAAGTAGTCCGTCGTCTCCTCCATCGCGGAGAGGTTCGAGAAGTCGCCGGTTCGCAGCGTGTGGACGTTGAACTGGTCGTTCGTCGAGCGCTCGGAGTCCTTCGCCACGCTGATCAGGTACAGCCCGAACCGTTCGCCCGTCGTGTTGTAGGTGTTCGCCTCCAGGCCGTAGGAGTTCGAACTGTTTCCGGTCGCGTCGAACCGTCCCTGCATCAGGTACGGCGATCGGGCTTCGAGGTCCGACAGCCGACAGACGACCACGTACGTCCGGGCGGCGTCGTTTCCCATCCCGAGGGTGTCCCGGCGGACGAAGTGGTCGTCCTCGCCGTCGAACCGCAGGGCCGGGAGCCCGTTGGTCGCGTCCTCGACCAGCGTCGGCCGCTTGGCCGGGTCCTCCTGGGTGAAGTCAAACCCGTTCCCGCTCTGGTCGGCCCACGTCGCGACGGCGCCGTCGACCGTCTCGATACCCGCCCCGGGGCGCAGCCACAGTTGCAACGACGCCGGCGTCCGCGACTCGGGTTGCCCGGTGAACACCTGGAGCATGACGTCCCTGGGTTCAACCGTGAAATCCACGACCTCGATGGGATTCTCCCGATCCGACCCGTCGACGAACAGCCACCGGTCGATGCCGCTCCGTTCGACCGTGGTGTCGTTGACTGTGCCGCCCGTCCGGTGAGTGACGTCGACCGCGAAGGACTCCCCGAGGGGACCGATCGCGCCGCCGTCGGTCACGTCGCCCGGCCAGGTCCAGGCGGCGGTCTCGGCATCGCGGAGGGGTTCGTTCGGCGTCTCGTAGGCGTCGTTGCCCGGCGGGCCGTCCTGGACGAGCCACTCGTAGCCGCTCACGCCCATGTAGGTGAGGACCGCGCTCCCGGCGTTGCCGCTCGACGGATCGTCGTGGACGACCGCCAGGCTCAGGTCGCCGGTCGACCCGTTCCGGTAGAGGAACGTCACGGTGGCGTCCGCGACCGTCAGGTCGTCGGGCAGCCCCGCGCTGTCCGGGACCTCCTCGTCGAACCCGTAGAACTCCGCGATCGTCCCGTCGCCCTCGATCGGCGCGACGGACTGGATGCTCCCGTCGGGGAGCCTGATCCCGAGGTCGGGGGCGGAGGCGTCCCCTCCTCCCGAGACCGTGACCCCGCCGGGACTGAAGATCTCGATGAGCCCCTCCCCCGACACGTCGATCGTCGGCGCCGCCATCGAGACGGCGGTGTCGCTCTCGATGATCAGTTCGCCGGTCTCCTCGTCGCACCTGATCCCGGCGACTCCCGTTCCCGTGGCGGCCGCGTCGAGCGCTCCCTCCGCGCTGGCGTCGAGTGCGCTCGCCTCGACGTCCCCGCCGCCACCCCCCTCACCGGGAATGATCAGGTCCCCGTCGTCGTCGAAGGCGTACGCCTCGCCCGAGTCGACGTGTTCGAACCGCAACTGTCCGGCCTCGGCATCGACGTCGAGTCGCCAGCCCGCGTCCGCGAGGTCCCCTGAGTCCGGCATCGGACCCACATCGGACGGCGATCACTTAAAACCGGGCGCCACGTCCGGGGCGTTACGCGTTCGGCGGCGCCAGTTCGACGTTGTCGAGGTATCCCTTGTCGGAACCGGTCCGGTACTCCCCGCGGATGCCCATCTCCGTCAGGTCGCCGAGCACCGTCCGCAGGTCGCTCTCGGTAGCGTCCTCGTCCTGGTGTCTCCAGCCGGCCGCCTCGTCCAGGGTCACAGTGTAGGAACTCCACGGCCCCGAGGTTCCGCCGCCGGGGTGACTGCCCGTCCCGCCGAAGTCGTAGAAGACGGTCGTCCCGCCGCCCTCGAGGACGACGTCCGCGGACCCGAACTGGCGTGGGCTCCCCGAGAACTCCTGGCGGAGGTCGAAGGCCAGCCGGCCGCCGTAGAACGCGGACTTGTCGGCCAGGAACTTCCCCGGCGCGGAGAAGTACCAGACGCCGCCCTGCACGTCGTCGGTCGCAGAAATACAGGGGGCCGGGTTCCCCTCCCCGGGCTCGTAGGTCGGCACCGACGAGCCCCCCTGGGCGTCGCCCGTGATCTCCCAGCCCTCGTCGCCGGCCTCGAAGGTGCTGACGACGGGGTCGGGCGCGTCGCTCGGCGGCGTGATCGACAGCGTCCCCACCCCGACTCTGCTCCCGTTGACGGCCGCGAAGACGGGGTAGTCGTCCGCCGTCGAGGCGTTCGCGACCCCGCGGTACTCGACGAAGACCGTGTCGCCCCCGCCGAGCGTGTTCCCGTCGAAGGTGAACGACACCGCCGTGGCGCCGTCGGCGACCGACGTCCCCGAGACCGGCACGGGGGCGACGCTGCCGCCGGCCCGCTCGATCCCGGCGGCGAGCACGTCGCCGGGGGCGACACCGCCGACGTCGAAGCCGGTCGGGTAGTCGACGCCGAGCGTCGACAGCGTCGCGCCGTCGAGGGCGGGGCCGACGGAGACCTCGACCCGGTGGAGGGCGTCGGTCGCGCCCGCCCCGTCCGGCGTGGCGCTCACCGACACCGCCGTCTCCCCCTCCTCGAAGATCCTGACGCCCCCCGGGCTCGCTATGTCGACGGCGTCGCCACCCGAGATGTCGACTACCGGGGCCCGGACCGTGATGCCGGCCGAACTCTCGACGATCAGTTCGCCCGTCGTCTCCGAACACCGGACGCTACAGCTTCCCGTGCTGACGGCGTTTTCCTGAAGGTCGGCTCCGGTCCGAACGCCGGCTTCCCGGAGACCGTCCCCCGTCCCGCCGCCGTCCTCCCGGAGGGCGGGGTCGCCGTTTCCATCGCGCCCAAGCGTCGACGCTATCGTCTCCCGGAGGTCGTGGATCTCGCGTCCGATCGCCCCGTTCCCCGACACGCGCAGGCTTCCGTCGGCCTCGAGGACGTACGCGTTCCCCGAGTCGACGTGCTCGAAGCGCACCTCCTCGTCCCCGCCGGCGAGTCGCCAGTCCGTGTCCCCGAGACGGTCGCCGTTGCCGTGGGGCATCGGTCGTAGGTCGGCCGAACGGCACTTAAAACCACCTCCCGATCCGCCGCGCGATCCGTGCTGTGACGCCCTATGCCGTTGAGAACGTGCGGTGACGCCTTACGCCGTCGTGAACAGCCTCAGGACGACGTCGCCGGCCGTCCCGTCGAACGCCGCGATCTCGATCGGGTTTCCCGGATCCCGGCCGTCGAGGAACACCCAGTGATCGAGGCCGCTCCGATCCCTCGTCTGGTCGACGACGGTCCCGCCCGCACGGTGGGTGATCTCGACGTCGAAGGAACCCCCGAGGGGTCCGAGCGCGCCGCCGTCGGTCCGGTCGGCGTTCCACTTCCAGGCGACCGATTCCGACTCGCCGACCGCCCCGTCCGTCGTCTCGTAGCGGTCCTGTGGAGGGGTGATCGCCTCGGTGTCGTCCTGGACCAGCCACTCGGCACCGCTCGCGCCCTCGACGGTGAGGACGGCGGCCCCGCCGGCGTCGCTCGCCGGGTGGTCGTGGATGATCACCAGACTCCGCTCGCCGGTCTCGGCGTTCCGGTGGACGAACGTCACGGTGGCGTCGGTCCGTTCGAGCCCATCGGGGGTGGCCGCGGCGTTGTGGTTGTCCGTGTCGAACCCGTAGTACGCCTCGACGGGGCCGTCGCTCTCGACCGGCGCGACGGGCCACTGGCTCCCGTCGGGGAGTTCGATCGCCATCCCCGGTCCGGGCTCCTTGGAGACGGTTACCTGCCCCGGGCTAGAGATGTCGATCGGTCCCCGTCCTTCGACGTCGATCGTGGGCGCCGCCATCGTGATGCCGACGTCGCTCTCGATGACGATCTCGCCGGTGGCGTCGTCGCGCCGGACGGTGCAGGTGTCCGTCTCGATGGCGGCCGTCGAGAGGCCGCCCCCTCCGTGCTCTTCGATCGCGCCAGCCATGGTCGCCTGCAGGCCGTGCACCGCCTCCCCGATCTCCCCCTCGCCCGGCATGCGCACGTCGCCATCCCCCTCAAGGACGTACGAACTCCCCGACTCGTGGTCGAGGCGTACCTCGCCGGTCCCGGGGTCGACCGCGACCGTCCAGCCCATCCCGTCGATCGCCCCGTCGTTCAGGTCCGCCATCGATCCCATGTCTCGGACGTGACACTTAAAACCACGTCCCGACCCCCGGGTGTGACTCCGGTGACCGGTGTCAGCAGTTTCGAGGCGGAGCCGCCGGCCTCAAGGAGCGAGGACTTCCGACGCCGGTCGGAAGGACGACGCGAGTCGGCCGGAGAGGAAGGCGACAACGCCTCCACAAACATACGGGCTGTTGTCTCCCTCTCTCCCCAACATGAATAAACCACCAAGAACAAGCCTGACGTATGGAGGTGCGGCGTACTGTCCCGGTCAAACTCGACGTGGACAGCGACGACGCCGCACTCCTCCGCGAGACAGTTGATGAGTTTCTGTGGGCCGCCAACTACGTCGTTGACCACGCGTGGCAGGGCGAGTACAAGACCACGAGCAAGGCGCAGTTGCAGGAAGAAACCTACGACGACGTGCGTGAACAGACGCGGTTGCACGCCAATCTCGTCCAGAACGCTCGAAACAAGGTCGCCGACGCCGTCCAGGGCGTCGTCGCTCGCTGGAAGCAAGGCGAGGACGCAGGAAAGCCACACTTTTCGACCCCGACCGTCGTGTACGACAAGCGGTGCGCGACCTTCCGCGACGAGTCCGTCTCGCTGGCAACCGTAGACGGACGTATCGAAGTCGAGTACGTCCTTCCTGACGCCGACCGCGACACACCCCACAGCCGGTACCTCGACAACGACGACTACGAGGTGACGAGTGCAGAACTGCACCACAGAGACGACGAGTGGTTCCTTCATCTTCGAACAAAGGCGGAGGTGGAGTCCGACACGCCGGACCAGGCAACGACCGGGCACCAAACGGTCCTCGGCGTTGACCTCGGCGTGAACCAACTCGCCGTTACTTCGACGGGCACCTTCTGGAGCGGCCACGAGTTCGACCACTGGCGACGCGAGTACGAGAAACGGCGTGCATCCCTCCAGCAGTGTGGGTCGCGCCGTGCCCACGAGAACATCCAGGCAGTTGGACGGAAAGAGGCGGGCCGGTTCACGATGATGCTCCACCGGATTGCGAACGGCATCATCGAAGAAGCCGTCGAGAACGGCTGTCCGGTCATCGCTTTCGAGGCGTTGACCGGCATCCGCGACCGTCTCTCCGGTGCCTCGTGGGGACACAAGTGGGCGTTCCACCGCCTCTACGAGTACGTCGAATACAAAGCCGAACTCCACGGCATCGACGTACAGCAGGTGGACCCGGAGAACACGTCGCGGCGGTGTTCGACCTGTGGGTTCACGCATCCCGACAACCGCGACGGCGAGGCGTTCGAGTGCCTGAAATGCGGCTACGAGAACCACGCCGACTACAACGCCGCCAAGAACATTGGCTTGCGGTATCTCCGTCGTCACCAAACTGGGGATGGCGGAGGCGTGCTCACAAATCGGAGATTTGTGGCATGCCACTGAGCTTCGCTCAGTGAGCACACCCGTAGGCGTGCGCTTGAATCGCGGGACGTTGAACGCGAACGGAGAGTATGACCCTCCTGCCGGTAACGGCCAGAGCACGAGTCCACGCGAAAGCCCCACCCTCAACGAAGCGAGGTCCTCAGACCGAGCGAAGTAGGGTGGGGTAGTTTACAACCGTTCGCTCCGCCCGGCTGCCCGCCAGGGATCCCCCGGAGCGCCGTCCGGCACCCGGACGCTCCGCGCCTGGAGCGTCTCGAGCCGGCCCCGGAACCGCCAGCGATCGCCGGCCCAGTCCGCGGCCCGTCCGGCATCCTTGGCCTCGCCGGTCTCGCGTTCGGCGTCGAGATGCGCCGCGATCGCCGCCGCCATCGCGGCCGCCTCCTCGGGCGTCGCCGTCTCGGGGACGTCCAGGCGGTCGCGCACTCCCTCCGGAGCGTCTCGTTCTCCCGGCATGTCACAGCGGGATGTTCCCGTGTTTGCGCTCGATCCGCTCCCCGCGCTTGTTCCGGAGGACGGCGAGGTCATCGATCAGGCGCGCCCGGGTCTCTGCGGGCTCGATCACGGCGTCGAGAAACCCCCGGTCGGCCGCGCGGTAGGGGTTGGCGAACTCCTCGCGGTACTCGGCGATCAGTTCCTCGCGTCTGGCCTCGGGGTCGGCGGCGGCATCGAGTTCGTCGTCGTAGAGCACCCCGACCGCGCCGCGTGGCCCCATCACCGCGATCTCGGCGCCCGGCCAGGCGTAGTTCGCGTCGGCACCGACGTGTTTCGAGGCCATCACGTCGTAGGCGCCGCCGTAGGCCTTCCGGAGGATCACCGTCACCAGGGGGACGGTCGCCTCGGAGTAGGCATAGAGGAGTTTCGCGCCGTGGCGGATGATGCCCCGGTGTTCCTGGTCGGTGCCGGGCATGAACCCCGGGACGTCGACGAACGTGAGGATCGGGACGTTGAAGGCGTCACAGAAGCGCACGAACCGGGCGGCCTTCATCGAGGCCTCGATGTCCAGCGTCCCGGCGTTGACGCGGGGCTGGTTGGCGACGACGCCCACGGCGTGGCCGTCCAGCCGGGCGAACCCGACGGCGATGTTCTTCGCGTGGGCTTCCTGGATCTCGAAGAAGGAATCCCGGTCCGCGACCAGGTCGATCACCGCCGTCACGTCGTACGGTTTCCGGGGCTGGTCGGGGACGACATCGGCGAGGTCCCCGGGGCGGCGTCCGGGATCGTCCGCCGGATCGATCCGGGGCGGGTCCTCGACGTTGTTCCCCGGGAGGTAGGAGAGCAACTCGCGGATCGAATCCAGGGCCTCCTCCTCGGCGTCGGCGGCGACGTGGGCGACGCCGCTCTCGGCGGTGTGGGTGTCCGCACCGCCGAGTTCCTCGAAGCTCACCTCCTCGCCCGTGACGGTCTCGATCACGTCCGGTCCGGTGATGAACATGTGGCTGGTCTCCCGGACCATGAACACGAAGTCCGTGATCGCGGGCGAGTACACGGCGCCGCCGGCGCAGGGCCCCATGATCGCGGAGATCTGGGGGACGACGCCGCTTGCCTGCTGGTTCCTGTGGAACACCTCGCCGTAGCCCGCGAGGCTGGCGACGCCTTCCTGGATGCGCGCCCCCGCCGAGTCGTTCAGCCCGATTATCGGCGCGCCCACCTCCAACGCCTTGTCCATCACCTTGCACACCTTCTCGGCGAACACCTCCCCCAGCGACCCCCCGAAGACGGTGAAGTCGTGGGCGAACACGAACACGGTGCGACCGTCGACCTCGCCCCGGCCCGTGACGACGCCGTCGCCCGGGTACTCCGCCATGTCGAAGGCCTCGATCCGGTGGGTGCGAAGCTGGTCCGTCTCGCGGAAGGTGCCGTCGTCGAGGAAGTACTCGATGCGCTCGCGCGCGGTCATCTTGCCCCGGTCGTGCTGGGCCTGGATGCGATCCTCGCCGCCGCCCTTCTCGGCTTCCCGCCGTCGCTCGCGCAGCTCCTCGATGTCGTCCTCGCCCGTCACGCGCGCTCACCCGTCGCGGTCATGCGAAGGGCAAGCACGACGGCGGGCAAAAGGATTGCTACCGGTGTCGTTTCGGACACCCGCCCGGGACGTCATTCTGACGAAGAACTTATAGGTCGCGCAAGAGAGGCGTTCGGTATGTCGACCGAATCTGCGGACGACACGCTCGAACCCGAGGAGGGCGGGGACACGGCACCGGACGGAGACACCACGCTCGCCGCACTGGCACACGCGTCGGCGCTCGTCGCGTCGATCCTCGGGCCACTCCTGATCCTGATACTCGCGGAGGACGACGACGAACTGGTCGAACAGAACGCGAAGAACTCGCTGAACTTCCAGATCGTGGTGTTCATCGTGTTCCTCATCTCCGTTCCCCTGGTGTTCGTGATCATCGGCTTTTTCACCGCTGCGTTCGCCGCTCTCGCCGACTTCGTCCTGGTCATCATCGCGACGCTGAGGGCGAACGAGGGCGAGGTGTACGCCTACCCCCTCACCCCGAGCCTCATCTCCTGAGCCACGCCCGTCCCGGAACCGCCAGCACGTCGAAGTCGAACCGATCCGTCGCGATCAGCCCTCCCGCCAGCGCGAGCGTCACGAGGACCGGAATCCAGTTCGCGAACGCGAGGTTCACGAGCCCCCACAGGACGACGAAACTCACCAGGTCATCAAGCATGAACGCCCGCTCGTCCAGCCGGGCGATCAGGTCGCCCCGGTCGAAGGCGAAATCGAAGGCGACGGTCGCCACCGTTCCGGACAGTACCCAGCCGGCGTAGTTCGTGAGCGGGACGCCGTAGTAGGTGCCGCCGTCTTTTCGGGGTCGAATCGATGCCGATCCGGGCCGTGGCGGGCAGCCCGGCGCCGACGGGCTTATGCCATTGGTCCGAATACCAATAGCCGATGGGTTCGCCGAGCGAGGATGATCTCGACGGGCTCAACCGGACCGAGCGGTACGGTGACGGGACGCTCGTCCGCGTCTTCGTCATGCGGACGAAGCGGGACGCGTATCCCTCGGGATGGGCGTACCGGCTCCACTACGGGACCACGGTCCCGGACCCGCCACGAACGCTTGAGGATGGGACGATCCGGCGCTACGATAACTCACACGAACGAACCAAGGGACACGAACTCCACGAAGCGCCCGATCCGGACCCCGAACGCATCGACTTCCCGGGCATGGAGGCGCTCTGGGAGCGCTTCTGGAGCGAGATCCCGAAACCCCCGATGGACATCGAATGATCGACCATGACTGACACGCCACCACTACACCCGATGGAGCGCGAACGGCTCGACGCCGAATCGACGCTCGTCGTTACGGTCGAATCGGACGACGAGTTCCACGAGGATGTCGGGAGCGCGATCCGGGCGCTGACGCGCGGGGAGCCTGTCGACGAGACGCCCACGATCGCCTTCCGGAGTTACGACGACCTCCTGTCGACGCTCACGCCGCGGACGCTGGACCTGATCGAGGCCATCCGGCGGGCGGAGCCCGAAAGCATCAACGAGGCCGCTCGGGTCGTCGACCGCGACGTGAAAAACGTCCACGAAGAGCTGGGACGGCTCGCCCGCCTGGGCATCGTCTACTTCGAAGAGGAGGGACAGAAGAAGCGTCCGGTCGTCTGGTTCGACGAACTCCGGATCAGCCTGCCGTTCGCTCCGGAGAACGCCGATGCCGCGCCCACCGCGACCTGACCGGGGTCACGTCCGTCCCGGAACCGACACCACGTCGAAGTCGAACCGGTCGGTCGCGATCAGCCCCCCGGCGAGCGCGAGCGTCACGAGGACCGGAACCCAGTTCAGGAAGGCGAGGTTCACCAGCCCCCACAGCACGACGAAGCTCACCAGGTCGTCGAGCATGAAGGCCCGCTCGTCCAGCCGGGCGATCAGGTCGGCCCGGTCGAAGGCGAGGTCGAAGGCGACGGTCGCCACCGTCCCGGAGAGAACCCACCCGGCGTAGTTCGTGAGGGGAACGCCGTAGTAAACGCCGCCATCGAGGTACGCCCAGAACCCCACCGCCACGGCGCCGGGATCGAGCACGAGGTCGATCGCCAGCACGAGCCCCAGGGTGGTCGCCAGGCGCACCCAGCGACGGGCCGCGAGCGACCCGAGAAGGAGGGCGGCGAGCAGGTAGGCGTTGAGGACGAGGGGGAGGAAAAAGAGGGGAAGCCCGAGGGGGACGCCCGCGATCATCGGCCCGAGTTCGATCAGGTACTCGAAGTGGCCGTAAGGCCACCCCGTCGCGATGCCGACGATCTCGATGGCGTAGGCGTACGCACAGACGCCGGCCAGCAGGGCGGCCGCGCGCCTGTCCAGGAGGGGCGCGATCCCGGCGATAAGCGGCAGGCGCATGACCAGCGTCCCC
>Ga0207719_100722_pt1 | contig 14345 bp, 9 predicted proteins | sample A23P1SouthBayCA_2_FD_187279 | JGI IMG/M metagenome (GOLD analysis project Ga0207719, IMG submission 187279) | Aerobic enrichment media microbial communities from Eden Landing Ponds, California, USA - A23 P3 (3) (SPAdes) | ecosystem: Environmental > Aquatic > Marine > Unclassified | place... | reverse complement strand
GTTAAGCGACGGAATCGATTTTCCGCTGTCTTTTCTTCCAGAACAAAAATCAAAATTGTGTATGTATATAGAAAATCTGTCTTTTGTGTGCATCTGTGCCGATGTCGGGGGTTCGGTTCCGAAGGGTTTAGCGCTGACCGCGACGGTGCGCGCCAGGGGTGGTTTACTGGAGGCCACCGTGCGTTCAGTCGTCGCTCGGCGTCGCAGTTCTGGGGTTCACGCTGCCTGTCTGATGGTAGAGACCCGCAAGCAGTGCGGCCCCGGCCAGCAGCGGCACGACCGCACAGGCCGCGTAGACCGGTCCGAACCCGACGACGTCGATCAGCGGCAGCGAGACCATCGGGCCGAGTCCCCCACCCAGATCGCCGAAGACGTTGTTCGTCGCCATCGCCCGCCCCATCCGGTCGCCGGGTGTCAGGTCCGCGAGCAGGGCCATCAGCGGGCCGCTCGTCCCGCCCTGGCCCGCACCGATGAGCACGCAGGCCGCGACGAGCGCCGGCAGCGAATCGGCGACCGCGAGCGCGCCGAACCCGACGAACGAGACGACGAGGAAGACCAGCAGCGTGGGGACCCGCGCGCCGAGTTCGTCGCTCGCCTTCCCGCCGCCGAGCATGAACCCCGACGCGGCCAGCACTGTGACGGCCATCAGCGCGCCCGAGGTGCCCTGCGGACCGTACCCCCAGATCCCGATCCCCTTCGCCTCGACCAGCAGGACGAGCGTCGCGAACAGCGCGCCCAGATAGGCGAAAAACAGGCCGAAGTTGACGAAGCCGACGGTGAGCGTCGCCGGCGCGGTGTCGATCTCCCACGGTTTGACCGCGTTCCGGCGCCCCTCGACGTGGGTCTCCGGGATGGTGTGGTAGGCGAAGAGGCTGGCGAACAGCGCGAACGCGGCGGCGATGGCGAAGGCGGCGTCGACCGAGGCGACGTCGCTGACGACCCCGCCCATGACGAGGCCCGCGGGGAACCCGAGCGTGATGCCGCCGCGGACGACGCCCATGTTCGTCCCGCGCGAGTCGCCGTCGCTCACGTCCGCGGCGATGGTGTAGGCCGTCGCGAACACGAGCGCGCTGCCGACGCCCCACAGCACGCGCGCCAGCAAGAACCACGCTTCGGGCACGGGCGCGCGGAGCGCGACGAGATAGCCCGTCGTCGCGACCCCCTCGACGAAGAGGCCGACGACGAACGGCGTCCGCGTCCCCGCGCGGTCGATCAGCGACCCGGCGGGCGCGTTCGCGACGATCCGCGTCAGTCGGTTCGCGCTGAGGATGAGTCCAACGAGGAAGGGAGAAATTCCCAGCACGCTCCCGAGATTCGGCAGGACGGGGAAGACGACGCCGCCCCCGAACCCGACGAAGAAGGTGCTGACGATCACCGACAGCACGACCGTCCGGGAGCGGTTCATGGCTCGCCTAGCGGCGCTCGCGGCTAAAGGATGTGGAAGTCAGTTCGGCGGGGTCGGCAGGAGGACGGGACCGCACGCGGTCGAGGACCGGGGGCCGAACAGCAGGGAGCCGGACCCGCGGGGCAGGCGGGACCGGAGGCGACCCGCGGGGCGGCGGGCCGCGATGGGATCCGCGGGGCGGCGGATCCGTCGACCGGGTCCGCGGGGCGGCGGACCCGGGGTCCGGACGGCGCCCGGGGCAGGGCGGCCGGCCGGCGGGCACAGGCAGGGGCGTACTGCCACGGTGCGGCGGGTTCGGGCTGCGGCGCGGCAGACCCAGGGTGGAGGGCGTGCCGACCGCACTCGAAGCATGGGGTGGCCCGGATAAAACACCAGCCAAAACTCAAACGGTTCTTTGAGTGTTCCCCGTCGAGGGCGCCCGCGGCCCCGACGCCGCGGTGCCACCGCGCGCACCAGAACCGTTTACCGTCGCTCGGCCCAACCACCGCCGATGACCTGCCGCCCGCCCTCACGCGACCACCTTCCCGCGAGCGGTGGCGCGTGTCGCGCTCGGTCGCCGTCCGTCGCGGTGGCGCTTCTCGTCGCAGTCGTCGTCCTCGCTTCGGTCGCTGCGCCCGCCGCGACGGCCGCTCCGCAGCGGGCCGCCCCTGCTGCGGTCGGTCAGCCGTCGCCCCTCGCCGCGGCGGGCGGGATGCACGGCACCCACGTCGACGTCGATCCACAGATATCCAGCGACGGCACCGTCGTCGTCGAGACGCTCTCGATGCTCCGGCCGGGCTTCGTCGTCCTCAGAGCCGACGACGGCGGCAGTCCGGGAGACCCCGTCGGCCACGCGCGGGTCCGCGGGTTCGGATATCAGGCCGGCGTCGCGGTCGCAGTCGACGACGGGACGTGGGACGACTGGTCCGGCAACCGGACGCTGTGGGCCGTCCTCCACCGCGACGACGGCGACGGGCAGTTCGACCCTACGAGCGACCCGGCGATGACCGTCCGAAATCCGGCCGCACGCGCGCAGTTCTCCCTCCAAAAGAGCGCGAGCGGCGCCGCCCGCGTCCTCGGGACGGGCCGGCAGGCGCGCCCGCTGTCCGACGGCGCCGTGACGCTCCCCCGCGTCGTCCTCCCCGCGTCGGGCCATCTCGTCGTCGAATCGATCGACGGCGACGAGACGATCGGAACGCGCGCGCTCGACGCCGACAGCCACGCGAACGTCTCCGTCGCGCTGAACGATTCGTTCGTCGCCGACCAGCCCGACCGGTTCCGCGTACGAGCAGTCGTCTACCGCGACGACGGCGCCGTCGACGGCGCGCTCGACGCCGACGACCGCCCCGTGACCGTCGCCGGCGAATCGGTCGCGACGGACGTGGTCGTACGGAAGGGCGAGGACGGAGGCGTCGTGATCCTCACGCCCGAACTGACCGGCACGGAACCGCCGGACAGCGGGCCCGCCCGGCCCACCGACGGGCCGGCGGCCACCGACGGGCCGACGGTAACCGACGACTCGCCGACCGACGGGTCGGACGGCACCGCGACGGCGTCGGCCTCCGGTCCGGGATTCGGCGCGCTCGCGGTGCTCGCGGCGCTGGCTCTCCTAGCGGTGGCGTCCATCGCGAGCCGTCGAACGCGGCGAGAGTAGCGTCCGCGGGCCGTCGAACGCGGCGAGAACAGTCGGCAGGCCGTCGAACGCGGCGAGAACAGTCCGCGAGCCGTACCGCTACAGGTACGACCCGTCGACGGTGACGGTCCGGCGTTCGTCGCCGACGACGAGGTCGTAGTCGCCGGCCTCGACGCGGTGGCCGTCACCGGGCGCGTAGACGCCGAGGGCCTCGACCGGCACGGAGACGGTGACGGTCGCTTCCTCGCCTGCGTCGAGGTCGACGCGCTCGAAGCCGACGAGTTCGCGCTCGGGGCGAACCAGCGTCTTCGATTCGACCTCGGCGTACACCTGGACGACCTCGCTGCCGTCGCGGTCGCCGACGTTCGCGACGGTCACGTCCACGTCGACCGTGTCGCCGGGTGCGACCTCGGTGTCGGCTACCGCGACGCCGCGCCGGGCGAACTCGGTGTAGCTCAGCCCGTGGCCGAACTCGTAGAGCGGGTCGTAGGAGTCGGGGTGTTCGTGGTCGCCGATGGGCCGGGGCTGGTTGAGGTAGTCGTGGTGGACGTCGGTCTGGGCGGTCGAGCGCGGGACCGTGATCGGCAGGCGACCGCGGGGCTCGTTCTCGCCGACGAGCGTCTCCGCGACGGCTTGCCCGCCCTGCGAGCCGGGGAAGTACGCCATCAGGACTGCGTCGGCCTGCTCGTCCAGTCGCTCGACGGCGAGCGGGCGGCCGGTGACGAGGACGCCGACGACGGGCGTGCCCGTCTCGACGACGGCGTCGACCAGCGCCTGCTGGGCCTCGCCGAGATCGAGTTGCTCGCGGGTGGGGAACTCGCCGGTCTCCGTGCGCGGGGCGCCCGCGCCGAACTCGTGGAGGTACCACCCCTCGCCGAGCGCGAGCACGGCCACGTCGGCGTCGGCGGCTTTCTCCGCGGCCGCGTCGACGTCGAGTTCGCTGTTGAGCGTCGTCCCCTGCTCGTAGCTGACCGTACCGTCGACGTGCGCTTCGAGTTCCTCGCGGATGGTCGTCCCGGCGACGTGCTCGGCGGATTCGACGCTCCAGCCGCCGACCTGGTGGAGCAGGTCGTCGGCGTTCGGGCCGCCGACGAAGACGTCTTCGTCGCCCGCAAGCGGCAGGATGCCGTCGTTCGCACAGAGCGTCAGCGCCTCGCGGGCGGTCTCGAGGGCGACCTGCTGGTGGTCGTCGTTGCCGACCGTCTCGAGGGCGGCCTGCTTGTCGACGTAGGGGTCCTCGAACAGACCCAGGCGGAACTTCAGCGCGAGGACGCGCCGGACGCTCTCGTCGACGACGGACTCGGCCAGGTCGCCCGACTCGACGAGGTCGACCAGCGCCTCGACCTCCAGGTCGTTGCCGACGGAGGCGATGTCCAGCCCCGCCGACCGGGAGTCGTAGACGGCCTCGCGGAGGTCGCGCGCAGTCCTGTGTTCTTCGTGGAGGTGGCGGATGCCGCCCCAGTCGGAGACGATGTGACCGTCGAAGCCGAGTTCGCCCCGGAGCAGGTCAGTGAGATACCGCTCCGAGCCGTGGACGGGTTCGCCGTTGATGGAGTTGTAGCACGGCATCACCGACTCGACGCCGGCCTCGAAGGCCGCCTCGAACGGGCGGACGAAGGTGTTGCGCAGTTTGTACTCGGAGACGTCGACCGGCGCGGCGTCCTCGCCGCGCTCGGGTTCGCTGTAGGCGGGGAAGTGCTTCGCCGTGGCGATCACGGAGTCGTCGTCCTCTAAGCCCTCGCCCTGGTAGCCGCGGATCTTCGCCGCGGCCATCTCGCTCACGAGCTGGGGGCTCTCGCCGAACGTCTCGAAGACCCGGCCCCAGCGGGGTTCGCGGCCCACGTCACAGGTCGGCGAGTAGTTCTGGTGGGCGCCCGTGGCCGCGACTTCGGTCGCGGTAACGGCGGCGCCGGCCTCGATACGCTCGGGGTTCCACGTCGCCGCTGCGCCCAGCCCGTTCGGGAAGACGGCCGCGTCGGCGACGTAGGCGTGGCCGTGGACGGCGTCGACGTTGAACATGAGCGGGACGCCCAGCCGCGTCTCCTCGACGGCGACCTCCTGTAGTTCGTTGACGATGTCGACGATCTCGTCGACCTCGGTCCCGATAGAGCCGCCCCAGCCGAAGGGCGCCGCGGCGCCCAGTCCCTGCTCGCGGACCAGGTCCGCCACGTCGTCGATCTCGTTGAGATGGTGGAGCGTCCCGCCCCACGTCCCGACGAGCTGGCCCGCTTTCTCTTCGACGGTCATCCGGTTGAGGAGGTCCTCGACGCGTCGCGATACCGGCTGTTCGGGGTCCTCGTAGACGGCTGACGCTGGTTCGTTCATGCCCTGATGCTCCCCGGTCACGGTCTTAAACATTGCGAGCTACTTTCACAATCGTATACCGGGATCCCGGTGAACGATTCCGCGTCTCGGCGGACCGCGGTCCCCCCTCGATGGCGGACGCGTTCGAGCGGGTTTTATATCGCGGGACGGTCACCCGTCGGGTATGGATGAGTCGTCGGGGTCAGACGACGAGCCCCGCGATGAGTCGACGGACGACGAGCCCCGCGAGCGGTCGTCGAGCGGCGGGACGCGCGAGCAGTTCTGGGATCTCGTCTGCAAGTTCTCGGCGCACTTCTACGTCCTCCTGTTGATGGTGACCGTCTTCCTCGTGATGAACGTGCTCGTGCTGGCGCTCGTCCCGGCCTCCTCGCTCTCGTCCGACGTCCGGACCGGGTCGCTGATCGTCGTCGGTATCAACTTCGTTATCCTCCTCGGGACGGCGCTGGGAATCGTCTACATTCTCCGGGTGTGTAACCGCTACACCACTCCCGACTCCGACGACGGCCTGTTCTGACTTCGCTCACGGACCGGCGGACCGCTCTCACTCGCCGTAGTTGATCCGGTCGTCAACCCCGTCGGGCGTGACCCGGACCCGCTGGTCGACCGCCACGTCCTCCAGGACGAGTTCCGTCCCGTCGGGCCAGGTGACGGTCACCGTCTCGACGGTCGTCGCGTCGCCGACGCCGAAGTGGAGGACGCGGGTGTCCTGTGACTGGTAGTCCGCACGGGAGGCGCTGACCCGCCGTTGCGTGCCGTCGCCGGTCGTGACCGCGACCGTCGCGCCGACCGCGGTGTGGTCGCCGGGGAGCGTCCCGACGAGCACCTGCAGGCTGTGGCCCTGCCCGGCGTCGTTGCGGTACAGCGTCGCCGGCCCGCCGTACGTCCCGATGAGCACGTCCCGCGCCCCGTCGACCTGGTAGTCCAGACCCGCGAGCCCGCGGCCGTTCTGGGGGGCGAGCCCCACCCCGGTGGCGTTCTGGCGGACGAACCCGTCGTCGTGGCCGAGCCAGACCATCGGCGAGGGGTACTCCGGCGCCGCGTGGTCGAAGGTGACGACGGGCTGGGTCGCGTGGATCAGGTCGAGCGTCCCGTCGCTGTCGAGGTCGCCGAACGACGCCGCCCACCCCCAGCCGCCGTCGGCGACGCCCCGCTCGGGCGCCACGTTGGTGAGGCTCCCTCGGTCGACGCCCAGGTCACCGTCGCCCGCGGTCAGGAGGTTGTTGCCGGCCATCCGCTTGCCGAGGCGCTGTCGGACGTACTGCTGGAAGAACCGGCGGCGCTCGGCCGTGAGGTTCCGGAGTTTCGCGTCGGGGAAGTGGATGTTGGTGACGAACACCTCCGGCCGACTGTCGCCGGTGACGTTCGCCACCGTCGAGGACATCCCGTTGCGGTCGGTCGTCCCGCCGAGGGTGCGCCGCGCGAACGTGCCGTCGCCGCGGTTGACGTACAGCGTGTCGTTGTAGTAGTCGTTCGCGACGTGGATATCGGGGGCGCCGTCGCCGGTCAGGTCGCGGAAGCTCACCGCGAGGCTCCAGTGGGGCCCCACGTCGGTCGAACCGATCCCGGCCGACTCGTCGCGGACGAACTCCCCGTCGGCGAACTCGAAGTAGACGTTCGGGTTGCCGTTGTCGCTGCCGATCTCGTGGACCGGCCCGCGCCAGCCCGTCGGCCCGCCGTCGGCCCAGTCGCCGTACTGGATCACGAGCAGTTCGAGTCGCCCGTCGCCGTCGGCGTCCGCGGCGCTCGCGCCGACCGGGTTGTCGAACGTCTCGTCGCCCAGTCCGACGTCCGCCCGCGAGAGGTCGCCGCCGTCGTTTTCGAGAAAGACCGGCGTCGCCTCCCGGCGGAGCAACAGCAGGTCCGTCCAGCCGTCGCTGTCGTAGTCGAGCCACAGCGCGGACTGCACTTTCCCGTCGACCGCCGGGAGCTGTCCGCTCGGGGCGAAGCCCGCTGGCCCGCCGTCGCCGCTCGACCCGTCGCCGCCGGTGTTGCGGTAGAGGACCGGCCCGCGGCTCTCGTTGCCGGTGAGCAACACGTCCTCGCGGAGGTCCCCGTCGTAGTCGGCGACGTAGACGCCGTCGTTGCCGTTACCGAGGCCGCTCTCGGTCGTCGCGTAGCCCAGACCGCGCTCGTCGGCGACGTCGGTAAAGGCGAGTTCGGCGGTGCCCGGCGGTTCGTCCGCGGCGGCGGCGTCGCCGCCCCAGCCGACGACCAGCGCGGCCCCGACGACTGCCGTGGCCACGACCACACAGACCCCCAGCAGGTATCCCAGCTCCCGGCGCTGCATACCCCGTGTCTCCCGGTCGCTCCCGAATAAGGGTGTCGGCCGGCGCGGCCCGCTGGTGCTGGACTGGGCGGTCCGTCAGTGTCGGCCGGCGCGATCCGTTGGGTGTCCGACACGCGCAGGCGGAGACGACCGGCCGATCGCATGGCGTAGCGCTGTCCGCGCCGTGCGGGCGGTTTTTCACTACCGCATCTCGTGATCCTTGAAACTTATGTAGGAGGATAGTGAATCGTGAGAGCGTGTCGTGGACAGCACCGCGGTCGTCGACCGGTGAGTCGCGTGTGCCCGCGTTCGGTTCGGACCGACGGGGCGCTCGCTCGTGCGGGCTCGGCCGCCGACGACCGACGAGGGCGTCCACAACGGCCAGGTGACGACTGTGAGCACGCAGAACACATCCACTACGACTGCGGACGACGGGAGGGAGCCGATAATCGAACTACGGGACGCGGAGGTCACGTTCGAGATGGAACGTGGGACCTCGCGCGTGCTCGACAACGTGGACCTCGACGTGTATCGGGGTGAGATACTCGGCGTCGTCGGCGAGAGCGGCAGCGGCAAGTCGATGCTCGCCATGTCGATGCTCGACGCCGTCGACGACCCGGGTGTCCTGTCGGGCGATATCACGTACCATCCGAAGGACGACGACCCGGTCGACGTGCTCGGGCTCAGCGACGAGCGTCTCCGCCAGCTCCGCTGGGAGCACATCTCGATGGTGTTCCAGGGGGCGATGAGCTCGTTCAACCCCACGATGGGGATCCGCGAGCACTTCGTCGAGACGCTGAAAGCCCACGACGCCGACGTCGAGGCGGGGATGGACCGGGCCCGGGAACTGCTCTCGGACCTCTATCTCGACCCCGAGCGCGTCCTGGATTCGTACGCCCACGAACTGTCGGGCGGGATGCGCCAGCGCGCGCTAATCGCGCTGTCGGTCATTCTCGAACCCGACCTGCTCGTGATGGACGAGCCGACGGCGGCGCTGGATCTCCTGATGCAGCGGTCGATCCTGACGCTGCTCTCGAAGCTCAAATCGAAGTACGACCTGACGATGGTGTTCATCACGCACGACCTGACCCTGGTGGCCGAACTGGCCGACAGGATGGCCGTGATGTACGCCTTCGAACTCATCGAGATGGGGCCGACGGACAGGATCCTCTACAACGCGGCCCATCCCTACACGCGCTCGCTGCTGAACGCGACGCCGAACCTCGACGCGCCGCTGTCGGAGATGCGCCCCATTCCCGGTTCGGCGCCCGACCCGGTCAACGTCCCCGAGGGCTGTACGTACAACCCGCGGTGTCCGCTGGCCGACCAGCAGTGCATCGCCAACGACCCCGAGTACCACGAGGTCAGCGAGGTCCACGACGTCGCCTGTTTCCACTGGGAGGAAGCCGAGGCGCAGATCCCGATGAACGTCCGCCGCGGCGACGCCGACGGTGGCGACGCCGGCGACGCCGCTACCGACGGCGGGGTGGACCTGTCCGCCGGCGACGCCGATGGGACGGCCCTGCCGGACGACACGACTGACACGACCGGCGACGACACGGGAGGTGCGGACCGATGAGCGCCGACGACCCGCTCATCTCGCTCGAGGACATCGAGGTCCACTTCGAAAGCGGCGGCGGCCTCTTCGACTTCAGCGAACCGGAAGTCGTCAAGGCCGTCGACGGCGTCGACCTGGACATCTACGACAACGACGTCATCGCGCTTGTCGGCGAGTCCGGCTGTGGGAAGACGACGCTCGGGAAGACGACCATCGGGCTCCAGCGGCCCACCGGCGGCTCGATCAAATACAAGGGCCAGGACATCTGGGACGCGAAAGACGGCAAGGGTAACGTCGACATCGCCTACAAGGACATCCGCCGGCGCCTCCAGATAATCCACCAGGACCCCGGGAGTTCGCTCAACCCCAACCGGCGGGTCCGCCAGATCCTCGAAGCGCCGCTCAAGCGGTGGCAGAGCCAGATGAGCTCCGGCGACCGCCGCCGGGAGGTCCTGTCGATGCTCGAACGCGTCGACATGACGCCGCCGGAGGACTACGCCGGCCGGTACCCCCATCAGCTGTCGGGCGGGGAGAAACAGCGCGTCGCGCTCATCCGCGCGCTGCTGATGGACCCGGACCTCATCCTCGCCGACGAGGCCGTCTCGGCGCTGGACGTCTCCCTGCGCGTCGAGATGATGGACCTGATGCTCGAACTGCAGGACAACTTCGACACCTCCTTCGTGTTCGTCTCGCACGACCTCTCGAACGCGCGATACCTCGCCGCCCACAGCGGCGGCCGGATCGGCGTGATGTATCTGGGCCAACTCGTCGAGATCGGCCCGGCCGAGCAGATCATCAACAACCCCCAGCACCCCTACACGAAGGTGTTGCGCTGGGCGACGCCCGACCTCGACCCCGAGAACCAGGGCGGCGAGCCGCCGGTCAGGAAACTCGACATCCCGGACCCGAAGAACCCGCCCGCAGGCTGTCGGTTCCACACGCGCTGTCCGGAGGCCCGCGAGGTCTGTGCCGAGGAAGTGCCGGCCGAGTACGAGGCCGACGAGTTGCACAGGGTCAAGTGCTTCCGGCAGGTCGAGGACCACGACTACTGGTCCAGTCCGGAGATTGTCGAGGAAGCCGACAGCGAACAGCTGTTCTCCGCCGACGACTGATACGGGCGACTGCTCGCCCCTCCTGGCGACTTCGGCTCCGGTTTTCTCACCGCCGTTCGCGACGCATTCACCGGTCAGTAGCGACGCGCTCACCGGTCAGTAGCGTTGCACTCACCGGTCAGTAGCGACGCACTCACCAGTCGGTTGGAAGCGGAGACACAAGCGCGGGCGGTCGCCCTCGGCGACCGCGGTCGGACGCTCAGTTCTGGTCGGCGAGGAAGTCCGCGGTCTGGTCCGCGAGGTCGGCCAGGTCCTCGTCGACGTCGTCGTCGGCCGCGACGTCGCGCAGTGGTTCGACGGCCTCCGTGGCGACGGCCTGGCCGAGCGCGCGGATCGCGTAGGCCTGGACGCCGTTGGTGTCCGCGCCCACGGCGGCGAGGAGATCCTCGACCGCCGGGTCGATGACGTCGGGGTCGGCGCCGGCGAGCGTCGCGAGCGTGTCGGCCGACGCCGCGCGCACGGCCGCGGGGTCGGCGTGCAGTCCCGCCCGGACCGACTCGACGTGGTCGAACAGCGCTTCGGGCTCTTCGGTGGCGACCTCGACCAGCGCGTGGGCCGCGAACTCCTGGATACCGTAGGTGCGCGAGAGGTCCTGCTGGATCTCCTCGCGCCGTGAGGACAGCGTCTCGGTGCGCTGTTTGCGCTCGGCGTCGGACATCTCGGCCAGTTCCTCGGGCATAGGCGCCTCGACCTCCGGCGGGTCTTCGACGATCGCGGCCAGCTCGGCCGCGACGGGGACGAACGACTCTGTGTCGCTCTCCAGGAGGGGCACGAGCGCCTGCGCCGCGCGGTAGCCCTTGCGGGGCGGAACCTCGTCGAGCATGCCCACGAGGCGCGGGACCGCCGGCCGGACGGCCTCGGGGTAGTCGGGCGCCAGTTCGAGATAGATGAGCGCGGCGGCCCCCTCGGCGACCGGGTAGCCGTCGTCCAGCGCCGCGCGGACGCGCTCGGCGTGGTCGACGACCCGACTCGAGTCGTCGCGTGCGATGTGTGCGATCGAGCGCAGTACGAGCGTCCGCGTCGTCCCGTCTCCCGCGTCGTACACGTCCAGCAGCGAACTCACTTTGAGGACGTCCGGGTCGTCGCGCGCGGTCTCCAGGATCGCCTCCGGATCCATGTTCTCCTCGGCCATGCATGCCCGGTCCACCTACGCACGCAAGAATCTGGTGGCTCGCAGTCGCCGACCCGGGAGAAATTCTTTACCCGGTTCCGAAAAAGTATTTTCTGCCGAATTTCGGACTGTCACTAGTGTTAGCCACGAGATCCGCTCTTGAATCGGGGCGTTTCTGTCGATTTGACGACGAGTATCTGTCTGGATTATTATGGTGGGATTTATATATTAGGGGACGGGATGGAAATCCGTATGTCTCGGGATGACAAGCGGGAAGACTACAGTAAGGTGGTTTCCCGGAGAAAGTTCGTAACGCTTGCAGGTGCGACCGGTGCGGTTGCGCTCGCCGGTTGTTCAGGTGACGGTGGCGGTAACGACACCGACACAGAAGGTGACGGCGGTAGTGACGGCGGTGACGGTGGAGACGGCGGAGACGGTGGAGATGGCGGAGACGGCGGACCAGGTGACGTTGACACGTGGTTCCTCGGCACCCAGACCAACTATCCGGCCACGGAGTACCTCTGGAACCCGATGGTCGGCTGGTTCATGCCGCACGACTCGTTCGGCATGTTCGCGCAGTGGACCCAGTACCAGGTCGGGACGGACACGTTCGTTCCGCACCTGGTCGAGGACTGGGAGCACGGCGACGGCAGCGTGACGCTGTCGCTGCGCGACGACTTCACGTGGGGCAACACCGGCGAGTCCATCACGGCGGAGGACCTCGCCTTCCAGCTTCGCGTCGACGAGGCCGCGGACACGACGCTGTGGCAGTTCATCGACGGCGTCGAGGCCACCGGCGAGTACGAGCTGACGGTCAACTACCCCTCGGAGACGAGCCAGGACGTCGTCAGCTACGCGCTGTTCGACGGCACGATGGCGGACCGCCCGCCGTCCAACTGGGAAGGCACCAACTGGGAGGAAGAGCCGGCCGGTGTCAGCGTCGCCGAACCCGACTCGTCGGGCCCGGTCCACATGACCAACCACACCGACCAGTACTCGCAGACCGAGCCTCGCGACGGACTCGACGACATCGCGGACCACCCGCTGGGCTCGAACTACAACTGGAACGGCTACCGCGTCGAGCACCGCGACGGGAACCAGGCCGCCCACACCTCGTTCATCGAGGGTGAGGCCGACGGTCAGCACAGCCTGTTCGTTCCCCCGAACGTGCTCAACCAGTTCCCCGACTCCGTCGAGGAGTTCCGCATCCCGGGTAACTTCGGGATGGGGCTGTGGTTCGACCACGACCACGAGATCTGGGGCCAGCGCAAGGCCCGGCAGGCGTTCATGTGGTCGATCAACCGCGAAGCGGTGATCGCCAACGTGAGTCCGTCCTCGAAGATCCACCACCCGGCCCCGACCGGCCTCACCGCCGGGACGGTCGAGGACTGGCTCGGCTCGGACAACCCGGACGGCTTCAACGCCTACACGCGTGACGACGACCGCGCCGACCAGCTGCTCTCGGACATCGGCGAAAGCAAGTCCTCGGTCGGCACGGTCCGGATCACGTTCCCCTCGGGCTGGTCCGACTGGGCGACGGCCTGTCAGGCGATCGTCGACCAGCTCAACGACGCGGGCTGGGACGCCGAGGCAGACTCCCGGTCGTCCGGGCCTGGCGGCTACGCCGGCTCCGACGACTGGATGATCTGCGCCGACCAGCACACCCTGGGCGGCTCGCCGCGGATGGCGCTGCCCTACTTCTCGCTGGACTACATCCTCCGGAACCGCCTCCGGAACTCCGAGGAGCACTTCGCCGGCTACCTCAACGACTCGTCGACGGTCACCGTCGACGGCAACGAGGTCGACGTCACGTCGACGCTCGAAGAGCTCGTGACCACCGGCGAGACGAGCGCGCAGGAAGGGCTCGTCCGCGAACTGGCGATGGTCGTCAACAAGGACGTCCCGGTCGCCGTCATCATGGAGAAGTACGAGCAGTCGTTCATCAACACGAGCAAGTTCGACATCCCCGACGAGTCGGACCACTTCCAGACCTTCTGGCCCATGTGGTGGCTGCCCAAGGTCAGCGAGTCCCTGGACGGCTACGACTCGAACGGTCTGATGAAAGCCAACGGCAACTGAGCGGCGCTTCCCCACATTTCAGTTTATGAACTGGTATCTCAAACGACTCGGACAGGCGGTGTTTACGCTCTGGGCAGTGATCACACTCTCGTTCGTCCTGGCGTGGAACATCCCCGGGTCGATGATAGACCGATACGTGGACCAGCTGTCGTCCACAACCGGGCAGGACCCGGCGGCGATCCGCAGTGCGATCGCGGATACGCTGATGTACGACCCGGACGCGCCGGTCCACGAAGCGTACCTGACGTATCTGTCGAACCTGCTGCAGGGCAACCTCGGCTACTCCTGGGCGGCCCAGCGCGACGTCAACGCGTTGCTCGTCGACACCGTGCCGTGGACGCTGCTGGTCATGTCGCTCGCGACCTTCGGCCTGTTCAGCATCTCGCTGGCGCTCGGGGCGATCATGGCCTACCGCGAGGGGTCGTACTTCGACCTCGGGAACACGATCATCGGGATCTTCACGACCTCGATCCCGTACTACGTGGCGGCCATCCTGCTGATCCTCTGGGTCGGCTACAACAACGGCCCCATCACGGGACTGTTCCCGGTTCGCTACCGGCTTCCGGGCGAAGTCTCGGTCGGGCTGTCGATCGACTTCGTCTCGGCGGCGCTCCAGCACGCCACGCTCCCGGCGATGTCGTTTATTCTCACCCAGTACGGACTGCTGTCGCTCGCGATGCGTGGCAACAGCGTCCAGACGCTGGGTGAGGACTACGTCCAGGTCGCACAGCTCCGGGGCATCCCGGAGCGACGGATCGCGCTGCGATACGTCGGGCGAAACGCCATCCTGCCGCTGTACACGAGCCTGCTCCTCTCGATCGGGTTCATGTTCGGGGGGTCGGTCATCCTCGAACAGATCTTCCAGTATCGGGGGGTC
>Ga0207719_100721_pt1 | contig 14351 bp, 15 predicted proteins | sample A23P1SouthBayCA_2_FD_187279 | JGI IMG/M metagenome (GOLD analysis project Ga0207719, IMG submission 187279) | Aerobic enrichment media microbial communities from Eden Landing Ponds, California, USA - A23 P3 (3) (SPAdes) | ecosystem: Environmental > Aquatic > Marine > Unclassified | place... | reverse complement strand
GGAGCCGGTCCACGAGGGTGGACTTGCCGGCACCCGGGCTGCCGGTGACGCCGACGATCGCGGCGGAGCCGGCGTGTGGGTGGAGCGTCGAGACGAGGTCGCGGTACCCCGGGTCGCGGTTCTCGATCGCCGTGATCGCGCGAGCCAGGGCGGCGTGTTCGCCCGCGAGGAGGGGCTCTGCGAGATCGGCCGCGTTCCCGGCCCCCTCGCCGTCCCGGTTGCCAGTCATCGCCCGGCGTGCTCGCGGACGTACTCGATCGTCTCCTCGATCGGCGTTCCCGGGCCGAACACCTCGGCGACGCCCGCGGCCTTCAGGTCGGCCTCGTCGTCCTCGGGGATCGTCCCGCCGACGAGCACGAGGGTGTCCTCGAAGGCGCCGTACTCCCGGAGCCCCGCCACGATCTCCGGGACGAGCGTCCCGTGGGCGCCCGAGAGGATCGAGACGCCGAGCACGTCCACGTCCTCCTGGACCGCGGCGGCGACGATCTCCTCGGGAGTGTTGTGCAGCCCCGAGTAGATCACCTCGAAGCCCGCGTCGCGGAACGCCCGGGTGATCACGTGTGCGCCCCGGTCGTGGCCGTCGAGGCCGACCTTGGCGATGAGACACCGGATCGCCCGTCCCTCCCCCTGGCTGTCGTTTCGCACGCTCACGCGTCCCACCCCGCGAGCGCACCCCGCGACGCGACGGTCGACCGCTGGGAGTGCATAGTGGCCGTTCGGCACCCGGCGGTTTCACTCTGACGCCCTCCAAGCGGGGTCGCTCCGACGCCCCCACCACGGGGTCCTGCCGGCCTACCGCGCCCGGTCGATGACGGCCTTGGCCTCCTGGGCCGCTCCCATCCAGCCGTACCCCGACTCGTAGACGTGGCGCTTGTCGTCGACGACCGCGCCGGGCGTGGACTGCTCGAACCCGCCCCGGTCCCACGCGCCGCTCTCTTCGAGCCACGTGATCACGCGCTCGCGGGTCTCCTCCCAGGAGAACCCGACCATCTCGTAGAAGGCGATCATGGCGAACACGGCGTGGTCGTGACACCCCGGGACGCTGCCCTCGCGGTAGATCGTCCGCAGGGGGTCCTGACGGGGCTCGGCGGCGCGTTCCTTGCGCTCCGCCGGCGAGAGGAGTTCGAGAGTGCCCGCGTCGGACTCCCGGACGCGGTGTTCGCGCCGGAGCGTCTCGAGGGCGGCGGCGTGGCGCGCGTTCCAGCGCCCGTGGACCGACTCCCGGAGGCGTTCCTCCGTCCGGGGGTCGGCCGACAGCGCGGCGACGATATCGGTGTAGGCCTTCTCGATCTCCGCGCGCCTGTCCCCGTCGAAGCGACACGACGGGTCGTGGAGGTTGCTCGTCGTCCGGCAGTCGGGACAGGGGTACTCGAACGCGCGGGGCACGGCGGGACGTAGACGGGCGATGCTCTTAATAGCTACTTCCAGGTGACGTACATCAGGACGGCGATACCGACGGTTTCGAGCACCTGGATCACCATCATGGCTTCGACGGCCGGGGGCGACATCTGTGGGGGGTTGAGGTAAGTGTACAGTGCCACGGCGTTCTCCGCGAGCAGCAGCGTCGCGAACACGATCGACCCGAGGGTCATCGGGGCGCGGATCTCGCGGTAGTTCCGGACCCAGATGGCGATCAGACCGATCAACAGGACGACGTTGATCGCGGCGGCGGCCCGGGCCGCGTCGAGCAACAGGCCGACGTCGGTCGTGGCGGCGAGCGGGGCCGCATCGGCCACCGGGGTCATGATAGCGCCCTCCGTGCGTTCGGTGCCGTCCGTCCGTGGTGTGGGTCGTGGTTCATCTTAGTCCCCTACCTGTGAGATGATCTCCGTGACGGTGTCCCAGTGGGTTCGTGCCCGCTCGCTGGGGAGATACACCGTGCCGTAGTTCGCGTCGCTGCTCGTGACGAGGCCGTTCTCTTCGAGGATGTCGAGGTGGTGTTGCACCGTGTTGTACGCCAGCTCGAGGTCCTCCGCCAGCTGGTTGGCGTTCCGCGGTTGCTCGTCCAGTGCCCGCAGGATGCGCGCCCGGTTCGGCCCCCCGCGCGTTCCCGCGAGCGTCTGCCAGAGGACCGCCTCCATCGTACCGGGCGTTCCGGGCCACCGGACAAGAACCCACCGACAGTCGCCCGGGGCGTGGACGGGGCCCTGATAATGAGTACTCTCACTGCATCGCCGAGCGCCACCCCCGTTGACGGCGCTCGGCGGGAAGAGACGAGAGTACTCATTATGACCACACCCGTCCGCGTGGCGAGGAGGGTCCGGACCACGCCCGTCGGAGGTCGCGTTCGCGGGTATCGGGCGCGCAGTTCATGATAGGTTCTTTGGAAATAGGGGTCAAAACTCTTTCGACGCTGGAACGAATAATTCACAAGTTAGGCGTTCTGGGTCCGAATTTCGTGAGAATTGGGTGGGAATTGGGTCGGATTTACAAAAGCTATTAACTTTCTGGTACACTTGAGGATGGACTGGATGACGCGAGACGATCCAGAGACGACTCGACGACGCGTTCTGCTCGGCATCGGAAGCGCAGTGACTGTCGGTCTCGCCGGCTGTGGCGGCGACGACGGCACGGCGACGGAGACAGAGACCCCGACATCGACGGAGATGATGGGCGAGACGACTCCCGGCGACGGCATGGGTGGTATGACCACCACTGGCGACGGGATGGGCGGTATGACGACGACCACTGGCGACGGGATGGGCGGTATGACGACGACCACTGGCGACGGGATGGGTGGTATGACCACCACCACCGGCGACGGTATGGGAACCGCCAACGCCCGGGTCGCGCACATGTCCCCGGACGCCCCGAACGTCGACGTGTACGTCGACGGCGGGGACCCGGTGCTTTCGGACGTCGCCTTCGGCGCGGTGAGCGACTACCTCGACCTCTCGGCGGGCGAGCACGACGTCGAGATCACCGCCGCCGGCGACGCGAGCACCTCCGTGTTCGACGACACCGTGACGGTCGAGGCCGACACCGATTACACGCTCGTCGCCGCCGGCGAGATCAGCGACATGGCCGACCAGGCGTTCGAGGTACTCGTCCTCGAGGACGACAACTCCTCGATCGGCGGAAACATGGCGCGCCTCCGGGCGGTTCACGTCTCGCCCGACGCCCCGAACGTCGACATCACGGCCGGCGGCGGCAGCGTCGTTCTCTTCGACGACGTCCCCTACGGCGGGTCGGAGTACACGGAGGTCGAGGCCAACGACTACACCGTCGAGATCCGCGGCGACACCGACAGCAACGACGGCGAGGTCCAGGCGGACTTCGACGTCAGCCTCAACGGCGGCACGGTGTACACCGCCTTTGCCGCGGGCTATCTCACCCCGGACGACGACCCCGCCGACACCGCCTTCGACCTGATCGTCGCTCAGGACTCCGGTGGCGGCAGTATGAACTGACGACCGCCCGGACGGGTCCGGCGTCCCCCTGGCGCTACGGTCCGGCCCTCCTTCTCGTAACACCCTGGAAACCGGACAGCCGCCCGTGTCGACCCCGACGCCGTATCGCCTCCTTTATATCTTTGGACGGGGTGTGAGACAAAGGGCTTAACATGATCGATCGGCCAGATGCCCGCTACAATGGTTCTTGAAACCATTGACGGCGCAGTCTCCACGATCACGAGCAAGTTCGCGAGTAGTCCCGAGGAAACAAACGACGATCTGGACTACTTCGAGTGTTTCGACTGCGGGACGGAGTTCCGCTCCACGAAGGACAAGCAGGACGCGCGCTGTCCGGAGTGTGGCGGGATTCCCGCCCCGGATATGACGGAGACTGACGAGTAGGCTCGCGCGCCGGCAGGTTGCACAACCGTTTTGTTCCCGCTCCGCCGACGATCGAACAGTCACGACCCCGCGGGTCGTTCCCGCCCCGGTGCCGGGTCGAGCCCGCACGCGACGCCGGAGCGATCCCGGAGGTCTCGTGACACAGGTGCGCGATGACGAGGAGTTACCCCCACTGAGCCCCGTGTGATGACGGGTTCATCCGAGCCACCACCCTTTTCAGAAGAACCCGAGCAGGTCGTCGCGGTTCGCCTCGTGGAGGTGCGCCCTGACGGCCTCGTTCAGCGCCTCGATCCGGCCCTTCTTGGCGGCGATCGGCGCGATCGTCTCCCCCCACTGCTGCCAGGGCGGCAGCAGGCCGAATCGATCGGCGATCGCGTTCAGGCGCTCGTCGCGGTCGTCGATCTTGTCGGCCTTGTTCACCGCGATGACGGCCGGCACGCCGAGATCCCGGAGGAAGCCGTACATGTCCACGTCGTGGGGAACCTCGCCGCGGGCCTCGTGGCGGTCGATGATGTCGACGACGGACTTGCCGTCGAGGACGAGCACGGCGACCAGGATCGCGTCGGCGTGGTCCTCGATGTAGCGGACGACGCCGGTCTTGATCGCCTCGCGGCGTTCCTCGGGGACGCCCTCCATGAAGCCAAAGCCCGGCAGGTCGGTGAGGAGGAAGTCCTCGCTCGCCCAGTCGTAGAAGTTCGGCGACTGCGTGACCCCGGGACGGCGTCCGGTCGGGATGTCGTGACCCGTGATCTCGCGCATCAGGGTGGACTTGCCGACGTTCGAGCGCCCGACGAGGACGACTTCGGCCGAGCGGTCCGGTCGCCCCTCGAACATACACGAGCGTCGGTGGTCCGCGCGTAAGCGTCCTGCGATCCGGCGGTCGTCCCACCGACCGGCGCTCCCGGTCGACACGAGCGCGATCCCGGTCGACACGAGCGCGATCCCGGTCGACACGAGCGCGATCCCGGGAGTTATAGGGCCCGGTGACGACGCTTCTGCCGTGCGCGTCGTCGAGGTCACGGTTCCGGCGGGCAAGCGCGAGGCGGTGCTGGGCGTCTTAGAGGAGGAGGGCATCGACTACGTCCTCACCGAGGAGGCGAGCAACCGGGAAGTGGCGGCCGTCGTCTCCTTCCCGCTTCCCCGGCGAGCGGTTGAGCCGGTCCTCGATTCGCTCCGGGAGGCGGGGCTCCCCTCGGATGCCTACACGATCGTCATCCAGGCCGAGACGGTCATCTCGCGTCGCTTCGAGGAACTACAGGATCGCTACGAGGCCGAGGACGACTCGGGCGATCGCATCGCACGCGAGGAACTCCGGGCGAGGGCGGCGACGCTTGCGCCCAACGCCCGGACCTTCGTCGTCATGTCGATCGTCAGCGTCGTCGTGGCGACCGCGGGCGTCCTGCTCGACTCCGCAGCCGTCGTCGTCGGTTCGATGGTGATCGCGCCGCTGATCGGCCCGGCGATGGCCACGAGCGCCGGGACCGTCCTTCAGGACAGCGATCTCTTCCGCCGGGGCGTGAAGTTCCAGGTGATCGGGTTCGTCCTCGCGATCGTCACCGCCGCGGTGTTCGCGTGGATCCTGAAGTCGCTGCAGCTCGTCCCGCTGACGAACCCCGAAGTGCTCGCCGTCGGGCAAGTGCGCGAGCGCCTCGCGCCCGACTTCCTCTCGCTGGTCGTCGCGCTCGGGGCTGGCGTTGCCGGCGCCTACAGCCTCTCTTCGGGCATCTCCTCCTCGCTCGTCGGCGTCGCCATCGCGGTCGCCCTCGTCCCGCCGACCGCCGTCATCGGAATCGGCTTCGCGTGGGGGCTGCCGGCCGTCGTCGTCGGCGCGACCGTGCTCGTGTTGGTGAACTTCCTGTCGATCAACCTCGCTGCCCTCGCAACGCTCTGGTACCAGGGGTACCGCCCCGAACACTGGTTCCGGGAGGACGAGGCCCGGAGCGCGACGATCAAACGGATCGCCGTCCTCGGGGTCGCCATCCTGCTGCTCTCTACGTTTCTCGCCGCGGTCACCTACACGACGTTCCAGACCGCCCAGCTAGAGCAGGAGGTCCGCTCGGAGGTGGGCGAGGTCCTCGAACGGCCCGAGTACGACGACCTCTCGCTGGTCTCGGTCCGCGTCGAGACGCGTCAGGGAGCCCTCCTGGGCGACCCCGAGGCAGTGGTCGTCACGGTCGGACGACCGCCGGGGGAGACGTACCCGGGTCTCGCCGACCGGATCGCGGACCGGGTGGACTCGAACGGGCTCGCGGTCGAGGTGCAGTACGTGGAGATCCAGCGGGCGGACGCCTGACCGGCTCGGGACGCAACTGCCATCGGCCTCACTCCTCCTCGAACGGCAACTCCGGTTCGTAATCCACCGCCTCGACCGCCCGGTCGAGCACGGATTCGAGCGACTCGACGTGGTTGCCGGCGTCGGCCGATTTCTTGCCCGCGACCTCGGCGTCGGCAGTGACGCTGGCGTAGGCGTCGGCCTCGACCGCCGTGGAGAGGTCGGCCTTGTTGCAGACGGTGAGGACGGGGACGGCGAAGCGCTCCGCGATCGCATCCCGGAGGGCGAGTTGCGCGTCGAGGGGGTACCCGCAGGTCTCGCTGGCGTCCACGAGGACGAGGACGGCGTCGGCGGCGTGGACGAGCGCGCTCACCGCCTGCTCCTCGATCTCGTTTCGGTCCTCGGCGGGGCGGTCGAGGAGGCCGGGGGTGTCGACGAGCTGGTATCGGACGTGGTCGCGCTCGACGTGGCCCACGTTGATCCCCCGCGTCGTGAAGGGGTACTCCGCGATCTCGTTGCTCGCGCGCGTGACCGCGTTCACGAACGAGGACTTCCCGACGTTGGGGTAGCCCGCGACGACGATCGTGGGCTCGTCGGGGCGGATGTCGGGGAGATCGCGGAGTTCGTTCCTGGCGGTGCCGACGTACTCCAGTTCGTCCTCGACCTGCTCGATCACGTCGGCCATCCGGGCGAAGGCCTGCTTGCGGAGTTTGCGCGCGGCGTCGGCGTTCGTGCCGCGCACCTTCCCCTGGTACTCGCGGCCGATGTCGTGGGTCTTCTCGGCGGCCCACCGCAGGTCCGCGAGGTACCCCCGGAGAACGCCGACGGGGTCCTCGGCGTCCGCGTCGCTCCGTTCGGGGTCGAACCCGTCGACTCCCCCCAGAACGGCGTTCGCGAGGTCGTAGTAGAAGGGATCGATCGTGTCGAAGTCGGGCCACGCGGTCACGACGTTCTCGACGTTATCGGAGAGGACGTTCGAGGCCGTCTGGAGCATCGACTCCTGGGCCTCCCGCCCTTCCTTGGCGCGCCCGGCCCGGGCGGCCCGCGAGAAGGCCTGGTCGATCAGCTCGTCCGACCGGGGCGTGGTCGGCAGCGCCTCGAAAATCACGACCCGGGTTTCGACGCCAGGTGGTAAAAGCGCGTCCGTTCGTCGGCGATCCCGGGACACATGGATGCGAGGATTGCGTAGTGGCGCGCGCTCTCGCGGCGCTCGTGTCGCGAGAGCGACGCGCGAGGGATGAGCGAGCGCGGTGAGCGAGCCACGCGAGCGAACGACGCGAGCGAATCGGCTGGGGAGGCGTGTGGCCGGTTCGGGTGGACTCAGGTATGGCTATTCCTTCCGGCGAGATAGGTGGTTGCTCCCGGCATAAATTCACATGCTTGTCAGAAATGGGTTGATGAATAGAGGGCGCGTATGTTGCACTCAGATTACGCGCGAATAGCGCGATATGTTGGGTTGCGCATGTGCCATCGCTCACTGCATTCCCGCGTCGTGGGGCGTCAGTTTTCCCTCTTGGCTCCATGCATCAGCTGTCCTGGAAAATACGTACACTGAGCCATAGGGCCCTTCTTCAATAGTTCCAACAAGAGCAGTCCCTTCTTCGAGCGCGATTGTTCTACCGAACCTGTCCCTGGTATCACCATCGGGAGCGAGGAGTTTGGCTTGCTGTTCCCACCCAGTCTCCGTCCGAGTGAACACGTATGCTGAACCAGCACCTGGACCGTTCGTGTTATCACTGCGAGGCACTCCAATAAGGGCCGTATTGCTATCGAGCGCGACTGATTCGCCGAAATTGTCTTCCGCATCACCATCGGGAGCGAGGAGTTTGGCTTGCTGTTCCCACCCAGCCCCTGCCCGAGTGAACACGTATGCCGAGCCCGCCTGCTCTCCGTTCGAATTCTCGTCATATTTAGCCCCGATGAGTGCCGTATCACCATCAAGCGCGACTGACGACCCAAACCTGTCAGTTTCTTCTCCATCGGCAGCGAACAGTTTGGCTTGCTGTTCCCAGCCAGTCCCTGTCCGTGTGTACACGGAGGCCGCCCCCGTGTTTTCGTCGCCGAAGTCTCCAATCAGACCAGTATCCTCCTCAACTGCGAGCGAGAACCCGAACCCCTTAGATGTGTTACTGTCAGTTAACCTCGTTTCTTGCGTCCATCCTGTGTCTCTTCGAGAGAAGACGTATACCGATCCTTTCGTAGTCGGCTTCAATCCCTCCGAAATAAGGGCAGTGCCTTGATCGAGTGCAATTGTGGTGCCGAATCGATCCCCGGGTTCACCGTCACTGGCGACTAATCTCGTTTCCTGATGCCATTGATCCCCCGTCCGCGAAAACACGTATACCGATCCGGACTCCTCGCCGTTCGGATCGTCCTCCTCATTGGCACCGATTAGAGCGCGGTTAGTATCAAGCGCGACTGAAATTCCAAAATTATCACTCCAATCACCGTCGGGAGCGTGAGGTGTGGCTTGCTGTTCCCAGCCAGTCCTCGTCCGCGAAAAGATGGAGGCTGATCCCCTCTTCTCGTCTCCGTTGAATAGAACGCCAGGTAAGGCGGTACCGTCAGCAAGCGCGATCGACCATCCGAAATTGGCGTTTGTGAAGTCTTTGGATTGGGTTGTCGGGGTCAGCGTGTCCTGCCCAGTCTTCGGTGTAATAGTCTCCGCGGTATCATCACCAGCGGGTTGTCTTGAGTCGGTTTCCGGGACAGCTTGGCGAGACCCACACCCGGAGAGCGTGGATGCAAGACTGGCCGCTAGTACGGTCAGGTACTCACGACGATCGTACGTTCGTGCCACGCCAGCCTGATCATCGACCAGCGTGCGATCCATGTTGTATGCGATGTATTCCAGTAGAAAATGGTTTGCGGAGCCGCCCACTATGCCGAATCCGTTTCGGTGCCCTCTGACAAAGTAACAGGAACGTTCATATTGACCAATACTGGACGTATCTTCTCTGTGACGTGGTGCGAGACTTAACCTCTGAGTCGCTCACTCGCTCAAACGACCCCTAAGCAGATCATCACGACGGCGGTGATGAATAGAAGGCGCGTATGTTGCATTGGTATTCCAGTTTGTCACAAATTTACAGAATTGTCGAGCCACCGTCCTACTCATTCAGCTCTTACTTTGGTAACCGAAAATCCGATCTTCCAGAGATCCCACCAGCTCAAGATCACCTGATTCATATTTTTCCAGGGGTCGTTCCACGCGAACGGATTCCCCGCTCGGAACCAGAACCGAGAAGTAGTGATAGGTGTCGGACGGGCCGTCTTGCGATATCGTCGGCGCTTGAAACCGCCCATCCCGATCACCCGTGTTCTCGATCATGAGTTCGAGTATCCCGTGTGTGAAATCGTGGGGAGGCGTCGTACACTCCTCGCCGGTGAACGTCGCCTCCTGGAGCGAAAAAGTGGGGACGGCGTCGAACGCGGCCAGCAGTTCGTCGGGGACGTCCCAGGTCGCGACACGGTCTCGGGCCTCGAAACGGACGCTTGCTTGCTCAACTGTTCGTATGGGGACGGACATCCCGATCGGAATGCCCTCGGAAAGGGGTGTAAACGGAACTCCTGAGGAAAACGCAGGATGGTGCGTCTCACCATCCAGATTCAGAGAGACAGTTAGATCGCTCAAAGTTAACGCGTCCGGGTCCCTGATGGGGGGTGTCCCGGAGCCAGTCCCCGGCCCGGTCGTCGTTCCTGCCTCGCCTGTTATATCTACTGCCACTTCCAGAAACTGGAGCGGTTGTCCTTCCGTCTCGCTCATCGCATCGCTCGTTTTCACCGAGTTGAACGGGCCTTCGTCAATGACGAGCGATTCCGTGAGGCGTGCGTGCAAGACTTCGAGTAGATCTCCGTCCGTCGGACCCCCGGATACAACGGGCAGCGAGACGGATTTCGGCGTCACGATCTCCCCGCAGTCGGGCACGGTGGTGGTCGAATCCCCCGAGACGGTGGTGGTCGAATCCCCTGAGACACACCCCGCGATCCCGGTGCCAACCGCGGCCGCCATCGCCCGGAAGACGGATCGCCTGTTCACGCCCATACGTGATACCACGTGTCAACTTTGTAAAAGGGTTCCCCACGTTCAAACAGTGATTGTAACTAAAACGGCTCGATGTGTTCCGTTACTGGTGACGATCATCCGTCTTTAGTAATCCCTTAGTCAGAATTCTTCTCTGTATTCATCAACCCGGTTGTAAAATTCACCATGGTTGATGGGATCGAACGGTTGCCCACTGAACGATCACCGACGTTCCCGGAGTTCCGCGAGCAGCGCCTCCAGTTCCACGTCCGTCGCCGCGAGCAGGACGAGCAGGTGGTACACCACGTCGGCGCTCTCGTGGGCGATCTCGCCCTCCTCGCCACCCTTCGCCGCGAGGATCAGCTCGGTCGTCTCCTCGCCGAGTTTCTCTAAAACGGCGTCCTCGCCCTTCTCGTGGGCCAGAAGCGAGGCGGTGTAGGAGTCCCCGGGCATCCGTTCCTTGCGGTCCTCGATGACCGCGAACAGCTCCGCGAGGATCGCGTCGGGGTCCGTCGGGCCGGGATCAGCGTCCGTCGTATCGCGGGTCATCACTCGATGCCCGCCCCTCCCGATCGGGGCTGGAACTCCACGACGTCGCGGATGTCGTCCAGTTCCTCGAACTCCTCGCGGGCGGTCCGACCCTCCTCGAACACGTCCTCGGCGATCCCGATGGGGGCGTTCGTGCGGGCGGCCAGCGCGAGCGAGTCGCTCGGGCGGGCGTCGACGACCGCCTCCGAACCCATCGGCGTGTCGAGGTGGACGTCGGCGATGTAGGTGCCGTCGACGAGATCCGAGATGGCGATCCGGTCGACGCGCCCGCCGAGCTCCTCGATCGTATCGAGCAGGAGGTCGTGGGTGAGCGGGCGGCCGATCCCCTCGGCGTCGAGGCCGCGGGCGATGCTGACGGCCTCGTCGAACCCGATGAAGATGGGGAGCAGGTCCGGCGCGTCGCCGTTCCCCTCCTCGGGCCCGAGGAGCACCACGGGAACCGGGCCGTCGGGGGTCCCCGCGACCCGGACCGCGTCGATGGTGGCGTTCATGGACGTACTCGGGGAACGGACTATGAAAACCCTGCGCTCGACCGGGAACGGGTGGCCACCGGCGCCTCGACGGAGCGCCACGGACGGAATCTCGGCTCCCCGTGAGCGGACCCGTTGAGTCGTCCGGTGACGTGGAGTCGTCCGGCGACGTGAAACTGGCCGATGGGTGTCACCGATCGCCGAACCGGAACACCGGCTTGAGCGTCTCCGCGTCCAGAAAGGCCTCGAACGCGGCGACCGGATCGTCGGCGCTGAACGAGTCGTCGACGATCTCCTTGATCGGAACCTCGCCGGCTTCCATCAGGCGCAGCGCCTGCTCGAAGTTCCGCCACACCGAGCCATACGAGGTGTTGAGGTCGATCTCGCCGCGGACGAGCGGCGTCATGAACAGTTCGCTTGGCTCGCCCGGGAGGCCGACCGCGACGATCCCTCCCCCTTTCCGGACGGCGTCCGCGGCCATCTCGACGCCGCTCCTGTGCCCCGTGGTGTCGAAGACGACGTCGAACCCGATGCCGTCCGTCGCCGTCTCGACGACGTCGTCGAGGTCGGCCTCGCCCGTGTTCACCGTCTCGATCCCGAGCGACTCCACGAGGGGGAGCCGGTAGCGCTCGTCCTTCGCCAGCCCCGAGACGACCACGTTCGCCCCCATCCCGTCGGCGACGACGGCCGTCAGGACGCCGATCGGGCCGGGGCCCTCCACGAGGACGGTGTCGCCGGGGGTCGTCGTCGACCGGTCGAACACCGCCCGGGTCGCGATGCTGGTCGGCTCCGTGAGGGCGGCGTGATCCGGCGGGACGCCCTCCGGCACCGCGTGGAGGTGTTCGGCGCCGACCGCCACGAACTCGGTGTACGCCCCGTCGCGGTGCATCCCCGTGATCGAGAAGTCCCGGCAGACGTTGGGCTGGCCGTTGCGACACTGGAAACACTCCCCGCAGTCGTGGACGGGTTCCTCGACGACCGTCTCGCCGACCGAAAACGCCGTCACGTCCGCCCCGACCTCGACCACCTCACCCGCGTACTCGTGGCCCATGATCCGGGGCATGGGGATCCACTCGTAGCCGCCCTCGTAGAGATAGGCGTGGGCGTCGCTCCCACAGAGCCCGGCGGCCTCGACCCGCAGGAGGGCCTCGTCGTCCCCCGGCTCCGGTTTCTCGCGGTTCTGGATCTCGACGGATTCGGGTCCGGTCTGGACGATCGCTTTCATCGTCCGCCCTGGGACCCGACGGCACTTGACTGTAGTGGCGTTCCGGATCGACCCTTCCGCCGGGCAGTGTACGGGTACCCCGGAGCGCACGGGCGCCCCGGTGGACTTTTCACCCGTCCCGCGGTCCCCGGTCGTATGCCACTCGAAATAACCCGGATCGAGAGCGTGGAGTTCAGCTACGACATCCCGAACGTCGGGACCGACGGGCACGCCTTCAACCTCGTGTACGACCCCGACGAGACGACGGCCCGGAAACTGTTCGCGATCCGGATCCACACCGACGCCGGCATCACCGGCGAGTACGTCGGCGGCAACTCCCCGGGAGCCGCCCAGATCAACACCTTCGCGGACTACCTCGTCGGCAAGGACCCCCTCAAGCGGGAGCGCCACTGGTCGGAAATCAAGCGGTCGCTCCGGAAGTACGACCGCATGGGCATGGGCCCGATCGACATCGCGCTGTGGGATCTCGCGGGGAAACACTACGACGCCCCGATCCACGAACTGCTCGGCACCTACCGCGAGCGCATCCCCGCGTACGCCTCGACCTACCACGGCGACGAGAACGGTGGCCTGGACTCCCCGGCGGCGTTCGCGGACTTCGCCGAGGCGTGTCTGGAGATGGGCTACGGCGGGTTCAAGATCCACGGCTGGGGCGGCAGCGACGCCTCCCGGGACGTCGAGCGCGAGGTCGCGACCGTCCGTGCCGTCGGCGAGCGCGTCGGCGAGGAGATGGACCTCATGTGCGATCCCGCCTGCGAGTACGAGACGTTCGCGGACGCGCTGAAGGTGGGCCGGGCCTGCGACGGGCACGACTACTTCTGGTACGAGGACCCCTACCGCGACGGCGGCATCTCCCAGCACGGCCACGCCAAGCTGCGCGAGCTGATCGACACCCCCCTGTTGCAGACCGAGCACGTCCGCGGGCTCGAACCGAAAACCGACTTCATCGACGCCGCGGCGACCGACTTCGTCCGGGCGGACCCGGAGTACGACGCGGGGATCACGGGCGCGATGAAGACCGCCCGCGTCGCGGAGGCACACGGACTGGACGTGGAGTTTCACGCCCCCGGCCCCGCCCAGCGTCACTGCATCGCCGCGACGCGCAACACGAACTACTACGAACTCGCACTCGTTCACCCCGACGCCCCGAACACCCAGCCGCCCGTCTATCGTGGCGACTACTCCGACATGATCGACACGATCGACGACGACGGGACCGTCGGTGTGCCGGACGGCCCCGGACTGGGCGTCGAGTACGACTGGGAGTTCGTCCACGACAACGCCACCGGGAGCGTCCACGTGTACGAGTAGCGATACGCCCTGGAGAACGAAACGGGCGGCGGGGTGCTACAGCTCCTACAGTTCGACGCGCCGCCCCGTCTCTGCGGCCTCGTAAATCGCGTCCATCGCCCGCGCGTCGGCGAGGCCGTCCTGGCCGTCCGGGTCCGGCTGTTTGCCCCGCAGGACGCAGTTCGCGAAGTACTCGAACTCCTCGTCGATGCCGCTGACGTCGCCGCCCGACAGCGACATCGTCATGCCGTCGCGCTCGATGTGGACGGTGCGCTCGACCTCGGGGAAGAAGGCGGGGTCGATCTCGACGTTTCCCTCCGTGCCGACGATCGTGAGCTGGTCGTCGAGGTGGGCGCCGTAGCTTGAGGCGAAGGCGGCGTTCGCCCGTCCCGGGAAGGAAAGCTGGAAACTGATGTGTTCCTCCACGCCCGCGTAGCGCTCGTCGGAGGTTTTCGTCTCCGCGGTCACGGCCACGGGGTCCTGGTCGATCAGGAACCGGAGCGTGTTCAGCGGGTAGATCCCCAGATCGACGAGCGTGCCCCCGCCGGCCATCTCCGGGTCGAGGCGCCACTGGTCGGTGTCGGCGTCGCGTCCGAGAAGCGTGATCGAGAAGTCCCCGATCGCGTACACCGGCTCCCCGATCAGGCCGTCCCCGATCATCGTCCGGAGCCGTCGGAGCGCCGGCTCGGCCTGCTGGCGGTAGGCGGTCATCAGGGTGACGCCGGCG
>Ga0207719_100720_pt1 | contig 14403 bp, 10 predicted proteins | sample A23P1SouthBayCA_2_FD_187279 | JGI IMG/M metagenome (GOLD analysis project Ga0207719, IMG submission 187279) | Aerobic enrichment media microbial communities from Eden Landing Ponds, California, USA - A23 P3 (3) (SPAdes) | ecosystem: Environmental > Aquatic > Marine > Unclassified | place... | reverse complement strand
TAAAGGCGGCCAGAGCGACGGGGAAACACCCGTACCCATCCCGAACACGGAAGTTAAGCCCGTCTGCGTATCGGCAAGTACTGGAGTGGGCGACCCTCTGGAAACGTCGGTTCGCCGCCTGCCATTCATACTTCATTCATGCTCGGTGAGCGGCGGTTCTGCTCGCCGAGCACTCGTCATTCATCGCGGAGCGACGGCCACGGTTACGCACCAGCCACAGGGCCACGGGCCGGGCCGCCAGGCCCGGGCAGCCACAGTTCGCCGCCGGGCTTCCGATTGCAGTCCGGGAGACGGCACCGAGCGCCCGTGACGTCTCGGACCCGAGACCGCTAGGCTTAAGCGCGGAACGGCGCTACCTCGAACTGCGCCAAGGTGGCAGAGTTCGGCCTAACGCGTCCGCCTGCAGAGCGGATCATCGCCGGTTCAAATCCGGCCCTTGGCTCTCACTCGTTTTCCCTGACGGGGTTGACGATGACCATCCCGGAGTGCACACGCCCGCCTGGAATTCAGGAAGCCGTCGCTGACGGTCGCTTGCAGTGACCCGAACGGGCCACCACCGTTAGCCAACATTGAAGACCCTTCTCCGTTTCGGAGGGGGCATACGCGAGTATCTTCGATGGCAAGCGACTCCCCCTCCCCGCGGACGGTCCAACTGGACAAGGCGGAACGCGAACGTCTCGAGGACGTCGTCGCCGAGATGCGCGGGCGCGTCGAGGACAACGTCGCGTTCCAGCTCACACAGCGGGGTCTCGACGAGGAACCCGAGGACGTGGACGCGCTGGACGGGGAGACCCGGCGACTCGTCGAGGCGATCGAACTCGAAGCCGCCGACGGCGACTCGTGGTCGGCGGCCGTCGAAGGGTACGTCACGAGCGTGGGCTACACCGTCGTGAACCGGCTGGCCGCGCTCCGCTGTATGGAGGTGCGGAACTTCCTCGACGAGGAGGTCACCGTCTTCACCGACGCCGGGCTGACCCCCGCGGCGGAGACGCTCGTCCACGAGGAGTTCATGCTGGAGGAGGAGGCCATCCTTGAGGCGTATCACGACGCCTGCGACGACCTCGCCGCGGAGATCGAGATCCTCTTCGACCGGTCGTCCGAGTACAGCCTGCTTGATCCCGACGACGACACCTTCGAGGATCTGTGTGGGATGCTCGACTCGGTTCCCGACGCGGTCTGGCGGGCCGACGACGTGCTTGGCTGGGTCTACGAGTACTACAACACCTCCGAACTCTCGGACGTTCGCACCCGTGCGCATCGCGGAGCCATGACTATCGAAGACGTGTCCGTCGCCAACCAGTTTTACACCCCGCACTGGGTCGTCCGGACGTTGACCGACAACAGCCTCGGAAAACTGTACCTCGAACGGCAGGATCCGGATTCGGACCCGCCGGTGGACGGTGACGGGCTCTCCCCCGACGAACGGAGACGTCGGTCGGGGGACGCGGTGGCGACTGACTCCGTGGCCGGCTACTGTACGTACCTCGCTGGGGGAACGGAGGGTCGGGCGACCGGGGAGATCGACCCGGAGGAACTCTCGGTGATCGACCCCGCGTGTGGCAGCGGACACTTCCTCCTCTATGCGTTTGACGTGTTAGAGCGGATCTGGTGGGAACAACGCCCCGACCTCGATCGTGCCGAAATCCCGGAACTGATCCTCGAGAACAATCTGTTCGGCGTCGACATCGACCTCCGGGCCGCCCAGCTGGCGGCGTTCAATCTGTATCTGAAAGCGCGTTCCCGCGCGGAAGACGAGGGGGCAGACGGGTTCACGCTCCCCTCGGTCGGCATCGTCTGCGCCGACGCGAAGATCACCGACGTCGACGAGGCGACTGCGGTGTTCGACGAGGTGGCCGACGGGCGTCCGGCGGTGCGGGACGCGCTCGAGGAGCTAGTCACCGAGTTCGAGAACATCCACGGTCTGGGGAGCCTGCTGAACGTCCACGAGACGCTGTCGGAGACATTCCTGGAGTCCGGCTCCGAACGGCAGCTACGACTCGACGCCGACTGGGGTGACGACCTCACGCTCTCGGCCTTTCTCTCGACGCTCCAGGAGGCGATCGAGGAAGAGAGGCCCGGGGACTCGTTTCTGGCCCAGGACCTCAGGAGCTTCCTGCGACTGCTGGAACTTCTCACCAAGGAGTACGACGTCGCGCTGATGAACCCGCCGTACGGCAGCGGGAAACGCATGCCCGACCCCGTACAGAACTACGTCAAGCGAAACTACGAGTACTATCCGGAGTACTACATCAACTTCTTCGAGACGTGTGAACGATTGACGGGCAAGGACGGCCGGATCGGCATGATCGTCCCGAGGACCTTCATGTTCAAGCGGAGTTTCCAGCAGTTCCGGAACGACTTCGTCGGCGGGAAGGGGGCGTTCGACTTCCTCGCGGAGTTCGGCAACGGCGTGCTGGACAACGCGACCGTTCGTACCGTCGGAACCGTCGTCCGGACGGCGTCCGAGCCGAACCCGACCGGTCGGTTCATCCGCTTGCACGACGTGCCTGCCGGGGAGAAGGAGGAGACGTTCCTCGACGTCATCAGTTCGGTGTACGACGGTGACGTACAGCGCGTGTTCGAGGTCGATCACTCGGCGTTCTCGTCCGTCCCGGGGAACCCGATCTGTTACTACACGCATCCCGAGATCAGGGAGCTACACGGCTCGGACGTCAAGATCAACCCGGAGAAGAGTGGTCTCGACGCCGACGGGGTCGCCGACGTGGTCCAGGGGCTGGCGACGGGGAACAACGAGCGGTTCCTGAGACGTCACCACGAGGTCCCCGCGGACGATGCGTTCATCCCGTACGCGAAGGGAGGCACGGACGCGTACGTCCTCCCGGAGGTCGCACACCGGCTCAACTGGTACCACGACGGAACGGAGGTCGCACGGTTCGACGGCTCCGTCATGCGCAACGAGGAGTTCTACGACCGGGCCGGGTTGACCTGGTCGTACATCAAGGAGACGGGGCGCCGCTTCGGTTACTTCCCCGGCGGCGGCGCCTTCGACGTGACCGGCTCGATGCTGTTTCCACACGACGACTCGATGGGGTGGGAGATGCTCGCGGCGCTTAACTCCGACCTGTATCACGGGCTCTTCCTCTCGTTGACCCCCGAACGCGACTGGCAGATCGAGACCGTCTCCCGGATCCCGTGGCTCGACGTCTTCGATGACGACGACGGGATCACGGAGACCGTTACGGACCAGTACCGACTCTCGATCGCGGAGGAGAGCTACGACCCCGCCAGTCCGTACTTCGTCGGGCCGGAACTGTTGCCCTCCGTCGACGACTGTGAGTTCTTCTACGACGACCGGCCTGCGGTGGTTGCACTCGACGATCCCGGAACGATCCGGGGGGATCTCGCGGACGAAACAGCGTCGATCCGGGAGATCGGGACCGAAGCCAAGCGCGCTCGCCTGGCTCGATCAAACGAGATCGAGCGGCTCGCCGGGGAGATCAACGACACCGTCTTCGACGCGGTCGGTGTCTCCGACGCGGCCAGGGCGTCAGTTCTCGAAGAGATCCGGCTCCGGACGAAAGAGGACCCCGCCGGCCGCGAACTCGCTGACACCGACGCCGTCACGGTGAGCGACGACGAACTGAGGGCACAGGCAGAGGAGCTGTTGCATTACTGTCTCCTGTCGGCGGTTCGCGAGCACGGCGTCGTTTCGTTCCACGCCGAGGGCGAGGCACACCCGAGCCCACTCGGCGCTCTCGACGCCCAACTGCGGAGGTACTTCGGGGAGCACACCGACGAGCGCCTCGAAGAGATCGACGGCCTGCTGGGGTCCCGATCGCCCGTCGAGGAGCCCTATCCGAACGTTCGGCACTGGATCGAAACGGAGTTCTTCGAGTTCCACGTCGAGCAGTTCGACGACCGACCGATCGTCTGGCAGCTCGACACCGCCGGGCTCACGAGCGGGGACGGGCGTGGGTTCGCGTGCTTCGTGGACTACGAGGCCGTCGACAGTTCGCTCTTCGATCGAATCCAGCCGACGCTGGTCGAACCGCGGAAGGCGCGGCTCCGGGAGCGCCGGAACGCGGCCGACCGCCGACGCACCGACGAGTCCGCGTCTGCCTCCGAACGGGCTGTGGCAGCAGACCGGTACGACCGCTGTATCGACTCGATGCGAGGGATCGAGCTGTTCGAGGACGCCGTCCAGGAGCTCATGAACGAGACGCCCCGAGGCTGGACCCCCGAGGATCGGCAGCTTGCGGCGGAGCTCTCTTCCTCGGTGCGGCGGTTCAAACGGCAAACGTGCGAGTATCTCGAAACCCTGGATCGCCTCTTGGAACGCACGGACGAGGAGTGGTTCGCGGAGACGTTCAGCCCGACCTTCCTCGAGACCGTCTCGGAGAACCGTGACGAGTGGCTCGACGCACTCGACGATCTGGCGGCCGCCGCTGAGGCGTACGACGCCCCCGCCGTCGACTCCGTCGAGCCCCATCACTACGACCTGTTCCCGTACTTTAGCGACGTCGTCGGATCGGATCACTACTCCAGCAACGGGGTCCTCTTTATGACGTACTACTTCGAGCGCGAGGGTGCGCGATTTCTCGCCGAAGACGGGACCCTAGAGGCGGAGCTCGGAACCGAGGAAGCCGAGTTGCTCGCGGACCTCGCGGCGGGGATTGACGGGTACAAGCAGCTGGCTGCCGACATCGAGTCGACGTGTGACTCCGTCTCGGATCGCATTCCCTCCGACTGGTCCGACCGCGCGCTCTCGGCGATCACGACTGCCGGCTACCAACCCGACCGGAAGTACGGCGTCAAAATCAACATCACGCCGCTCGCCGAAGCCGACGTCGTTCCCGAAACGGTCGCGGAGAGGGTGCTCTGAGATCGGTCTCCCGTTTCACCGGGGAAACTCCCCCCGACGACGGCGAACCGCGATGTCACTCGACCCCGAACCGTCCTGCTCGACGAACTGTTCGACGTGCCGATCCCCGGCGCGTTCGCGCCACTGGGACGCGGAGCAACGGGCGAAGAGGATTTACTTCTATATGAAGTAATTTATAATCGTCGGCCCTGAACCAGGAGCAATGGCAGACGAGGGGCAACCCGGACGTTCGTCACACGGGTGGAGAGCCGGCGGCGACGCGGACGAGTCGGGTAGCAGTCGGTACGGGATCGATCCGGCAGGTCGGAAGCGGGCCCCGGTCGGCACCTGTGGATCGGGCGCTGGACGCGACGCCCGCGGGGGAGACACCGATGAGTGATCCCGCCGGGGACGATCGAAACCGCCGGTCGGGGGTCGACGACGGGGCGCCCGACGGTCGGGGGATCTTCGACTGTCCCATGGCCGACTGCGACGTGGTGCTCGTCGGCGACTACGGTGATCTGTTGGCCCACCTCGACCGGAAACACCCGCTCTCCAGGACCGTCGTCGACGGCGACGGAACGTCCATTCGCGGGCGCGTCGTAGCGGCCCGCGAGCGCGTCCGCGAGGAGGCCGGCCGGCCCGACGCGGCGGCCACACCGGAGCCAACGCCGCCGAGGGAGAGCGAGTCCGGGGCGGAGGGCGGGGACCCTGGCGGCGGATAGCCCGCCACGACAGGACGGCCGCCGACGGCGCCCGCCTGTCGGGGATCGCTCCGGCGTCTGGACGGGCTAGCTCGCTTCCGGCTCCTCGCTCGGGACGTTTCGGACGACCTCCCGGTCGACGGCGACGTTCACGACGGCACCGACCAGCAGCACGATCGCGGCGAGATAGAGGAACGTGACGAACAGGAGGATGGCACCGAGCAGGCCGTAGGCGGCGTACTTGCCGGCGCTGCCGGCGTAGTAGTAGAAGCCGGTCTGGAGGGCAACCCAGCCGACCGCGGCGACGACGGCGCCCGGGAGGGCGTGTCCGAGCGACACGTCGGTGGGTGGCATGAAGTAGTAGATCGGCAGAAACGCGAGTGCGAGGACGAGCACCGCGAGAAGGGTGCCAACCAGTGCAGGCGAGGGAACCGGGAGGTCGACGAACGTCAGGGCGACGCTGAGCGCCGACAGCAGCAGGAAGCCGAACAGCAACGTCCCGAGCGCGAGCAGGCTTTTTTTGAGCTGTTGCAACAGGGAGAGCTCCGACCGGCGGGTGTAGATCTCGTCGAACGCGACCGAGAGGCCGCGAAACACCTTGCTCCCGCTCCAGAGGGCGAGCAGGAATCCGATTCCACCGGCGGCGCCGTGGACGCCCACGTCGGCGAGGACGGCGTTGAGCACCTCGCTACCGCTCTCGGAGAGCACCGACTGCAGCATCTCGATCAGGGTCCCCGTGGCGCCGACCGCCGAGACGACCGCGAGGGCGACCAGCAACAGCGGGACGAACGACGCCATCCCGTAGTAGGCGATGCTCGCCGCCATGAAGGGCACGTCCGCCTCGCGGAAGATCCCGAGGACGGTTCGGCCGGTTGCTACGACCGACATCGGTCCGTGATACTCACTCTTTCGTATCGAGCGGCACGCGGGAACAGCGGCGTGCTTTCGCCTGCCGACCGTTGAAACCGGGTGGGGGACCGCGGATCGGGGGCCGGCCGACCGCGTCGACGGCGGTTCGACATCCCGTTCAGCACCGTCCCGGGCGGTGAGCCCGTCAGCGTCGGCCGGAGCGATGCGCCCGTTCAGCACCGTCCCGGGCGGTGAGCCCGTCAGCGTCGGCCGGGGTGGTACCCCCGCGCCAACCGGGGCGGTCCGTCGTCGACCTGAAGTCGTCCAGCCGCATCTGGTCCGGCGGGATGCCCTGGTCTTCGTCGGCCCCGAGCAGTCGGGGGAGCGCCGTGTCGGCGAACGTCAGCCCCACGACGAGGACGATCGGCGCGAAAAACAGCCCGTAGGCCCCGAGCACGACCGGGCCGAGGGTGTACGCGAGCATCAGCAGACCGACGTGGGTGGTCTCCCCGCTCAACAGCGGCCGGAGCACCAGGTCAGGGATCGTGTCCACGACGACGATGGCGAGGACGAGCAGGCCGGCGACGTACACGAGCGACGAGGAGTCGCCGCCGACGAGGATCGGTATCGCGCTGATGATCGTCAGCGGGAGGTAGACGATCTTCATCCCGACCACGGGGACCAGGCTCGCGATGCCGGTGAGCGCCCCCGCCAGCGCCGGGTAGGGGACCTCCGCGACGCTCGGGGCGACGGCGTTGTACGCGGTGAAGACGCCGACGGCGATGAGCGAGGTGGCGATCACGTTCAGCAGGTTCCCGAAGAGGACGGCCTCCAGTTCGCGGTCGACGGCTTCGAGATACTCCCGGACGATGGCCTCGTCGTCGAACCGGAGCAGCCACGACCGGATCCGCGCGCCGTCGACCAGCAGGTAGTAGGTGACGATGACGATGATGAAGAGGTTGAGAAAGAAGTCCGAAACCAGTGTCGTCAGGAAGGCCGCGTTGTCCGCGGCAAAGTCGATGAACACGTCGAGTTCGCCCGCCTGGTAGGCTCCGTAGATGCCGTCGACGGTGAACTCCGGCAGCGTCTCGATCCCGCCGAACCAGTCGAAGTTCGACGAGGCGACGTCGATCAGGCTGTACTCGGTGACGAACTGCCGCGCCTCGATCACCAGTAACACGAGGGCGTAGCTGATGAGCAACAGCAGCGGCACGGCCAGGGACGTGAGCACCACCACGGCGCGCACCCGCGCGGGGAGCCGGAGCCGCCGTAGCGCCGCGTGGTACCGGCGCGTCGAGTAGTAGAGAAACACCGAGACTGTGAGGGCAGCGACGAACTTGTACGCGATGGCGCCGACGAGGACCGCGACCACGACGCCGAAGAGGGCGACGACGAGACGCTTCTCGTTCATACCCGATCCGTCCCCCGTACCGATAATAAAACCGCACGCCGACGCTCCGCCCCCGACCGGATCCGGCCGCGACCGCAGCCGACCGTGATCCACCTCCGACTGTGGTCCAACGGCATCGACGCGGTCAGTTCGCGGTCCTCCTTCGTCGGTCGGGGAGTCGTCGCGTCCGTCACCCGTCGCCGGAACCGCACGGTTCGTCGCCGGAACCGCACGACGCGGGCGACCCCGTCGCTCGTTTTGAATGGCAATCGTTATACCGCGGGTGGCCCATGCCTCGGGTATGCAACGACGTGCTGCGGCGATCTACGTCGCGTTCTTCTTGATCGTCGGGGCAACCTCCTACTCGCTGATCGCGACAGCGACCGCGCCGACGGTCGAGTTCGACAACCCCGAGTACCAACTGGGCCAAGACGACTCGTTCACGCTCGGGGGGACCGAGTACACCGTCGCCGACATCAGCGCGGGATACGAGGGCGGCGGTCACGGATCGGCGCCCGAACTCGTCAGGGAGGGGACCCTGTCCTGGACCAACGAATCGGCCCGCTACACCGTAACCTGGGAGCAAAACGACACCGTCTCCTACAGGGGCATCGACTGGCGGGTCCTGACTGACACCGACTCCGAGCCGTCGGAGGTCGTCCTCGAGGAGGAACTCAACCGGACGGCCATCCTGCAGGAGGACCCCAACGCCGACAACGAACTCGTCACCCGGCAGGGTGAGGATTACGTGGCCGTCACCGAGGACAACACCACCCGCCTGGTGCCCGTGGACGACTACTTCCCCGCCGCTGAGGTAATCTCCTACGCGGAGGGCGAGCAGTTGAAAACTGACGGCAACCAGACGACCATCGCTTCGGTCTCCGGTGACGCAGCCGTTCTCGAATGGACGGCGCCGCGGAAAAACACGATGACGCTGGCCGACCGGCAGAACGTCACGATTCAGGACCAGACGTATCTCGCCATGTTCCCCGACAACAGCACCGTCGTGATGACTCAGGACTTCGAGAGCTTCCGCACCCAGCAGTCCGAGATCGAACGGTTCGAGACCCAAAAGAACGGCCTCTGGGGGATTAGCGTCGTCAGCGGCCTGACGGTGATTCTGCTCGCCGCCATGGCCTACCTCCCCTCGCGGTACTGACTGCAACCGTTCGCCACGGGCTCCTGTCGACGCTTCGCTGCGTTTTCACCGTCTCCTTGCTCTGCTGCACAGCCGTCCCGCCGATTCGTCGTTCCGCTGATCCGTCGTCCCGCTGGTTCGTCGTTTCCGCCCCAGCGGCTCCCGTGGTTCGGGGTCGCCGATCACGCACGCCGCGCGTCGACCGCGAGACGGACGAGGCTCGCTCCGATGGCCACGGCGAGCAGCGCGCCGAGCACCCGGAGCGCGGTCAGGGCGAGGCCGCCGTTCAGGTACTGCCACGGCATCCCGACGACGGTCGCCACGCCGGCGAGCACGACGAACAGTCCCAGCATCACGGCGATTCCGGCGGTCGGGTCGAGCGAGCGCAACTCCATACGCTTTCCTCCGCCCTCCCGGCCATAAATCCCGACGATCCGACTTCCCGTCGCGGTTCGGATCGCAACGCCTTTGATTAACCGTCCGGTCAGTCAGGACACCTAACGTTCTCTTTCACATGATGGTAGCCATCTGTCCGTATCGATCGACGTACTGTGTGCCGGCGGACGACGTGACCGACCGACGGAGGGCCAGCCGGTGAGCCGACCGGTCCGGGACCGGCTGGAGTGGCTGTTTCGCGGCCACGAGCAACTCGACCTGACCTCGGGGTCGATCGGGAAGCCGCTGTTTTTCCTTTCTCTTCCTATTGTCGTCACCAACCTGCTCCAGACGGCGTACAACCTGGCCGACACGTTCTGGCTGGGCCAGTACTCGACGGAGGCGCTTGCGGCCATCTCGTTTGCCTTTCCGCAGGTGTTTCTGCTGATCGCGCTCGGGATGGGGCTGTCCATCGCGGGCAGCGTCCTAGTCGCCCAGCACACCGGCGCCGGCGAGGAGGCCGACGCGCGGTACGCCGCGGCCCAGACGCTGTCCTTTTCGCTCCTGTTCGCGCTGGTCCTCGGGGGACTGGCCTTCTTCGTCGTCGAGGACACCCTGGCGCTGCTCGGCGCCTCGCCGACGGTCCTCTCGGGGGCGACGCGCTACATGCGGGTCATCACGCTCGGCCTCGTCTTTATGTTCGGTTTCCTGGTGTTCACCGCGCTGTTGCGGGGGTACGGCGACACCCGGACGCCGATGCTCGTGATGTTCGGGTCGGTGGCGCTCAACATCGCGCTCGATCCCGTGCTCATCTTCGGCTGGGGCCCCGTCCCGGAGTACGGCATCCAGGGCGCCGCCATCGCGACCGTGGTCTGTCGGGCGCTCGCACTTGCGGTCGGGATCGGGCTCATGCTCTCGGGGCGACACGACCTCCGGATCCGCCTCGGGGACATGATCCCGGACCGTGCGTACGTCCGACGGCTGATCCGGGTCGGCGCGCCCGCCTCGGTCGAGATGACGGGGACGGCAGTGTCGGTCAACCTCCTCATGGTCGTTGTGGGTCTCTTCTCGACCACCGTCGTCGCCGGCTTCGGCATCTCCTTCCGCGTGTTCACCGTGTTTTTCCTCCCCGCCGTCGCGGTCGGCCGCGGCGTCGAGACGATGACCGGCCAGAACGTCGGTGCGGGCAAGCCTGACCGGGCCGCGACCGCCGCGGGCTTCGCCGCGAAGGTCACCTTCGTCGTCCTCCTGGGACTGGGGCTCCTCGCGTGGATCTGGGCTCGCCCCATCATCGGGCTGTTCACCACCGACCCGGCGGTCGTCGACGTGGGCGTCGCCTTCACCCACTACGTGGCGCCGACCTTCGGCTTCATCGGGGTCTGGCGGTCCTATACGGGGAGCTTCCGCGGCGCCGGCAAAACGCTGACCGCGGCCGCCATCACCATCGTCATGCTCGGGGTCGTCCGCATCTCGGGGGCGTACGTCGGCGCCGTCACTATCGGGACGACCGGCATCTGGATCGGCTTCGCCGCCTCGAACGTGGTCGGTGGCCTCCTCGCGTACGCCTGGTATCAGCGGGGCACCTGGCGGACCGACAGCCTGGCGTCCCGTGGATCGGCGCGGGGATCTGGCTCCGGCGCGACCGACGCCGACGCGGGACCTGCCGACGTCGACGCCGCCGTCGAGACCGTCGACGACTGATCGATCCGCTGGCGCGGTTGCGCCAGGCCGGCCGCCGGTCCGTGGTTACGCCGAGTCTTCAGCCGACAGTGGTCGGACGCGGTCCTCCGAGAACTGCTCCAGGTACTCCTCGGTGTGTGTCTCGCAGGCCGCCGTCTCGACGGTCCCCTTCGGGTAGTAAAAGCGTTCGACGACGTACGCCGCCGGCGACTCGCAGTCGTCGTCGTACTTGCAGGTGGGCGGCTCCGCGTTCTCTCCGCCCTGGGCCGTCTCGTCCCCGTCTCCGCTCTGGGTTTGCTCGTCCATCGGTCGTGGGTGTGTCGACCTCGGGGCGAACGATATTAGATGTTGTACGTTTGCCCGCACGGCTCCGTTCGATCGTGTGACGCGTTCGACCGCGGCAGCTACCCGGCCGCGGCCGCTTCGAGTACTCCCACCAGTTCGTCGGGGGCCGAAAAGAACGGTGAGTGGCTCGTTTCGAGGCTCCGAACGTCCTCGCAGGGGACCGACTCCCGCATCGCCCGCTGGAAAGCGACGGGCAGCGACCGGTCGTCGGTACACTCGACGTAGGTCCGCGGGACGCTCCCGTACCCCGACGCCGAGAGGTCGACCGGTACCGTCCGCGGTCCGGCCGGCTCCGGACGCAACAGCGATTGGGCGAGCGCCACGTCCTCGTCCGAACAGTCGTGATACAGCCCCTCGACGGCGCCCTCGGGGTCCAGCGCGAGCGTCCCTCGCTCCTCGTCGGGGACGACGTGGTCGACGAGCTCCGACCCGTACCCGGAGAGGTCCAGGTCGGTGAGCGACTGACCGTCCGCCGGGAGGAACGCCGCCAGGTACACCACCCGCCCGAGGTCGGCCGCGCGGTCCTCGGTCGCCTGGGTCACGGCGTGCCCGCCCATGCTGTGTCCGACGAGGGTCGGTGGTTCCTCGGCCTCGTCGACGGCAGCACAGACGCGGTCGACGTAGTCGGCGAAGGTCACGCCGGCGGCCGCGGTCGGGTCGACGCCGTGGGCCGGAAGCTGGGGGGTGCGTACCTGGTGGCCTGCCTCGCGAAGCCGCGGGACGACCCTGTACCAGCACCACGGCCCGTGCCAGGAGCCGTGGACGAGCACGAACGAACTCACCGTCGGTCCCTCCACCGAGTCCAGAACATGGTCTTCCGGGACGGTCGGCGGCGTGATAACGGTTCGCCCCACCCGGATCAATCGCCAGGGCCCCTTTCCTCCCCGTCGCCGGATCACTCCCGGCGCGTCCCGGCGGCGGATCCTTCTCAGTCGGGTCCGCGTCCCCTTCGAGAACCGCCGCGCGCCTTCGGGAACACGTAGGCCTCGCCGCCCACTCGTAGCTCCCGGTAGTAGGCGTCGAGCACCGACGGGCCCTCGTACGGATCGCCGCGACCGACGCCGACGGCGACGACGTGTGCGTCGCCGTAGTCCTCGGCCGGCGCCGCGTCGACGTCCACGAACTGGCCCGACTGGATCGTCAGTTCCTGCCAGCGCGGCTCGGAGTCGTCCCCGAGTTCCGCGGCCACGTCCCGCGTGTGCCATTCGTCGTTCCCCCGATCGTCCTGTCGCTCCCGGATGACGGCTGTCAGGCGCCCGGAAAGCGCGTCTTCGACGATTCCGGTGCCGGACCCCGACGTCGACTGCTGTCCCTCCCGCAGGACGAGCCAGGCTTCGTCGGGCCCGACGCCGGCTTCCTCCTCGGCCGTGCCGACGCCGGCGACGTTCTCGTCGGTGACCAGCCAGTCGTACGCGAAGCCGGCGTCGTCTTCCCGCTCTGCGAGGTCGCTAACGGTCAGTTCGCGGCCCGAGACGCCGAGAAGCGAGAGGCCGTAGTCGTAGGTCACGCCGTCGTCGTTCGAACCGTCGTTGCGGGTCCCCCGGTCGCGGCCGCCCCCCTGGCCCTCGCCGGGTCGCTGCTCCCCCCGTGGCAGGGAGGTGATGTGCAGGACGCGTTCGGCGGCCGATCCTCCCTCGCCCCCCGGTGCGGGATTCGCCGCGCTCGTGACGCGAACGTCGTCGCTGAGGCCGAGAATCCGACTCTCGTCGGTGAAGTGGGCTGCCGCGTGGACGCCGTTGGTCGCCGAGTGCTGCGTTTGTAACTGCGCTACCTCCGCGGCCGACAGGGACGACAGTGCAGTCCCCCCGAGGAACGTCGCGCCGAGGCCCTGGAGCAGTACTCGTCGGTTGGTTTTCATGATGCAGGGGCGGGGTACGCACTCGGCTCCCATTGTTAGTTGTATGGCTCCGCTCGGGTAACCCCGGATTATGTCCCACGGTACCAATTAACGCTCAGGTCGGGGCAGGGCGACGACAAAGCACGGCTTACCGGACGCTCGGTACCTGACGGTCGCTCGCAAACGCTGGACCAAAACTGAGACAGGAACGCGGGCGAAGTGAACGGACCCGACGGGATTCTCACGAGCGAAGCGAGTGAGAAGTCGTCGGGGGAGTGAGGCCGAGGGCCGAACGGACCCGACGGGATTTGAACCCGCGACATCTTGGTCCGGAACCAAGCACTCTGTCCACTGAGCTACGGGCCCTCGACGCCCTCTTGCCGGGTGGAGCGCTTAACGGTTGTGACTGTCGACGGCCCCGTCGATGGGTGGCAATCGGTACGGGTCCGGTCACTGGCAGAAGCAGTCGGAAGAGCGGCTGAACCGTGGTCGCCGAGCGGAAGTCGTCGGAAGAACTACGAGTGGCGACTCAGGGGGCTTCGCCGGTCTCGATGGAGAAGTCGTCTTTCGGGTACGCCACGCAGGTGAGCGTGTACCCGTCGTCCAACTCGGGCGTTTCGAGCATCTGCTGGTCGTCGTGGACGACGTAGTCTTCGGAGTTCCCGCCGGACGTGATCTGGCCGGCACAGGAGACACACTGGCCCTGTCGGCAGGCGTAGGGCAGGTCCCAGCCCTCCTCCTCGCCGGAGTCGAGCAGCGGCTCGTTTTCGGGAACCTCGATCGTCTCGCCCTGCTTGACGAACTCGACCTCGTAGTACTCGGCCTCGTCGTCGGACACGTCCCACGGGCCCGACTCCTCGTCGGCGGCCGCCTCGTCGCTGCCCTCGAGTTCGGCGCCCTCGCCGGCGGGCACGGCACCGGCGGCGGCACCGCCGCCGATGGAGCGGTTCATCGGCTCCGGGAAGTCCGTCTCCGCGACGGAACTGGCCCGCCGTTCGAGAACCTCCTGGGTGATGTCGGCGGTGGGCTCCCACCCGGTCCCCCGGGCGTAGTGGAACGCCACGACCACCACCGTGAGGGCTGCACCCAGGCTCAGCCCCAGCATGTTGATCTCGACCATGTGGCCGGCTACGGAAGGCGGGGTTAACAGCGTTGTGATTGCCGGAAGCCGGTCGTCCCGGCGCAGGCGTGCGGTTCGGGGCCGTCGCGGGGGGTCGCCGGGACTGGGCGGGCCGACGCCGGCCGCGTCCTCACTCGTCCCGC
>Ga0207719_100719_pt1 | contig 14418 bp, 10 predicted proteins | sample A23P1SouthBayCA_2_FD_187279 | JGI IMG/M metagenome (GOLD analysis project Ga0207719, IMG submission 187279) | Aerobic enrichment media microbial communities from Eden Landing Ponds, California, USA - A23 P3 (3) (SPAdes) | ecosystem: Environmental > Aquatic > Marine > Unclassified | place... | reverse complement strand
ATCTGGGACATGTTCGACTCCAGAAATCCGAGGGTGTGCGTTTCGATCATCTCCTGGTAGCCCGCCCGGACGTACTCGTCAAGGCCCGACCCGCCGGTGTGGTACACGACCGGGTAGTCCATGTCCTGACAGCGTTCGTAGATCGGATCGTACTTGCGGTTGCCCAGCGGCGGCGACGCACCGGCAGTGATCATGCAGGCGCCGACCCAGGCCTCCTTGCCCTCGATGCGCTCGAGAACCTCCAGGGAAGCAGTGATGTCCTTGTACGGCAGCGGGACGAGACCGTAGACCCCCTCGTCAGGGTCCAGGACGTGTTCCTCCATGTACTCAACGTAGCCTTTGACGAACGACTGGACGCGTTCGTCGTCGGCCGTGACCCCGCCCATCGCGAGCGCCAGGTGGGAGATCTGCAGCGAGGTGTCGATGTCGAGGAAGTCCATCCCTTCGTGGATCCGTTCGGGGTCCTCCGGTTCGTGAGGATAGTTGGAGTGTTCGCGTTCCATCTTCCCGTAGCCGAACCGGTCGCCCGTCGACGTCGGGAAGAAGGAGGCCACGGCCTGGTTGACGCCGTCGTCGTCCTATACCGACCCCTTGTATTTGGTTTTCCACGGTTCGGGCATGTACTCCGCGATCTCCTTGAAGGAGTCCATGTAGTGCCAGTCGCAGTCGATTATCCGCTGCTCGGTTGGGTCGATCATCGATGTACCACCGCCTTCATGTTAGAAGGCGTACTAGTCGGGATAGAACCTTGCACAATAAATCCTTGCTCGTACTCGTGGGGGACCCTTATATAGAGTCACGTAAACAGGCCCCATAGTCCGTGGCCGATCCGACGCCCCGGGCGAAGACAGGCGCGTGACGACCCGTCACCCGTGAGCACTTCCTCGCCGACAGTTCCAGATCGCGGGGGGACGGACGGATCAGCGACTCCCAGGGACCGGAAACGCCAGACCCGACGATTTTAGTCACAGGAGCGTGTCATCCCTTCGTATGAGTCCCTGGTTGACAACGGTCGCTTCCGATGGCGCGCGGCCGGTCGTCGGTACCACGTACCGGGACCGTCCGCAGACGAGAACTCCGTCGGGGAATGGCTCACGGGGAGGGAACGTCACATGACCGACGATCTCCCGCCGGTGTACGGCGGCGAAATCTTGCACGTCCACCTCGACACCGGGAGGACGGAGACGGAAGCGATCGACGTCGACGACGCCCGACGCTTTCTGGGCGGTAACGGGTTCGCGGCCAAGCAGGTACACGAACACGTTCCCGTCGACGCCGACCCGCTCTCCGCGTCGAACGTCCTCGTGTTCGCGGTCGGCCCGATGAATATGACGCCGTTCCAGAGCACCAGTCGCGGCGTCGTCGGCTTCGTGAGTCCGCTGACGAACGGGTTTTTCGACAGCACCTTCGGGGGAACGTTTCCCCGCGCACAGAAGTCCACGGGCTTCGAGGTGATCGTCCTCCACGGGGCGGCGCCGGAGCTGTCGTACGTCACCATCACCGAGGACGGCGCTGAGATCTCCCCGGCACCCAATCTGGCGGGGCTGGACACGTACGAAACCTGTAGCGAGGTCCGAAACCGGGAGGGCCAGGGGTTCGACACGCACGTCGTCGCCGCCGGGCCGGCTGGGGAAAACCTCGTTCGCTTTGCCTGTTTACTCCACGAATCGGAGATGCGGGAGGGGGTTGCCGGCCGCGGTGGGTCCGGCGCCGTTCTCGGCGCGAAGAACGTCAAGGCCGTGGCGATTCGGGAGGGGGACTTCGACCCGACGCCCGCGGCCGACGGAGCGTTACGGGAACTCGTCTTCGACCGGACGGACACGCTGCTTGCGGACACCGAGACGCTCCAGGAGTACGGCACCAGCTCCGCGGTCAACCCCGTCAACGAGATGGGAAAGCTCGGTCGAAGAAACAATCAGTACGAACAGTCGGATCCCGAACGGGCCGAGCGGATCAGTGGCGAGCGGATCAGAGAAGACTACGTAACCGAGGACACCACCTGTGCGAACTGCGTCGTGCGCTGTGGCAAGCACGTCACGGTGCAGTCGGAGGGGATCACCGACGCCAAGATTCCCGAGTTCGAGAGCCTGTTCGCAACGGCGACCATGCAGGACGTGTACGACCCGGAGCTGGTGATGAAAGCCAACGACCTGTGTGATCGGTTCGGGATGGACACGATCAGCTTCGGCGTAACCGTCGCCTTCGCCCGGGAGTGCTACGAGCGGGGACTCGTCGAGACGGACCCCTCGGGAGCCCTCTCCTTCGGCGACGCCGAGGGGTTGGTCGAACTCGCCGAGCGGACGGCCCACAGGGAAGGCATCGGCGACCGCCTCGCTGAGGGATCGTTCCGCATGGCCGAGACGCTCGACGCCGAGACGGCCGAGCGGTACCTGCACGGAGTGAAAGGCCTGGAGTTCGCCGCCCACTCCGCTCGGGGCCTCAAAGGCATGAGTATCGGCTACGCGACCGCCACGCGGGGTGGCTCCCACCACGACACGCGCCCGACCGAACAGTACGGGAGCGAGTACGCCGAATCAACCGACGGGAGTGCCGAGTTCGCCGCCCGGTCCCAGCATTTCACCGCGCTGGGTGATTCGCTCACGCAATGTCGCTTCGTCAGCGAGGGGGGGTGGGGAACGGGCATCAACGAACGGTATCGCGATGCGATCAATTCGGCGACAGGCTGGGACCTCTCGGTCGCGGACGTCTCGGAGATCGGGGAGCGGATCTACAACCTGGAGCGGCTGATCAACGTCGAGCGTGGCGTCGCGAGGCGGGAGACGGATACGCTGTCGTATCGAATCATGAACGAGCCGATCCCCGACGGGCCGTCGGAGGGCATGCACTGTCCACCTGCGGAACTCTCGACGCTGCTGGACGAGTACTACGAGTTCCGTGGGTGGGACGACCGGGGCGTCCCACGTGACGACACCCTCGAACGGCTAGACCTTGCCGATCTGCGGTCAGCCGACGGGTAACGGGAGGAGCGCCCGAAACGCAACCCGCAGAAGAACACGAACCGAGCCCGCCCGGCTGGCTCGCAGACGGCCCAGCCGGCGACGACACCGACTGGGACTCCGAAGAACCAGCGGCCGATCGCCGTCGGGACAGGGCAGGTCCACGCCGGCCAACCAGAGGCCGGCGACCGTTCAAAGAAGCCGACGTCGCGCGGTTCAGGCCAACACGAGCAGTCGCGTCCGGACAAGTTGGAGCCCGCGGTCGAGAAGGAGTCCCACGATCATGATGGCGAAGATCGCTGCGTACACGAGCGGCGACTGGAACTCCCGCACGCCCTGGATTTCGAGGAACCCGAGCCCGCCGCCCCCGGAAACCATCTCGAAGACGAAGGCGATGATCAGCGAAATCGGCAGGGCGATCTGGATCCCGGTCAGGATCCCCGGAGTCGACACCGGCACCACGACCTTCCAGACGATCCGCCGCTCGGAGGTCCCCATCATCCGTGCCGACCAGATGAGGTTCTCCCCGACGGTCTCGGTGGCGTTGCGAGCGTTGACGGCGATCGGCCAGAACGTCCCCAGAGCTACCAGCAGGATCACGAAAGGTCGCCGTTCCCGACCACCTTCGAGACGTTGTCGTAGCGGCCGGCTTCGCCAACCATGGAGTCACTGATTAGTCCAACGATTTATATTGACACGTGCGTAGTGTCACAGACTGGATCGTAGTTGTGGAGACGGACACGTTGGAGGCCACCACGATACCGGTCATTCAGCTACATCAAGGCAATAGACGAGTTACAGGAGTCAGTTCGTCGTCTCGGAATACCACGTACGCGACGAGGGTGACGGATGAGTTCTGTATCTGGTTCTCTCGGCACTGTTCAAAATGCGAATCGGGACCGAGATGGTGCGATTGGTGAGTGATCCAGGAATCAAAGCTCCCTCGAAACTGTCTTTACAAAACCAAGACGACGAACATATCAGTTCTATACGGACTTAGCCGCGTCGATCTAAACACCATTGGAAATCGATTGTAAGCGGTCGTCTTCGCGTGGAATCAGTATTCTGTACATTACATCTTGTACCTGTTGGGGATACACCCCCTTGTCTTGGTACACGGAGGGAACGTCTCCAATGCCCCACCCTCGCCCCGTTGTCTCGATGTACGCGTACGTTCGCCCCTCGAACTCTGAGGGCAAAGGATATTGCCGTCGGCGGTCCAGTCGGTCGGTATGGCTGATCGAGTCGTCGTCGGCATGACCGGGTCGACGGGGCAAGTATACGGAATCCGGACGCTCGAACTGCTCGCGGAGACCGACTACGAGTCCCACCTCGTGCTGTCGGATGCGGCCAAGCTCAACGTCGTCCAGGAGTCCGACCGGTCGGTCGAGGCCGTCCAGGAGTTGGCCGACGTCGCCTACGACGTCGGGAACGTCGGGGCGGCGCCGGCGAGCGGGTCCTTTCTGACCGCCGGGATGGTCGTCGCGCCCTGTTCGATGAAGACGCTGTCGAACGTCGCCCACGGTAACAGCGGGGATCTCATCACGCGCGCCGCGGACGTGACCCTGAAGGAGCGTCGGCCCCTCGTGTTGATGCCCCGCGAGAAACCGTTCAACCGGATTCACCTGCAGAACATGCTCGACGTGACCGACGCCGGCGGGATCATCATGCCACCGTTCCCCTCGTTTTACCGGAACCCGGACGGCATCGACGAGATGGTCACCCGGACCGTCGCCCGGACGCTCCGACAACTCGATGTCGACGTCGGGATCGACGAGTGGACCGGGATGGACGGCACGGGCCCGGCGAGCGAGTAGCGTCCCGAGGGGCAGGACGGCGGGCCACGCCCACCTCCCGTGGAAGCCCCGTTCCGAGGCACGGACCCCTCGATTTCACTGAGCCTGTTGTTCGGTGATGTCCTGGATGGTGCCGACGAAAAACCGAGTCCCATCGAATTCGGCTTCACCAAACGACACCGCCAGCGGGATCGACGTACCGTCTCGATGTTGTCCAGTGAGCTCGACGTAGTGCCAGTTGACGGTCTTTTCGCCCGTTTCGAGATACCGCTGGAAGGAGTCACGATGCCGTTTGGCAGTCGCTTCGGCCATCAGCACCGTCAGTTTCTCGCCGATCAACTCCTCGGGGTCGTAGCCAAACGTCTCTTCGACAGCTGGATTCACCGAATGGATCGTGCCCGACTCGTCGATCGTGACGATCGTGTTGTTCGCTGCCTGCGTGATCGCCCGATAGCGTTCGAGTTCCCGTTCCTGCTCTTTTTTCGTGGTGATGTCCTGAATGAACCCACGCACAGTTCGTTGCTCTTCGTCTTCGACGACCTTCCCTCGCGTGCGAACCCATCGCTGATCGCCCTGGGCGGTGATCAGACGGAGCTCTCGCTCGTAGGACTCGCCATTCTGGAGTGCGGCGTCGACCGCCTGTTCGATGTCTTCTCGATCTTCCGGATGGAAGAAATCGAGAGCATCGTCGAGCGTTGGGTCGAACTCCTCGTCGACCCCGTGGATTCGTCGCGTTCCGTCCGTCCAGACGATGGTGCCGTCCGCATCGAACTCCCAGGCACCGAGATCGCCGAGGGCTTCGGCTTCCTGGAGCAAGTCACGCGCTCGCTCGAGTTCCTGCATCCGCTCCTTCTGGTCAGTAATATCTACGATCGCACCACGAACAGCGACGATGTCGCCGTCTTCGCGAACTGGTTCACCGGCCGTTCGGACCCATTTGAGGTGGCCTGTGGCAGAGACGAGTCGGAGTTCGAGTTCGTAGGGGTCTCCACGCTCGATACATCGCGTAACCGCGTTGCGGATCTGATCTCGATCGTCCGGATGGTAAAAGTCGATCCCCGCGTCAACGGTTGGATCGAACTCCGAATCCGAACTGAGATCGTGCAGTTCGTAGGTGCCCTCCGTCCACCGTTGTTCGCCCGTCGTAACGTCGATTTCCCAGCCACCAGTGCCGGCGATCTCTTCGGTACGCTCCAGAAACGTTCGGTGCCGGTGGAGTTGGCGTTCACGATCTTTGAGGTCGGTGATGTCCCGACCCTCCGGAACGAGCAACACGACGGTGTCGTCGTCGTCGGTGATCGGCCGGATCGAAAAGTCGATCACAGCAGTCTCGTCCGCACCGAGGACTTCTACCTCTCGTCTGACGAACTCACCCCGAGCCGCTCGTCGTACGTCCTCTCTGATCTGTGCCTGGATGTCCGCTGAGAAGTCGAACCAGTGTGTGTTCCACAGCTTTCGTCCGATAACGTCCGCTCGGGAGACCCCCCCGAATTCGAGGGCCGTCTCGTTGGCCTCGACAAGCGTCCCATCCGGCTCCATCAACCCCGTGAACTGATACGTCTGGTTGAAAATCGCCTCGTACCGACGTATTCGATCCTTGATTTCGGTGATGTCTCTGGCGACGCCGATGATTCGCTTCGAGCCGTCTTCCTCGTCCCGTCGGAGTTCCCCGTAGTCCTCGATCCATCGCGTTTCGTCCCCACGCTGGACTCGGTACTCGACACTGTACGGCGTGTCAGTTTCGATAGCCGTCTCCAGCGCGTCTTGTACCTGCGCTCGATCGTCCGGATGGATCGCAGCGATAAACTCTTCTCTGGAGGTTATTTCGGTTCCAAACGCCGTATGGACGTTTGGATGGGTCGTCACCGTGCCGGTCTCGACATCCCACTCCCAGACAGTCGAATCGGTGACGTCCAGAGCGAGTTCGATCCGTGAGCGGGCCCGCTGTAACTCCTGTTTGTGTCTGTTTCGCTCGGTCGTGTCCCGGAAGTAAAACGAGAGCCCGCCGTCGAATTCGGGATACACGTACACGGACACCCAGCTATCAATGCCGGCGTAATAGACTTCGACGTGCTGTGACGAGCGCGTCTCCATCACCTCTCGATGGACCGCTTCGAGTTCGGACCCTCGGAGATCCGGAAAGGCGTCCCAGAACTCCTCGCCCTGGACCTCCTCGGCCGAAACGTCGAGGATTTCCTCGGCTCTCGGATCCATGAAGGTGATCTCCCACGACGCGTTCACTTCAACGATCGCGTCGGTCATCCGATCGATGACCGTCTGCAGTCGTTGTTCACGCTCTTTCAGCGTCGGAACGTCCAGATCCATCGAACCAACGCGGTGTTGCGGGGGGCAGTCGACGATCACACGCGTTCCGGAATCGAGCCGCTCGAACGAGAGTTGCCCGCCAAAGCTCTCGATCAACCATTTGCTCAGCCACAGGCCGACCCCCTGACTGTGTGAAAGCGGCGTTTCAGCACCCTCTTCGAACGCCTCCAGTTCCAGATCGGGGAGCCCGGATCCGTTGTCCTCGATGATCAACCGTGCACCGTTCGCGTTCTGCAGTTGGATGTGGACGTGCGGCGAGACGGCGTCGGCGTGTTCCGCGGCGTTTTCGACGAGTTCCTCGACAGCGTCCCGGACCCCCCTCCGAGCACGGATGGTACAGGATTCCGGAACGTCGACGTCGAAGTCCGCATCCGGATACTGCCCACTGACCGCCCGGACGGATTCTACCACGATATCCGACAGGTCGTGGGGTGACAACTCGGTGTCCTGTTGGAGGAGCGTACTGTACGTTCGTGCCGTATCACTCCGCTCCTGGAGTCGCTGTGCCATGTCGACGATCTTCTCTGCTTTCCGACGGTGACTGTCAGACAACGTCGCGTCGGACACCAACATCTCTCCGTATCCGAGGATGACGTTGAGGTCGTTTCGAAGGTTGTGGCGGAGATACCGGGTCAAGATCTGTCGCAGGCGTTCCAGTTCCTCTTCACGACGCTGGAGTTCCTCCTCTTGCTGGATGCGCTCTGTAATATCGGCCATCACGACGACGAACCCTTCGACGTCACCGTCGTCGTCGCGGATGGCTGTGATAGACGTATCCACGACCGAGCGCGTTTCGTCGCTGTGTTCGAGCACGACTTCGCCCGCCCACTCCGCTCTGTCGATCATGGTCCGCCAGAACTCCTCGGTGAACACGTCGGCAGCGCCCGCCGGCTGGAGCACCCTCGGCGTCTCTCCGATCACCTCGGACTCCGCGTACCCGGTCATCGATTCAAACGCCGGATTGACGTAGTCGATCTCGCCGTGTCGGTTCGTCATCGCGATACCGTTCCCGGTCGATTCGACGCCACGTTCGAACCGCCGGAGTTCCTGTTCCCGTCTCTCTAGCGCCGAGACGTGATTCGACAACTCCTGTGACTGTCGGCGGCGGACGAGCACCGAGTGAAGTCGTCGTAGCAGCAGCGACCGATCGATCGGGGCATCGACGACATCGTCGATCAGCATCGGCCCCTCGTGAAGCGTCCCGTCCCGGGTCGGATGCGCCAACTCCGTCGTGTCCCGTCGGATCAGGACGACTGGACAGAACACGGGGTGTGCTCGCTCGACCTGTTCGCGCAACGCCTCGCGATAGTCGGAGAAGAGGTAATCCTCGATGAGATACAGATCCGCGTCCCGGATCGCTTCGCCCGTCACGACGTGGAAGTGCTCGTCGAGCATCTCCCGGATGACCGTTTGATTCCCCGTGTCGGAAACCAGTAGCTGGACCGTGGCCCGGGTGTCGTCCGCCCCGCGATCGAATTCGTTGCCCGGTGTCGGCCCGAGCTGTTCGGGACTCATTGTGACTCGTCGTCCGTCTGTCCGGTACGACTGGGCTGTGCTGTCCCGCTGAGGATCCCATTGAGGTTCGTCATGGGCTCACCCACGCTGATTCCATCGGACGTGATCTCGAACTCCCGAAGCGTGTGTTCGAACCCGCCCGCTCGCTTTTTCAGCACGCCCACGACCTTCCGAAGCGAGCCACGAAGCTCGACGTAACTGAGAAACATGAGGTTGTCCGCGATCGGACTGATCTGCCGGCTGGTTCCGGCAGACACACCCGTGATCTGATGGATCGCATCCGTCACGAAGATCGTCACTTCCTGGTTGCAGAGATAGCGAGTCAGGGCGTGGAGTTCCTGGTCCAGTTCGTCTTTCTGCCCCTGGATCGCGGAGACGTATCCCCCGATCCCGTCGATGAAGACTGTTTCGGCCCCCCGCTCTTCGACTTCGTGACGGACGATGTGCGCAAATTCTTCGGCGGAGCGCGCGAGTGGCTCGATCACGTGAATCGAGAGCAGATCCTGGTCGCGTAACTCGTCGACCGGGATCCCAAGCGTGCGACAGCGATGCAGGAAGACCTCCATTCGCTCTTCGAAGAGGTAGATGGCGGATCGCCCGTATTCCGCGGCAGCCTGTGTGGCGTACGTCGCACCGAGCGTGGTTTTGCCGACGCCCGGCGGCCCACTGATGAACGTCACCGTTCCACGCTCGAACCCCCCACCGACGAGTTCGTCGAGTTCCTCGATCCCGGAACGGATCGGTTTCGGATCGAAGGTCCGATCGGACGGTTCGGGTCGTACTTTCGGGAACACTTCGAGCCCCTGCGACCGGATTTCGAGCCCGTGATCCCCCTCGATCTGTCCGCGGCCCCGGTTTTTTTCGACTTCGATGCGTCGACCGTCACGCGTTCGGGTGAGGGTGATGACGCCGTCGCTCAGCGACCGAATTTCGTTCGTTCCGTCCGGGTTCGAGTCGAACGAAACCGTAGCGAGCACAGTGGTCTCTCGTTCTTTCAGAAAGCGGATGAACGAGAGGATCCGTTTCCGGTAGTGGTACTCGGACGCTTCGATGTATCGCAGTTGCGTGAGTGGGTCGATGATGAGGCGGTCGGGATCGATCTCCCGAATCGCCTCGTGAATCGCTTCCGTGTAGCGTCGTTCCTCGATGTCCTGTGGATTGACCAGATCGTAGGACGGATCGTCAGTGAAGAAGTCCGACTCCGGGCCGAGGTCGAGAAACTCGGCAGCAGCGATGTCGATGTCGAATGTAGCCGCGTTGGAAACGAGTTCCGCAGACGATTCTTCCCCGTGGATGTAGAGGACCGTGTCGCCAGTGCGTAGCCCCTCTTCGAGGAAATGCATTCCAAGCGTTGTTTTCCCGGTCCCTGGTTCTCCGGACACGAGATACATTCGTCCGGTGACCAACCCACCTCGCAAGAGTTCGTCGAGTTCGTTGATTCCCGTCGAGAGTTGCGGGATGGCTTGTCCAGTAGAAACCATACGATTGTTATCGTGGTACAGAAGACATTTATATGTGATTGCAGATGTCGCCGTTGTGACGGGTGCGTTATCGCGCGCCTCCTGTCAATTGTACGACTGTTTTCGGTTATAGCGGGCGTCGTTGGTGATCACGTCGTGTTGGCCAGTGGGCGGACTGTAACAGCGTCCTGGCCGGAGTGGTCGCTGGATGGAGAGTCGGAGACGGAGACGCGACCGCCGTTCGTTACTGTTTCGTACCGGGGGTGAGCAACCCGGAGACGATGGAACACGTCACGTCCGCTGACGGCACGCGGATCGCGTTCGAACGGCAGGGCGACGGCCCGCCGCTGATCCTGGTCCACGGCACCACGACCGACCACCACGTCTGGGACCGGGTCGCGCCCCGGCTCGCCGAGCAGTTCACCGTCTACGCGATGGACCGGCGGGGCCGCGGCGAGAGCGGCGACGCCGAGGAGTACGCCATCGAACGGGAGTTCGAGGACGTCGTCGCGGTGGCCGAGGCCGCCGACGGCCCGGTGTCCCTGCTCGGCCACTCCTACGGGGGCGTCTGTGCGGTGGGGGCCGCCCCCCGCCTGTCAGGGTTACGACGGCTCGTCCTGTACGAACCGCCGCTGTGGACGCCGCTCCGGGACCCGGTCCCGGAGTCGCTGTTCGAGCGCATGGAGGACCTCGCCGCCCGCGGGGAGCGGGAGGCGAACGAACGGATCCTCGAACTGTTCTTCGAGGAGGTCGCCAACTCGGCCGAGCGACTGGAGGCGATCCGGTCGAGCCCGAACTACGACCGCCACGTGGCGTCGGCCTCCGAACTGCCGCGGGAACTCCGCGGCCGCGAGGCGTACCGGCCGACGCCCGACACCTACCCCGACGTCGAGGCGCCGATGATGCTCCTGCTCGGCACCGAAACCAGCGACGCACTGAACGATTCGACGACCGCGACGACCGACCTGTTCGCCGACAGCACGCTCGTGCGGCTCCCAGGGCAGGGCCACGGCGCGATGTACTCCGCGCCGGACCTGCTCACTGCGAACGTCGTCGCGTTCTGTGCCGACGACGGATAGCGCGGGGCGGGGAATACGATCCCCGACGGGACCACCCGGGCGCTCTCCCCGGGCGGCAACGAACTACAGCCGGCCGCTCCCCCCGGCGACAGCGAGCTACAGCCGGCCGCTCCCGGCGTAGGCCAGCCCGACGCCGCCGACGATCGCAAGGACACTGAACACGACGTCGGGAAGCGTGACGAACCGGTCCCCAACGATGCCGGCGAGAAGGAACAGTGCGGCCACGGCCGCCGGGACCGGGTTGGTGACCACGCCCTGGCCGAACGCCCGGAGCGACCAGTAGCCCATCGTCACCGCCGAGACGACGTTCGCCGCGAGCGGCTCGTTCCCGTCCGGGTTCTCGGCCGGGGCGAGGGTTGCGACCGTCGCTGCCTCGACGGTGACGATCTCGCCCGTGTGGACGCGACGCCCGTCGGGGTCCCCGACGCGGAGCAGCGTCACGCGCCCGTCGTCCCGGCCGACGACCCGGTAGATGCCGTCGGGAATCCCGGCGTCAGTCGCCCGGAAGTGCTCGTAGATCGCTGGTGCGGTCATGAGTGATCCTGGACGACGGGAGACGCGTCCCGACGCCATATAAGTCCACGTGGCTCGGTGGGTGAGATCACGCCCGAGGGGTCGAAGATGGCTCTCGGCCGGGGCAGGTCGAACCCCCGTGACGGCCGCCACCGGCCGGGGTCGAAACGCGTGCCCCCACGTCGACCCGAGACGGTCAGGGGAATGGATCGCGAGCGCTCCCGAATCCCTTATGGGGGGTGGAGAAAAGGACCAATCGTGGCGTCCCTCCACTCGCGCCGCGCGGTTCTCGCACTCGCCGTGTCCGGGTACACCGGCGTCGGCGCTGCGGCCGCAACGCCCTCCAACCGTACGACGACCCGTCCGTCGGCGACCAACGGTACCTCGACAGCCAATCGTACGTCGACGAGCAACCGTACGTCGACGAGCAACCGTACGTCGACGAGCGATCCACCCGAGACGACCGCCTCCGAACCGACCGAGCCGATCGGCACCCATCCGATGTTCGGCGGCGATCCGGCACGGACCGGAGCGGCGCCGGACGAAGGCGGCCCCGGCGGTCCGGTGACCGTCCAGTGGTGTGTCGGCTCCGGCGGACACAGGCTCACCCCGCTCGCCGTCGCCGACGGGACCGTGTTCTCCGGCAGTCCGAGCGACGGGCTCCGGGCCCTCGACGCGACGTCGGGACGGACACAGTGGCAGACGCGACTCGACGGCCATCCGAGCGCCCCGTCGGTCGTCGGAGACCGCCTCTACACCGCAGACGACCGGACGATCTACGCCCTGGGACGCGAGAGCGGACGTGAACTCTGGTCGACGACCCTCGGTGGGCACGTCTCGACGTCGACACTCGTCACCGCGGAGGGGGAAACGGTGTTCGCCGCCAGCATCGACGAAGACGAGTCGGGCGAGCGAGCGGGCGCACACCTCCACGCGCTTGACGCCAGGGATGGCGCGGCGAAGTGGCGGGCACCGATCGACGGCGGAACCATCTTCGGATCGCTCGCGGTTCGTGACCGACTGGTCTGTGGGGGCGGCGCGCGGCACTACTTTTACGCGTTCGACGCCCGGACCGGTGACCGGCGCTGGCGCGCCGACCTGGGGGATCACGCGACGTCGCCGGCCATCGGGCAGGAATCGGTGTTCGTGGGCGACGAACCGGGCACCGTGTACGCGCTCGACCGTTCCGACGGCACGGAGCGCTGGACCTACGAAGTCGGGACGGAGGTCCGGAGTTCGCCGGCCGTCTCGAACGGAACGGTCTACGTCTCGACCACGGACGGGTATCTCTACGCGTTCGACGTCGCGAGCGGAACGCGCAGGTGGCGCTTCGACGGGGGACGTCGACTCACCACGTCACCCACGGTCGTCGGAACGGGGGACGACGAGGTCGTCTACGTCGGGTCGGACCAGGGCAACGTCTTCGCCGTCGATGCAGCGAGGGGGACGCGGCGCTGGTCGATCCAGCTTTCCGGGGCAGTGGAAACGCCACCGGTCGTCGTCGACGGGTACGTGTTCGTCGGCGACAGAGAGGGTCGCGTTCGTGCGCTGGTCGACGAGTCCACGTCGCCACCCGCCGGTGCCCGGACGTGCGACGCTCCGCGGACGGAGACACCTGCACGGAACCGGGACGAGGATGACGACGGCGACGGCGTCGCCGATCGGAACGACTACGCGCCGCGGGATCCGAGCGTCCAGCGACGCGCCGACATCGACACGGCCGAACGGAACGATCCCGGGTTCCTCTCGGGGATCGGAGTGGGGGCCGCCCTAACGCTCCTGGGGGTCGGCTCGGGCTGGTGGCTCCGGTCGCGGGACGGAGAGGAGCCGTAGCCAGCAACTCCCGGGTCCCGGCGAGGGACGAAAGGCACGGAGGGAAGGGAAGCGACAGCGGTCGGTGAACGCATACACCGGACGTGGGAGCCAAGACCGGAGACGGATCCTCGCCCGGCAACCCAGGGCGTCTGGAGTCAGGGTCGGGCCACCGACCGCCGTCCCACGAGCCACTCTACGAGGAGTTCGGCCCCCAACCAAACCGAGAGCCACGCGAACAGGAGCACGAACACGATCGCGGTCGAAGACAACAGGTGGAGCGGCCGCGTCGCGGCCACCAGAACGGGGTAAAAGAGGACCGCGATCGCGAGCGTTCCACCGAACCCCAACAGGCAGCACGCCCAGTGTTCGGCGGGGCTCCCCTCGCTCACGCGCCCAGCGGCGTCGGGCGTCCGGCGTCGCCCGCCACCATGACCAGTGTTCACACATTTCACCCCGTGGGAATTCATTTGTCATTGTTCATGATAAATATTTCGGCAAGGGTCGTGGTGGAAGGGCGTCCACGGCAGGCCGGCGATACGGGCGCTGGGGCTCGGTCACCGCGACACCCACGGTGGTCGTGGGACTACCTGGCCGGGAGGCCGTTCCGGGGCCGGAGGTCATCCGAACCCGCTCGGTCGGACGATGGGCGCCTGTGGCGGCCGCTCAGACGAGTTCCTCGTACGGCTGGACGACGACGAAGCCGTCCTCGCCGCCGAAGTTCATCTGGAAGCGCTCGCCGGACTCCTGGCCGACCATGTCCGAGAGGTTCCGGTTGACCTCGACGTCCGGCGAGCAGTTGCTCCAGGCCACCGTCGCGCTGGGATCGGTCGACACGGGGGGTTCGACCACGATGGGGTCGCCGTGCGTGGTGAGCGCGACGTACCCGGGGCCGTCGAGAAAGACGTTGGTGAACCCGCCGGCGAAGGACCCGGCGAGGCTGTCGATCGTGCTGATCTCG
>Ga0207719_100718_pt1 | contig 14423 bp, 8 predicted proteins | sample A23P1SouthBayCA_2_FD_187279 | JGI IMG/M metagenome (GOLD analysis project Ga0207719, IMG submission 187279) | Aerobic enrichment media microbial communities from Eden Landing Ponds, California, USA - A23 P3 (3) (SPAdes) | ecosystem: Environmental > Aquatic > Marine > Unclassified | place... | reverse complement strand
GACGTGTGTCCAGCGATGACACGGAACGGGAGGGTATTTCAAAGTGGCAGTCGTATCATCTGCCGATGAGTAACGAACCCGTCATCGTGGAAGCGTCGGCACCGCTCGACCTCCGTCTCTCCGAACCGGAACTCGAAGAGACGCGAGCGCACATCACCGCGTTCATCGAAGAGATGGTCGACGACGCCGGTGCCGAGGGGACGGTTCTCGGTCTCTCCGGCGGCATCGACAGCACGCTGACGGCCCACCTCGCCGTCGACGCACTCGGTGCCGACCACGTTCACGGACTCGTGATGCCGAGCGAGGTGAACACGACCGACAACATGAGCGACGCCGAACGCGTTGCCCGCGACCTCGGCATCGAGTACGACGTGATCGACATCGGGCCCATCTACGACGCGTTCGTCGAGGCGTTCCCGGGCGAGTCGACGGCGACCGAAGTGGAGTCCGACCCCCTTCGGACCGCCGCGGGCAACGTCCGCGTGCGGATTCGGGCCGTCCTCGATTACTTCGTCGCCAACGCGGAGAACAGGGTCGTCCTCGGCACCGGCAACCGGAGCGAAACCCTCACCGGCTACTTCACGAAGTACGGCGACGGCGCCGTCGACTGCCACCCCATCGGCAACCTCTACAAACAGCAGGTGCGCCAACTGGCCGACCACCTCGGCGTCGACGAGGACCTCGTGACCAAGACCCCCTCCGCGGAGATGTGGACCGGCCAGACCGACGAAACCGAGATGGGACTCGGCTACGACACGCTCGACGCCATCCTCGCGCTCCACGTCGACGGCCCGCTCTCGACGTCCGCGACGATCCGACACCTCGACGTGACGGCAGAGCAGGTCGAGCGCGTCGTCGAACTGTACGAGCGGAGCGCCCACAAGCGGTCGATGCCGCCCGCGCCCGACCCGCTCCGCCTGTAACGCCCGCCCGCTGGCCGTCGTTTCCAAAGGTCTTTGCCCTTCCCACCGCTACCGAAAGGCAATGGACGACGCCGTACGGGCCCGGCGTGCCGCCCGCGACGCGCTCGCCGACATCGAACCCGAACGGCTCCGCGAGGTGCTTCGCGACCGGCTCGCGGACGCCTCAATGACGCCGAGTGTCTTGACGCTTCTGAGCGCCCGCACGCTCGATTCGACCCTCAACGCCGACTCCCTCGCGGAGCGCGCCGCCGGCGTCCAACTCATCTACGAAGGCCTGCGGCTGACTCGCGTCCTCGCCCGCGACGAGCCGTGGAACCACGGCGACGACGCCGCCGAACGCGCCGACCTCGATATCCTCGCCGCCGACGTCCTCGTCTCCCGCGGCTTCTATCTCCTCGCCCGGACCGAGACAGCCGAGCGCGCCGTCGAGGTGGTGCGGGCGTTCGGCCGCGACCAGACTCGCCGTCGAGCGAGCGATGACGCTGACGCGGGGGCCCTCGACCGGAACCTCGAAGCCGACGTGTTCGCCCTCGCCGTCGCCGCGGGGACGACTGCCGCCGGCGTGACGCCCGGTGACGAACTCCTCGACTACGCCGCGGGCCTCGCCCGCGAGTTCGAGGGCGAGTTGCCGCCGCCTGACGCCGCGCTCCCCGAGACGACGGCGGACCGCATCCTCTCGCTTACCGGTGGGGACACCGCCCCCTCTGCCGACCCATAATCGAAACGCCTAAAGACGATTCCGACCAAGCGGTGTACGCGTGCCTGGGTAGCTTAGCGGTAAAGCGCGTCCTTGGTAAGGACGAGACCCCGGATTCAAATTCCGGCCTAGGCTTCAGCGGCCTTAACGTCTCTCTCGTCTGATTTCGCCCTTCTCAGGAGAGACGAACCATGCCCAATAACGTCCGAAAAGACTACAGCGCGATAGCCGCGCCGTCTTGCGATTCCAAAACGTGTCATGGCACACAAACAAATCGAGAGGGTTGCCGATGACCAACCAGCCCGTTCCCCTCGACAACCTTCCCGCCGGAGATGGCACTCCACGGGAGGGTCTTCCACCAGCTCCAGGGTCCGTGGAGTTCGACTTCCCGCTCGTCAGCGAACGCTCCCGCGAAGACCTCGAAGCATACGGGCTCAACATGGTCGAGGACTACCACGACTTCAAGAAGGAACTCCTGTCGTGGCTGCCTCGTTCGATCATCGCCTCTCCGACACGCTTTCGAAATACCGACCCACGATGGTTGCCGCCATCCTCGTATGTCCCACTATTCGCTCCACGATGTGTCCGGAGTCGATTCCATAAGGGCGTGCCCGAACCCGTTGAGACAGCGTGTGTTCCGATACGTGTGAGACGGAGCTGGTCGGTCGATTCTCGTGTCTCATCGTTGGCGGAGAAAAAATAGACGCCCCGCTCTGGCCAGTTCAGGTAGCCCGTACAGTCCTTGAGCCGTTGTTTCCCACCTACGTTCTCTTCAAGACGGTCAAGGAGGTCGTATAGTCTATCGAGATCCGAACGACGCGACATGCCACTCCGTTCGGAGGTGGAACACAAAACCGCCAGGGATCTTCAGAGGTGATCGTTGTACCACGCGAGCGTCTCACCGAACATGAGCCCATCAGTCGGCGTCTCAACATCCACTTGTGTATCGTCCAGTAGTGGGATGAGTTCGGAGTAGTAGTCACGGCCCGCATGAACCACGAGTCGATTGCCTTCGTCGAGTAAGCCCTCTTCGTCGAGCTGATTGTACACGGTCTCAGCCCACTTGTGCTTCTGGGCAACTGGCGCATCGGACAGAGTGTCCTCGTAGGGTTCGATAGGCGGGCCTGAGGGATCGAGGAGATGGTGTTTCGCGGAGAGAATGTACCAGCGGTCGTGGTTGGCTTCGACGTACTCACGTGCCTTGCTGAAGAAAGTCGATGGCATATAGAGGTCGGCGGGCTCCGCGGCCTGGTCGAGTTTGCTCTTCGTACAGCTGACGAGACCGATCTCCATAGTTGGAGTGTCTCTACCAGCGGAATAATTACTCTGCTGGTCAGTTCATGTAGATCACGTGACCCGATTCCAGGTGTCTACTGCCTGCGTAACTCGACTGGCGTATTCGTTTGGTGACCGTTGCGCTCCGAAGGCCTGTCCACTCATATGAAGCAGAGGAACGACGTGTGTCTCTATTAATCGCTGAGATCGGTAGAGATGACCGTCGATCACGGTGATGCCAGCGTCGGGAGTCGGATTATGATCCGCTTCGACTGGAGAGAGGGCCAACTCACGTGAAAGAACATTCCAAGCGTCATTACCGAAGGCGAAGATCAAGTCGGGATCGACGGTGTGTAGTTCAGGCGCAGTGAAATACGCTGTGAGCGACGTCATATCTCTGCTGGTGCTGGCTGATGCTCGGTATTTGTTCACATCGGTAAGGTAGAAATCGTTGAAAAAGTCACCGCTTCTGGCGTATGCCCGAGCAGATTGGTCGAATCCCATGAGTCCTTCGTCGGCACACGCTCCAAAGAACGATTCTGCGAACCGAGAATTGTCGGAACCGAGCCACCGAGAGGCGAAGTCGCGATAGATCGACACTTGCTCAAGCGGATCGGTTCCTGAGAGCTCGGCAAAGTCGATCAGATCCGATGTATGACGAGCTTGAATCCCACCTGGATCTTCGCTCACCATCATGTATGTGGGGTCGTCTGCCTTCCAGTCGTAGTAGTAAGTAAACGCAAGTTTCCGGAAGACGGCGGGGTCGTGAACGTCTACACTTCGGTTCGGGAGTGTCTCTTTGACGTTTTGGATGGCCTTGTCCCGGAGTTGTTCAAGTGTTCGAGGTTCGGGGTGCTCAATTCGATCAAGGTACTCGGAGTTCATACTACTACGTAGGTGATCCTGATGTTTGAGCCAACATGATATACCTGTGCTGGTGATCTCAATTCTAATTGATTTTGGGGTGAACCGCGTCTGATGCTGTCATAGACGGAAGTCTGGGAGACGGATTTCGTCCGAGTCATACACGTAAGAGTGCCGTTATCTATAATCCTGAACACCCAGACAAACCATATCGGGGAATTGATATATACACTAGTGTGACGGTCAAGGCAGCTAAGATAGCAATTCAAGGCAAAAAGATCATACCAAACCCATCACAAGACTGAACAAATCAATGCAGTGGATTCAACGGTTGCGTGGAACAAGATGAGCCACTCAGTTGCTCGTGCGACATCGACGGAAGATAGAACACTTTTCGACTTGCTCCGTTCCTGTCAAATGGGGGAGGCAGGGGCCATCGTCGGAGGTCACATCGACCGGAACGAACTCAGAAAGGGACTTTATGTGCCTACGCGCGAAGACAAAACGCTTACCGACTTCTTCGTCGATGAGTACACAGAGGACGGGCGTCTACTGATAATCACTGGCAGCGCCGGAGATGGCAAAAGCGCGTTGCTTTCGAGAGCGTTCAAACAAGCTCAGGGGAAGAGTCATTCGCTCGACGAGTCGGACATTTGTATGGACGCGACAGCGTCCGATTCGAAGCATGAGACCTACGACGCGGCCCTGAAACGCTTTCTCGATCGTGCCGAGGAACGGCGGGCGTCGGGGCTTGGCTCCCGGTCCGGGATCGCCATCAACCTCGGCTTGGCAATCGACTTCTTCGATCGGCAAGGCCACGATGAGGAATTCCCCGAAATCTGGGCAGGGATCGATCAGGTTCGTACCGAGCGAGAGTACATAGATCCGGAGACCAACATCAAGGTGCTTAATCTTGGTCACCGAAAGCTGTACGAGACAGCACCCGGCTACCTTGGTGAGGGTCTCTTGGAGGACATCGTCGAGAAATTCGCGTTCGAGGATCCAGAGAGTCCGTTCCACAACGCGTTTAGACGAGAGCTAGACCGCTGTCCAAACCCCAAGGAGTGCCCACTACATTTCAACGCAGCACAATTTGCGAAACCCGCCGTCAGAAAGCAAGTCACCAGACTGATCGCCGCCAGTGGGATCATCGAGAACGCGTATCTGAACCCGCGGTCGATCCTAGACAAGATTTCTTCGATGATACTGCCATCGTCACTACAGCGGGTTGATGATACCGGCAACTGTCCAGTCGGGGCGGCTGCCAGCTCAAAAAAGTTCTCACCGGAGGTGCTGCTGTGGAACAGCGTGTTCAACACCCTCAGTTCTAACGATGAGGAGAGCGCAGGGCACATCGATCCAGCAGCGCACTCGAGTGTCAGTCTCGATCAGGAACTCCTTGGGTGGGGGGCGGATCGCGACCGTCTCGGGGAGTTGCTCGGCGAGACACCACTCATGGAGAATGCTGACGTGGCGACGAGTATTCGGACGACATTGCGCCGTGTCTACCTCCTTGACGAGCCAGTCGTGAACGGCAGCATTCAGACGGCACTGGAGACCGATACTTTCAGAGAGTTCATCGGTGCCCTGACCTATCTAAACCAAAGTGACGCTGGCGAAAGTGAGACTGCGGTGTCGTCGAGTCACTCGACTGAGTTGCTCAATACTGTCATAACGTCTCTCCAAGGGTGGAGCGGGTCGATCCACGAGAGCGACTACATCGAGTTCGTCGACGGTGTGAAGTCGACGGACTATCGGTTCCTCTCGAAGTGGACCCAACCCACGCCCGACCAAGAGGAGTCGATCCGACAGACTACCGAGGAGACAACTCCCGGCCAAATGTGGATCGTCCTCGAACCGGAAGGGACTGATGTCACCGTCCCAGTACCGGTGACTTTCGAGCTTTATCAGCTGATGGGTCAGATCCGGATGGGTTACAATCCGAACGCGCTGGACATGGAGCGTTCGGAGGGAATGCGACTGATACAATCCCGTCTGTCAGAGTTCACGAATAAGCATGAGCTCGTCCGCGTGGTCAACAAGCTCGACGAGGAGCTGTTCCGGGTCCGGGAGGCCGGGTTCGATAACATCGAACTTGTCTCGGGTGATCACCAATGAGCGACACAGAAAAGAGCCTGGGCCGGCGCATCAGTCGGGTAATCGACGATGGCTTCTTCCCGACCTCCCCAGCTGCGACGCTCCGTGAGGCGATCTTTTCGGAGATACTCGCTGGTGTCCTCGGGTCCTCACCGAAGGTCAACGAAATGGACGAGATCCAGGCGGTCTTCGAGGCCCACGATGCGGTAAGCGACGAGGTCGCAGACCAGGCCTGGGATGTCTTTGAGGCGACTTACACGACTACCGGCGCCCGCGGTGCTCGTGGAAAGAAGGCAAAGCGGTACGTCATCCCATTTCATCCGACGATCGCGGAACACATTCAGCCTCACGAGACACGAAACTGGGGCCAGTGGTATCGTATGCTAATGACGAATGGGTATCCACCAAAGTTCAACAAGGACCTGCATGAGGATTTTGTATCACGACTAGAAGAGCTTGAGCCCTCGAACCTCTTCGAGGAGGTGTTCGTCGACGTCGCCGCAAAGATCGAAACTGATGAAATCGGGGAGCCAGCGACGGAGCCGTTTCGCCCGTACGTTAACGACTGTGCAGAGGCGTTTCAGGACGATCTTCGGCGGTGGCTACAGGACGAATACGACTCACCATCGAACTGGCTGGCGTCGACCAAGGACCTCTTTTGCTTTCACTTCATGATGTACTACGTCCAGCTGGCTCTGAATCTGGAGCGAGAATTTTCGGGACTGGTTGACGATGGTCAGGAGTACACGCCGGACACTCTCCCCGTCTACTTCGGCATGTGGGACGAGAAGGCGTCGAAGGACCGCCAGTTCTCCCAAGAGTGGTACGAGCGGGATCAGCGTGGCATCCAAGGCCACGTTTACGACTCCTGGGGACGTCTCGCTGTGCTGAACGTGATCGCCGAGGTGGTTGACGAGGAGATGGAGTACGATTTGGCGGCACTAACGCTCTCGGAGGCGATGCAACTTCCAGACAAGACGCGCGAAAAGTGCCTAGAGAAGATTCGAGGGGACGTGGATTACCCCGAGCGGATCAACACGCTACCAGACGCAGCGCAGGCTATGACACGGACAGTCCGGAGCTATTACGAGGGGAAAAAGAAGTCGAATCAGACCCCTATTTCGATGGGCGTCAACGTCGTTCGCCAACTTGGTGACGGCGGTGAACGAAAGTATTGGCGGACACAGCGGAAGGTCGGTCCGACGTTCCGACTGAATCGCGGTGCATTACGGTTCTTCGCGAGGTTATTCGCTATGGATGAAGATGATACACATTACGACGAGTTTGTGAGCTATCTCGAGCGCCGTGGAATCTATCTCGATTCCCAGAGCGAAAACAGAGCGCTCGAGGAACTGGATGAGATGGGAATGATCGACCGCCAAAGCGATAGTGGAGGTGCTGTCTATGTCCGGTCTCTTTGAGCAGAAACTTGCAAACCACACGAAGCAGTATCTGGAGGCAAACCCACCGCGGGGTGGACAGATTCTACTCGCTGAGTTCCACAGCAGTGAACTTGCGGATGCCTACGCAACTGGACTGGTCGACACACTCACCGGTGACCGCGGAGTCGCCGTCACCGATCCCGATTCAGGTGACGTGGATGCCTTGCCAACCTACGTGACGGCCGATGGCGTCCCGGTAGAGATCATCAGAGTCGTCGCTGAGATTGACGATCGCTCGACGGTAGCTCCACATGAGGTCACTCAAGGGTTCGCAACGCGGATGCGTAACGAAATCTCGGCCTCTGTCGAGACAGAGACGCCCCGCTCGATGATCATGGTGCTGGAGACCGACACCAGTCTAGACACGCTGGAGGCGTCTGAGGAGCTGTTTGGCGACGATGCCCCGATTAACCTGAAGTCGTTCCGTGATAGTGTCCTTGACCCATCGACGTGTGCCAGTCCGCAGGGGCGGGCGTTGCTCCGTGGCCTGCTCACCTCGTTGCGTGAAGAGGCCGGCTACACAGAGGACGTCGAAGTCCTTGAGACGCTTTGTGAGATTCGAGCAAAAGTTGACCAGAAAGACGCACCAGCGCTCCAGGAACTGATGGGCGAACTGCCGCAGTTCATGCGTGAAGACCAGGCACTTGGCGAAAACTGGTTCGACCACCAGCAGGAGGAGGAGACGTTGCAAGAGATGATCGAGGAGTCCCTTGAGGACAACCGGTACCACGCCAAGCAGCTGCAGCGGGCACACAGAGCCGGAACAGATACGGAAAGCCGGCTCTCTTCCGCGTACAAGCAGTCCTTCGTCGCTCAGGTGCTCGACTCACACGACTGGTCTGAGATCGGCCACTCAGAGGCACGCAAGGGCAAGAAAACCGGTGGCGTGATTCGTTTCGACTCATTGTCTGTCGATGCGACCGATCATCGGTTTTACGAGCCGATCGACACAGATTGGACCGAGCGGTCCATCATTGCGAAAACCGCTGACGGTGAAGTACGACTCAGCGCGGAGTTCGTTAACGACATCAAGGATACGCCGTACGAATTTAGAGGCCCAGATGGCGACGAAGTCGGTCGGGTTTCTAAGCGAAACGAGATCGTCACTGCGACGATCGAAGATCTTCCTGACGACCGGCCTTGGTTCGGTGAGTTGCTATTCTGGGTTGGTAAAAAGGGAACAACTGGGAAGCCCACACACGTCTTCAAACTCGCTGTTGTACCGGACTGGTTCTTCACGGCTACTCAGAGCGTCTCGCTTGATGTGGACGTGGAGTCCGAGACGTTTATTTCAAACGGCGATGACAAAATCTCTCTACAGGGTCTCGAAGACCTCCGATTCGACTCCAAGACCAAAGAGGTTGATCTCGTTGAAGACGAGACAATCACATTCGATTCACCGCTAACGATCGACCCAAATCCCCCGGATGTGGTCGAGCGGGCCACGGTTCGGATCGCACCGCTGGAGGGCGTGCCGATCCGAATCGACTTCTTGACCGAAGTCTCGACGGCGGACCCCGAGATGGTTACCTTTCCGCTGATGCTCGCAGCGATCGTTGAGCCCGACCGCTGGGCAGCCAAGGATCTCACGCTCCCGGATGGAATGGAAATCGACACCGATCGAGGTGAGATCTACACGACAGCTGACAACGGCATCCGACTGGAGGATGAGGCGCTGGAACTCATCCAGATCGAGGAGCAAATTATCGACGACGGCACGTTGCTTCCAAGACTAATCGAGGGCGACGAGCTCGACTTCGGCGACCCGAAGGGCGACGAATCAAAGGTTCCAGATGCGCTGCAGCGAGCATACGACAATCTCTTTGATCACCTCGGGGACCGCGGCCGAACGCCGTCGACCGACTCGTGGGACGATCCAACGAAGAAACGCGTCGAGGCTGTCGTCAATGCGTACGTGGAGGCTATTGACGAAATCGACTCACAGAAAGTGTTCGGTCCATACGAGTCCATGCGGGATGTCTGCACCATCAAGTCGGAGACAACCGAAAAGGTGTGGCTGACACCGTTCCATCCGCTCCTGCTCGCATACGGCCTGCGGATTGCAACCTGGCGGGACTCGGAACTGCTTCCCGGTGGGACGAATGCGGGCTTCCGACGCGACCAGTTCATTTCGAAGTTCAACGCCAACGGACTGCACCCATACCGGACGTTCGGCCGCTCGAAGGAGAATCTTCTCCGGGGGATGCCCTACGCCGACAACCCGCTGTGGACGGTTTACTCACCGATTGAGTCGCCTGGGTCGATCACACCGCGTTACATGGAGCGGGTTGTCCGGGACAAGCTGTACACCTTCGTCCAAGCGTTCCCGACACTCTTCGAGCTTCACCCTGGCCGGAACCTAGAACTCAATTTGATCAACATGGGTGATCTGCGCCCCGTCGTCAAGGGCCTCTACGAGTTTTACAAAAAGATCGAGAAGACGGACGTACATCCACCGAGAATCCTCCTTCGAATCTACGGAGACGACTCCGAAGGGGAGGCCCTAGAGCGGTTCTTCACAGAGAGCGCCGAATCGCGACTCCGACAGAACCTCGAAAAGAAGAATGACGAGCTCGTGGACCGGCTGCGGTCACACGTAACTTACGTGCAGGCCGGCGAGTATAATGCAGGCAACCAGGAAGAAGCCCATCTGACGTTCTTCCGGGGACTGCTCGACGAGAACCCGGGCGTTATCGACATCGGTGAGCTTCCCTCGGGGATGTTCAACGAAGGGCTATTCCCACGGGAGTCGATTGACGTGGAGTCGACTGGTGGCGAGACAGTCTACACTGTGGGCTTCAGCTGTGACGATGACGAGGAGGGCCTGATTTACGATGTCGCCAAACGGACGAACGCCCTAGAGGCCGGTAAGTGGAACAACTCTTTCCACCCAAAGCAGACGGTGAAGAAAAACATTGAATCAAAGCAAGGGACCGATCTTATCGGTCTCTGGGATGATTCGCTGTGGGTCGTCCACGTCCAGCCAAATGTCGGTATCGACTTCTACGCCCGATCGGACGCCGAACTTCAATCGGGCAATGGCCGGGTGATGATTCACTACAGCGACCAGTACGACTCCTCGTCACCGGATTACGACGTCATCACGTCGACGAACAAACGCACGCCGTATCTCACGGCCCTCACGAGAGCACTAGACGATGCGAACCTAGGGAATTTGCTGGATCCCGAGACGGTGCTCTCACTACTGGTCGCGATAGATGGAGAACTCGCCCTTGACCTCCAGCAAGCAGAGGGAACTGAGGTCGTCGAAACCATTGGGTTCGTCGGTGGCCTGGCATTGAGCCAGCGCTTGCTGGACAAGTCTGCCCCTGAACACATCTGGATCCCGGTCAGTCTGAAAGAGCTCTCCAGACATGATCGATCCTACAAGGGCTCCGAGGAGGGGCTTTTACAATACGACGGAACTGGGAAGGCCAGCGACGATCTCTGTTTCGTCGGCATACCCTGCGATCCAGACCGGGCTGCGCTGCAGCTCTGGCTGGTCGAGACGAAGGGGGGAAGGGCCCAAATCGCGAATGGTCGCGAGCAGATACAGGGGGCACTCGAAAATCTGATGGACATCTTCCAGCCCGATGACCAGCACGCCGACGATGAGATCCTGCACGGAGAGTTCGGGAAGGTGGTCCTCGACGTCGCCCGAAGGATGGCCAGCTACAATGTGATAGACTCCGAGACACTCAAGACTATCGAGACCCGCCGCCGCTTGCTTCTGGAGGGGGATTTCTCGGTCCAATTCCTTGAGGATTCCAAGGGGCACATCGGCGAGGTAATTCGGGTCAGGGGGGATGCACCCTTCTCCAAGATCGGGTCGAAAGACGGTGTCCGATCTATCGAGATCCCGATCAAGGCGCTTCGGCTGCTCGATGAAGAGATGGAAATCGGGGAAATTCTGCCCGACCTTGACCTGGAGGAGCTGTCCTTCGAGTTGGACGATGTTGTATCGAAAGGTGCTGATGAGACTGGTAACCCGGTGATTGGAACGACTGGAGCGGCCGAGGCCGCTGACGCAGCTGAGACAGTTGCGCCCACGGAGGTCACTACGGATACTGAGTCTGATGCACCGACGACCGATGAATTGACTCCTGGCGCCGGTGCTGAGCCAGCGACCAACGACGAAGAGACTGAAGAGACCCTTGGAACCGATCCTGCCGAGGATGACCAAACGTCTGTGACTGATGATGAAGCCAATACGGCTGACGCGAGTCCCAACCAGTCAGACGTGGTTACTGGAACGGATTCAGACGAGGTGGCTGAGGCTGATGAGTCGGCGGCCGGAAACCCCAGTTCAGACTCGACGACCAGCCGAACAGGGAACGGTGAAGGAGTGCCTTCCGATAGAGATTCGCCCGACGCCTCTGGAAATGAGAATGCCACCGTTGCAGACTCCGCTGGTGGCGAAGAGGGCAATCAGGAGGAGTCGAATACTGCCGAGGGGCCTGATTCAACAGGCGACACCACGTCACCTGAGACAGACGGAACCAACCAACGGCTCGCGGCAGCCACGCGAATCCTAGCCGAAAGCCCTGAGCCCACCACCGAGACCAACAAGGGTAAGCTCGCCTCAAACATCCATGATGGCTTCGAATCGTTGGGCGTCAACGTGCACCCGCCAAACCCTTCCAGCATCTCGATCGGCCCCCGAAAGATCGGCGTCGACGTGTTGCCCAAAGAGGGCCAGAAGATCGAGGGTGTCTTGAACAGTCTCGATTCACTCAGCGTCCACATTCAGGCTCACGGGAACATCGTCGGTAAGCCCAACCCGTCGAAAGGGGCCGTCCGGCTTGAGATCCCCCACGACAATCCCCAAGATATCTATCTCCGTGATGGATTAGAGGCACTGGGCCAGGAAATGGTCGAGCCGTTGACAATCCCCCTAGGTGTCGACACGGAACGGCAGCACCACGCGCTGACGCTTCCCGATGAGCGCCACGCACTCATCGCCGGTGCGACCGGCTCCGGGAAATCGAACTTTCTGAGTACGGTGATCTGCAGCCTTGTGGCGACCCACCCGCCCGACGAGGTATCTCTGAGTCTTCTAGATCCAAAGGGTGTCGACTTTGGCAAGTTTGCTTCGGTGCCACACGTCCAAACGTATGAGGACACGCCGAACGCCTGTGCCCAGCGACTCTTGCAACTCGTCAACGAGCGGCTCCCGGAACGCAAGGAGATGCTTCGGTCTGCTGGTGTACCTTCCGTCGCCGAACTGAACGAGAATGCCGAGCTGCTCGACGAGGATCCGTTGCCCTATCATGTCGTGGTCGTGGACGAGTATGCGGACCTCAAGATGTCCGTCGAAGATGAGGACGCATTCGAGGACGCCGTGACGCAGCTGGCACAGGTTGGCCGCGCGATGGGGTTTATCATCCTGCTGGCGACGCAACGCCCCTCTGCCGACATCGTCTCCGGGAAAATAAAGGCAAACTTCCCATGTCGCATCAGCTTCCGTCTGCCTTCAAACACAGACTCACGCGTGATCCTCGATCAGCCAGGTGCTGAGGACCTAGAAGGCGCCGGCGACATGATCACAAAGACGCAGGCAGGTGATGAGTATCACCTCCAAGGGTATCGGTTGACCCTCCCCGACTCGTCGGCAATCATCGACTGGGCAGTTGATCGTGACCTCTGATTGCGCTGAATTTGCCTGATAGAGTCTTACACTATCGTAGAATTTTACTCTCTCACCCCGATCGACCGAACTTCTACCTCATCTCCCCCACCCCTCGGCAAAGCTAACTGGCAATCGGTACGGCGCGATGATCGCCAAATGCCTCATTTCGGGTGTTCTGTTACGGGTCAGTTGCTGACCTCGCGGTACGATACTCTCATCCGCCGCTGACAGCATCGCACTTTCCTCCCCCACGATTCGGCCTGCCCCGGACGATTTTGTTGCCCGCACTCGACAGGTGACGTATGGCTTTTAGTGGTACGTGGCTCACGTTTTGGGCGAATTCCCCTCCTCTCCAATGGGGGAGGTGAAATACACGAATGACCGTCTCAGTCGAAGTACCGCCCCGATACGCCCGGCTTGCCAGTAAGATAGCTGAGGACCGAAACCAGTCGTTCGAGGAAAACAATGGCTGGGATAACGAGTCGGACACTTGGGGGGTGGACCCTGATGATCGCCATACGGAGGGCGCTATGGGTAAGATCGTGTTCGCTATCTATACAGATCTACAGGTCGATACGGAGGTAGTAGCGTGGTCTGATGGGGGTGCTGATTTTGAGGCGTCTATTGACGGCGTTGAGCGGACGATTGATGTGAAGACCAGTCAGAAGGAGCCGTACGCGTTGCCGGTCAAGGAGTATCGTGTTAATGCTGATTACTACGTTCTTGGGTATCTGGAGGGAAGGAAGGTCACGTTCTTCGGGACTGCGACGAAGGAGATGATTCTTGATGGACAGCGGAAGCAGTCGCAGTTTGACCACTACAATTATCTGGTGCCCGTTTCCGCGCTGAATCCGATGCCGGATAGCGCATCGATTGTCGGTCTGTAGTGGTGAGTGGCACCTGGTTCGGTGGGGTGTTTTCTGGAACGGGCTCCTGTGACTCCCGAGAGTGTACCATCGTTTATTTATAGGATCACGCAGTAGTTTCGGAATGAGAAGCTCCGATTCCAGCCGGGAATCAGTAATAGTGGCCGTGAAACGGCCGATTTAAGCCGATCTCGAAAAAGTCCTTGGTAAGGACGAGACCCCGGATTCAAATTCCGGCCTAGGCTCTCCATACTGTACTCTCTCTGTACGTTCCCCTTTCGCTAGACGCGGCTGAATAACCCTCTGGCGCCTTTCTCTCGCTATACAGGGGATTCCTCGTCGTATCCACTGCTCGACCGATGCTGTCGTTTCGAGTCTTTACCCCCAAACCATCTGACGGTCGTATTGCCGGTATTCGGTCGTCTCGGCAGGTGTGGGCCGCCGCTGGCGATTCGGACGATGACGGCGATGACTGCCCACCTCAACTCGGTACCCGGCCCCGAAAGCGTGTGATCGGAGCTTCGGCTACGGGTCGCCGAAGGCGGCGCCGTGGGGGAACGGCGCCGAGCACCGAGGTGCCAGTGGGGTGTGCCGGGCGCGCGGGTGGGGAGGATGGGAACTGAAGCCGGT
>Ga0207719_100712_pt1 | contig 14478 bp, 13 predicted proteins | sample A23P1SouthBayCA_2_FD_187279 | JGI IMG/M metagenome (GOLD analysis project Ga0207719, IMG submission 187279) | Aerobic enrichment media microbial communities from Eden Landing Ponds, California, USA - A23 P3 (3) (SPAdes) | ecosystem: Environmental > Aquatic > Marine > Unclassified | place... | reverse complement strand
CACCAAGACGTAACGATACAGAGACGCGACGACACCAAGACGTAACGATACAGAGACGCGACGACACCAAGACGTAACGATACAGAGACGCGACGACACGGAGACGGCGGCCGAACCGGTCTCACCGGCGTACCGCGATTCTGTGCGCATTCGCGTCGCCGAATTTCTCAGTTCGACTGGGCCAACGCTTATCAGACCCACACACTAAGTCCGCGTATGGTACTTGGTCCCGTTCCATTACAGACAGGTCTCGGTATCCCGACGATCGGGATACTCGTGCTCCTCCTCGCGATCGTCATCGTCTACCAGATGGTCGAGATCGTCGACGCCTACGAGAAGAAGGCGCTGACGGTGTTCGGTGAGTACAGGAAGCTCCTCCAACCCGGCATCAACTTCATCCCGCCGTTCGTCTCGCGGACGTACCCGTTCGATATGCGGACGCAGACGCTCGACGTGCCTCGACAGGAGGCGATCACCCGCGACAACTCGCCCGTGACCGCCGACGCCGTCGTCTACATCAAGGTGATGGACGCGAAGAAGGCGTTCCTGGAGGTCGACGACTACAAGCGCGCCGTCTCGAACCTCGCCCAGACGACGCTGCGGGCCGTCATCGGTGATATGGAACTCGACGACACGCTCAACAAGCGTCAGGAGATCAACGGCCGGATCCGCCGCGAACTCGACGAGCCGACCGACGAGTGGGGCGTGCGCGTCGAGAGCGTCGAGGTCCGCGAGGTCAACCCCTCCCAGGACGTCCAGCAGGCGATGGAGCAGCAGACGTCCGCCGAGCGCCGCCGCCGTGCGATGATCCTGGAAGCGCAGGGTGAACGCCGCTCTGCGGTCGAGCAGGCTGAGGGTGAGAAGCAGTCGAACATCATCCGCGCCCAGGGTGAAAAGCAGAGCCAGATTCTCGAAGCGCAGGGTGACGCCATCTCGACGGTCCTCCGTGCGAAATCCGCCGAATCGATGGGTGAGCGCGCGATCATCGAGAAGGGTATGGAGAGCTTAGAGACGATCGGGCAGGGCGAGTCGACGACGTTCGTCCTCCCGCAGGAGCTCACGAGCCTCCTCGGCCGCTACGGTCGGCAGTTGACCGACTCCGACGTCCAAGAGCAGGCCGGCCTCGACAGCCTCGACTTCGACGCGGAGACGCGCGAACTCCTCGGTCTCGACGACATCGAGGAGATCCTCGGACAGATCGATCAGGCCACCGAGATGGACGTCGAAGAACTCGAACAGGAGGCCGAAGCGATCAAGCGCGGCGCAGGCACCGACATCCGGAGCGCCGACGCAGTCATCGACGAGGCTGCGATAAAGGACCCCGAAGACGTCGTCGCCGACGCACAAGCCGCGACCGACACGGAAGCCCCGACAGAACAGAGCGACGAAGCCGCGGATGACGACGACCGCGCCGTCGAGAAAGAGCGGGAGTAGGATCGCGTTACCGACGCGTTCCGACGACGCTACCCGCGTTCGCGTTTTCTGCCCGATCCTGCTGAGACTAGCGAAGCGCTTTTCTCCGTGTCGAATCCTACTAGAGGTAGATTCGAATGCCGAACCGCGACATCGACGAGGAAAAGCGGGCGACGCTCCGGCGCTTCGCCGCGCTGGGGGCGGCGTCGCCGCTCGCTGGACTCGGTGCTAGTGGCGAGGCCGAAGCCGCGTCCGACTCAACGAGCGACGCCCGCGACGCCATCGTCGGCTACGTGGCGTCGACGCCGGGTGCGCATTTCTCGAAGATCCGCGACGATCTCAGCCTGGGGACGGGCGAGACCCAGCACCACCTTCGCCAACTCGTCGACGACGGAGTACTCGTGTTCCGCCGCGACGGCGATTACAAGCGGTTCTTCTCCGCAGACCGGTTCTCCGAGTTCGAACAGGTCGCGCTCGGGTACCTCCGCCGTCGCACGCCGCGTGGAATGCTCGTCGCCCTCCTCCGCGACCCGGGCACGAGCGGCGCAGCGATCGCAGAACATCTCGACGTGTCGCGGGCGACAGTGAGCGGGTACGCTCGCAAACTCGACGACGCCGGGTTGCTCTCGCGCGACGGCGCGTACGCCGTGGAACGGCCGGAGACGCTCCTCACGCTCGTCGTCAGATACGCCGACTCGCTCGGACCTGAGGCCGCTGCCCTGGCCGACGAGGCCGACTCGCTGATCCGATACGAGCCGCGGGACGGCGCAGACGGCTGACTCCGTAGTTCCGGTTGATCCCGTTCTTCGCGACGCACCTGCGACAGGCTACTGGGTCACTTTCCAAGTCGTTCCCGAGGAGTAGCCCCACTTCTCGATGGTGAGGCCGACGTCGCCGTCGAGGATGGCACGCATATTGGCTCCGACTTCCTTCGCCGAGAGACCGAGATCCTCTGCGATCAGTCGCGACTTGAAGTACGTCTGCGTGTCGGCGTTCGCGCGGAGGTACTGGAGGATCTGTCGCTGTTTGTCGCTGAGGTTCGGTGCGGTCGTCGTGGAGGCGGTCGCGCTCATATTCCTACACACGGTGTATCTCCCTATGAGGGGTTTGGTACGCGCGGTTAACACGCCGCAGTGATGCGGTTTTTCGCGGTCGGAGCCGTGTTTTCACACGCTATTGTCGACTTCGGGGTACGGTCGCCTAACGGGGCAGACCACCCGCGCCGAGGCAGAAAGTTCATACGCGCCGCCCGGCCAGAAAGCACCAATGGGTCCCTCCGACGGTGCCGCCCGCGGCCCGCCCGCCGACCGCGCCAGCGACGGCGCAGCCCCCTCCATCGCTGTGAGCGTCGTGCTCCCCGCGTACAACGAAGCCAGCACCATCGAGTCGACCGTGGAGACGGCGCTTCGGACGCTCGGCGACTTCCTCGAACAGGGGACATTCGAGGTCATCGTCGCCGAGGACGGCTGCGACGACAGGACGCCCGAGATTGCAGACCGCCTGGCAGCCGCTGACGACCGCATCAGGCACTTCCACAGCGACGAGCGGCTCGGGCGTGGTGGGGCGCTCGAACACGCCTTCGAGGCCGCACACGGCGATGTACTGGTCTACTTCGACACCGATCTAGCGACCGATATGCGCCACCTCGAAGAGCTCGTCGAGCGCGTACGCTCCGGCGAGGCCGACGTCGCGACCGGCTCGCGCTGGATGCCCGAGAACGTCGCTGACAGACCGGCAAAGCGCGGCGTCCCCAGCCGCGTGTACAACGGCCTGGTGCGTACGTTCCTCCGCTCTGACCTCCGGGATCACCAGTGCGGATTCAAGGCGTTCAGCCGCGAGGCGTTCGAGACACTCGCAGACGAGGTCGAAGACGACCACTGGTTCTGGGACACCGAGATGCTCGTCCGGGCGCAGCGGGCCGGCTACGAGGTTACTGAGTTCCCCGTCGACTGGACGCCGAAGGGCGACACGAAAGTCGACCTCGTCCGCGACGTCCTCGGGATGGGCAGTCAGATCCTGCGGACGTGGTGGCAGTTGTCGGTTCGTCCGCGACTCTCCCAGCGGGTCGGGCTCGCGGCCGGTGCGGTACTGGCCGCCCTCGCACTCGTGTTGATGACGCAGTATCTCGACTTCGGGACGGTGCTCGCGGAGATGCGCGACGCCGATCCCGCGCTGGTCGGCGCGGCCGCGCTCGTCTACGTGCTCTCGTGGCCGCTCCGCGGGTTCCGCTACCAGGACATTCTCACCGAGTTGGGCTATCGCGAGCAGTTGAGTTTCCTGACGGGCGCGGTGTTCATCAGCCAGACCGGGAACCTGGTCTTCCCCGCACGTGCCGGGGACCTGATCCGCGCGTACGTCGTCAAGGCCCGCCGCGGCATTCCGTACCCCTCGGGGTTCGCGTCTCTCGCGGCCGAGCGGGTCTTCGACCTGCTCACGATCGCGTCGATGGCCGGCGTCGTCCTGCTCGGCTACACGGCGACGGGGCAGACAGCGGAGTTAGCCCGAACCGTCGTCGGCGCGGAGGGCGCGGGCCGCGTGGCCGTCGTCGTCGCGATGGGCGTCGGACTCGTCGCCATCGCCGCCGTGATCGGCATCGCGCTGTCGGCCCGGAGCGACCGCGACGTTGTCACCGCGCTCGTCTACCGCGTGAGCACGGACTCCTACGCCGACTTCGTCGCCGGCGTCATCGGGCGATTCGTCGGCGACCTCCAGACCGTCGCTGGTACGCGGCGCGGATTCGCCCGCGTCGGCGCGACGAGCGTCCTCGTCTGGACGCTCGACGTCGTCACGGCGCTACTCGTCCTCGCGGCGTTCTCCCCCGGGCTGCCGGTCGTGGAACTGATCGCGGTGAGTTTCTTCGCCGTCAGCGTCGGGAACCTCGCGAAGGTGCTTCCGCTGTCGCCCGGTGGCGTCGGTCTCTACGAGGGCGCGTTCACGCTGCTCGTCGTCGGGCTGACGCCGCTCGGAGCCGAACTCGCGCTTGGTGCGGCGGTCCTCGACCACGCCGTCAAGAACATCGTCACCGTGGTCGGCGGCTACGCCTCGATGCTCGGTCTCAACGTCTCGCTGACGACGGCAGTCGAGGAGACGCGCGACGTGCGCGAAGCGCACGAGGAAGCGCCGGAACTGGACTAAAGTGCTTAGTAGAGGCCGCTCAGGAACGGCGCGGCGGCAGCCGCGACGGCATCTTCCAGCGCGTCGGTTCGCGTCAGTTGGCCGTCGGTGAACGCGCCCGCTGCGCCCTGATTCTTCGCGACGTTCGACTCACCGAGCACGTCGTCCATCACCGGTCCCAACTCCTCGCCGTCGTGGATGCGAGTCGCGATCGACTCCGGGAGACGGAGGCTCGGGCCGGAGCCGACGCCCCAGCGGTCGCCATCGGTGACGGCCGCCCACATCACGAGGTACGTGTCGGTTCCAGAGGTGGGGGTAGCCGCGTCGTCGGCACCACTACCGAAGGACGCGACGCCGCCTTCGATACCGACGCCGAGACGGGTCTCCTCGGGGTCGTCCGCTTCGTCTCGAACCGTTTCGAGCACCGCTTCGGCTCTGTTCCGCGCTCCCGCTCGCGTCTCGTCGTGTCCGATCGGCTGTTCGGAGACGCCCGAGGGGACCGCTTCGGCGACGACGGTCGCGCCGGGGAACACGCGGGCGGTCGCGTCGCGCTTCACCGGATTGCCGCTGCCGACTGCGACGTACATACCTGTCTGTGAACGACCGCCCGCGATACGTGTGTCGCTTCTGTGCGATTCGGAGTGCTCAGTCAGCTATCGCCGTGAAAGAGTCCAGCGAGCGTCTCGACGCCGTCGAGGAGTCGCGGACTCGGCTGGTTCAGGAGGTCGTCGTCGAGCACGTGGACGGACGCGTCGAGGTCCCACCCGCGGTCGGCGATGATTTCGGAATCTGCCCGGTCGCCGTGGCCGCAGTGGTGGACGATCACGTGCGCCGGGTCCGCCGCTTCGACTCGCTCGCGTGTCACCTCGCGGGAGCGCTCGCCGGGGTCACAGAAGGGGTAGCTGCCACCGGCCGCCTCGACGACCTCCGGAACCCAGTTGCCGGCGGCCATCGGCGGCTCACCCCACTCTTCGCAGTAGACGACCGGACGCGCGCTGTCGTCGGTGTAGTCGGAAACGCGGTCCCGAACCGCGCCGAGTCGCGTTCGACTCTCCTCGGCCAGCCGTTCGCCTGCTTCGGGACGACCGACGGCACGGCCGAGCGTCGCGAAGGAGTCGACGACGGCGTCCAGTCGGTCGGGTTCGACGTGACAGACGTCGTAGCCGCGCGCTGCGAGCTCGTCGCGGACGTCCGCTTGCAACGCGTCGGCGGTGCAGACCAGATCCGGGTCGAGGTCGGCCAGCCGATCGTAGTCAGGGTTCAGCCACCCGCCGACGACCGTGCGGTCCAGCGGGCAGTGCGTCGTGACGCCGACGAGGAGGTCCTCGCCACCCATCGCTGCCACCGTCGCCGTGGCACTCGGCGCGAGCGAGACGACGCGCTCGACTTCGCTGGCCGAGCCGGCCCTCCCGGCTGGGTCGTCGCGAGAAGAGTACATAGTCGTCGTCGTCGGGGGACGATCAAGTGCGTTGTGGACGGGAGTGAGACGCGCTTTGGGTGAGTCGTGCCGCCGGTACCGACTATATAAATCATAACGGTCTATTTCGACAGACCACGCGATTCGAGGCTGTGCACTGGATTCGGGCGAGCGATTCCGAACCGCTTTTATATTCTCCGTCGGTGGAATGGGTACGGACCGCTCCGGGCCTCTCTTACCCCGTGTCTGTGGCACGGAGCATTCGTCGCTATACCGATGAGCGAGAAGAGTACGTACACTCGCGTGAACGCGAGAACGAGAGACGAATCGCGAACGAACGACGGCCGAGACGGCGACTCGGCCGGCCAGCGGTGGGTACGACCCGGCCAGGAAGAAGAAGAAGAGACCGAAGAAGAATCCACCGACGAAGAGCTCTCCTGTCCGGAGTGTGGCGGCAACGTCGTCGTCGACGACGAGCACGGCGAGACCGTCTGTGACGACTGTGGTCTGGTCATCACCGAGGATTCGGTCGACCGCGGCCCCGAGTGGCGCGCGTTCGACGCCAAAGAGAAAGACCAGAAGTCCCGCGTCGGCGCGCCGACGACGAACACGATGCACGACAAGGGGCTCTCGACGAACATCGACTGGCGCGACCGCGACGCCTACGGCAACTCGCTGTCGTCGAACCAGCGCCAGAAGATGCAGCGCCTCCGCAAGTGGAACGAGCGCTTCCGGACGCGCGACTCGAAAGAGCGGAACCTCAAGCAGGCGCTCGGCGAGATCGATCGGATGGCCTCGGCGCTCGGCCTCCCCGAGAACGTTCGAGAGACGGCGTCGGTCATCTACCGCCGCGCGCTCGACGAGGACCTGCTCCCCGGCCGCTCCATCGAAGGCGTCGCCACCTCGTGTGTCTACGCCGCGGCACGGATGGCGGGCGTCCCCCGCTCGCTCGACGAGATCGCGGAGGTCTCCCGCGTCCCCAAGAGCGAGGTCGCGCGAACCTACCGCTACATCGCCCGCGAACTGTCGCTGGAAGTCAAGCCCGCCGACCCCGAGCAGTACGTCCCCCGATTCGCCTCGGAACTGGGCCTCTCAGACGAGGCAAAGCTCCGCGCGCGCCAGCTGCTGAAGAACGCCAAAGAGAAGGGCGTACACTCCGGAAAGTCGCCGGTCGGCCTCGCGGCCGCCGCCGTCTACGCCGCCGCCCTGCTCACCAACGAGAAGACGACGCAGGCCGCTGTGAGCGACGTTGCGGACATCTCCGAGGTCACGATCCGCAATCGATACCACGAACTGCTCGAAGCTGAAGAGAGCATCGGCCTCGCGTAAGCCGAGTCTCGGTATCGCCGTCGGCGCGGCGACTTCGTCGATACACACCATTTTCTGGCCACCTCTTCTCCGCGAGACAGTCGTACGTCCCCTGCGTGACAGCGAGAGACATTCCCGTGAGTTTAAGAACGCCCACGGCGTCGGCCACGGATATGACTCGAACGCGACGCCGTGCGATGATCGCGACGCTCGTCGCCGTCCTCGGTGCCAGCGTCGGCGTCGCCGGGGCCGGACATCTCTACCTCCGCGAGTGGCGACGGGGCGCAGCGTGGTTCTCGTTCGTCATCGGAGCGGCACTCGTGCTTCTCTCGGTGTTCGTCGATCCGACGACGGTCAGTCTCACCGATCCCGCGTCCGTCGCGGCGATGCAGCCGTCGTCGCTGCCGACGATCGTCACCGCACCGCTGTTCGCGCTCTTGCTGCTCAGCGCGCTCGACGCCTACCGTCTCGCGACCCGTGGACCGACGTCGACGGACGCACCGCAGTGTCCGAACTGCGGCGGCGAGATCGACCCGGAAATCTCGTTCTGTCCGTGGTGTACGGTCGAATTCGAGAACTACCCGGTCGAGGACGGAGAAGTCGGCGACAGACGAACAGAAAACTGAAGACAGCCGCCGCGGTGGCAGTCTACTTCTCGATGATGCTCTCTTCGACGGCCTCGCCGAAGTGTCGCGCGGTCTGCTCGTAGAACAGCAGGATGTCGTCTCCGGCTTCCAGATCCGTGACGGCCGTGCGTCCCTCACGCGTGTGGACCTTGATCGTCTCGGCGTTCTGCAGCAGCGTCTCCACGCGGTCGCCGTCGATCTCGGCCTCGATGCGGAACATCGGCCGTTTTTCGATCTTCACGCGGCCGACGACGGCTTCGCGGGTCTTACCGTCGGCGTCGACGACTTGCACCTCGTCGCCGCTCTTGAGTTCCGAGAGGTACTTCGTGCCGCCGTCGGGCGTCCGAACGTAGGCGTGGACCGCGCCGGCGTTGACCCGGAACGGTCGGGAAGCGACGTACGGCGATTCGGCGGTCTCGGCGTGGACGAAGAACAGTCCGCGGCCCATACTGCCGACGAGCATCCCCTCGTCGTGTTCCATCAGATTGCCCGTATCGACGCAGACGCGGTCGGCCATCCCGGTCCGCTCGACGGCGGTGACGGTGGCCCACTGGAGGTCGAGCGTCTCGCGCTCGGCCTCGTCGCGTACCTCGACCGTCTGGCGGATCTCGTCGGGATCGTCGGAGTCGAGCAGTACGCCGTCGGCGCCGAGTTCGAGCGTCTCGAATGCCGTCTTGGCCTCTTCGGCGGTCGTGACGCCGGCGATCAGGTCGGTCTCCTCGCCGATCCGCGCGATGAGGTTCTCCAGCGGGATGATCGTCCAGTCCTCGCCGACGACGATGGTGTAGTCAGCGTCTTTGGCTGCCTCCTCGGCGAACGTCTCGTAATCTTTCGAGAGGATCCGGACGTAGGAGCCCTGCGCCCGGTTGTCCTCGCGGCGGAGCGTCGTGAGATCGGCCGACCCGGAGAAGTCGCCAGGGAGGTCGACGGTGCCGTCGCCCTCGCCGTTCTTGCCGACGATGTACGCGTCAGCCTCGCTCGCGGCGTCGATGCTCGCGGCGTCCTCGTCACCCTCCTCGACGTCGTCGATGAGCGTCGTATCCGAGTCCGTCCGGAACGCCGCCACGGAGACGTCGCCGAGCGAGCGGACGCGCTCGACGTCGTCCTCGTCGACGAGTACCCAGTCGACGCCGGCTTCGAGCCCTGCCGTGATCCGTCGTTTGCGTGTCTCCCAGTCGCCGACGCTGTCGTCGGCCTTGAGCCAGACGCTTCGTGTCATCGTTGTCGGCTCAACTCGGTCGGTGCGCTTGAACGTGGCGACTCTGCGGAGGATTGCCGCGGTGCCGTCTCCGCTCAAGCGTCAGTGTTCGTCAGCCGGCTGCTCGACGGTCGAGACCGGGCGCGGGTCGTCCGGGTCGCCGTCCGGGTCCCGGAGCCGACGGTGATACCAGACGACGTCGTGCCACTCACCCAGTTTGAAACCGGCAGCGGGGAACTGTCCGACGCGCTCGAAGCCGTGTCGTTCGTGAAAGCGCTCGCTCTCGGGGTTCGGCATTCCCAGCGCGGCGTACGCCGAGCAGTACCCCTGCCGGCGGAGCGTGTCGAGCAGGCGGTCATACAGCCGCGTCCCCACGCCGGACCGGTGTGTCTCGGGATCGACGTATATCGACGTCTCGACGGTCCAGCGGTACGCCGCGCGCTCGCGGAGTCGGCTGGCGTAGGCGTAGCCGACGACCTCATAGTCGCGCCCTGCCGCGTCGCTGAGGGCGACGTACCACGGATACTCGTCGACCGCACGCTTTGCGCGGATCTTCTCGGCGAGTTCGGCCGTTGTCGGCACGTCGGTTCGGAACGTCGCCGGGGAGTCACGGACGAACGGCGCGTAGATGTCGCGGACGGCAGCGGCGTCTTCCGGCCGCGCGGGACGGAGCGTCACGATAGCGTCCGAGGAGTCTGACGAGTCCGCACGACTGCCCGTTCCGTCGGCGTGTGGGTTCGGTCCGGCGTCCTCGCTCATACATCTCGAACCGGCCCGCGAGCTAACCTCTCTTGCGGTTGCGGCGCGCCAGCGAATCGCGGCCGGTCCTCGGATTCGCCCCGAGAAGGTGAGCGTTTTACCGCTCGGCCGTCTTTGCACTCGTATGACTGACCCGGCCGACCTCTCCGTGACGCTCGTCGACGGCTACGTCGACGAGCCGGCGCACTTCGGCGTGCCGCCGTACATCTCGACGTATCCGCGGTTCACGGCCGGTGCGATCGTCGACGCCGGCGTCCCCGCGGCGAACGTCACGTATCACACGATCGACGAACTCCGTGAGGACCGAGCGAAGTGGGCCGACGTCGCCGACGCGGACCTGTTCGTCTACCTCGGCGGGATGACCGTCCCCGGCAAGTACGTCGGCGGGACCCCCGCGGAACCCGACGAAGTGCGCGAACTCGCCTGGGCCGCGGAGGGCGTCTCCGTGATGGGCGGGCCGATCCGATTCGGCGTCGGCGAGGAGAACGCCGGCGCACAGGAGATGCAGCGGCAGGACCTCGACTACGACTTCCTCGCGATGGGCGACGTCGAGGCCGCGGCGTACGACCTCGTCGACACCGGGCTCGAAGGCTTCGAGAATCGCTACCGCGACAACGACGAACTGGACCGTTGGGCGGCGAAAGGCGCGTTCGTCGTCGAACAGCACCCGAACCACCCCGAGTACCTCATCGCCGAACTGGAGACCTCGCGCGGGTGCGCCTACCGGTGCTCGTTCTGCACGGAGCCGATGTACGGCAACCCCGCGTTCCGGGCGCCTGACTCGGTCGTCCGCGAGGTCGAGAACCTCTACGAGCGGGGCGTGCGACACCTCCGGCTCGGTCGACAGGCCGACATCCTCGCGTACGGCGGCGACGGCGAAGCGCCCAACCCGGACGCCTTACGCCGGCTCTACGGCGGTATCCGGGAGGTCGCGCCCGACCTCGGGACGCTTCATCTGGACAATATGAACCCGATCACGGTGGTGAAGTGGCCCGAGAAAGCCAGAGAGGGCATTCGGATTATCGCCGAACACAACACGCCCGGCGACACCGCGGCGTTCGGACTCGAATCGGCCGATCCCGTGGTACAGGAGCAAAATCAGCTGAACGTCACCGCCGACGAGTGCTTCCGAGCGATCGAGATAGTCAACGAGGAGGCGGGCTGGCGTCCCGGCGACGACCCCGCCGACGCGCCGACGCACGGCGACAGCGCCGCGAACCGCCTCCCGAAACTCCTACCCGGGATCAACCTCCTGCACGGGCTCAAAGGCGAGCGCGCGGAGACCTTCGAGCACAACAAACAGTTCCTCCAGCGCGTCTACGATGCCGGGCTGATGGTCCGGCGGATCAACATCCGGCAGGTGATGGCCTTCGAGGGCACCGAGATGGCCGACGAAGGGGCCGACATCGCGAAGGAACACAAAAAGCGGTTCAAACAGTACAAACGCGACATCCGAGAGGAGATCGACCGGCCGATGCTGCGACGGCTCGCACCGATCGGCACCGTACTGCCGGACGTCCACCTCGAATATCACCAGGACGGTCGGACGTTCGGCCGGCAGCTCGGGACGTATCCGCTCTTGGTCGGCATCCCGGGCGAGCGCGACCTCGGGGCGACGATCGACGTCGCGGTCGTCGACCACGGCTATCGGTCGGTGACCGGCGTTCCGTACCCGCTGGACCCAAACGCAGCGACGATGGACGAACTCACGGCGATTCCTGGCATCGGCGACCGGACGGCTGGCGATATCGTCATCAATCGCCCGTACGACTCTGCGGCGGCCGTGCCGAGTCCAGAAATCGACTTCTCGACGTTCACCGGGAGCTACCCGACTGACGAACGACCGAGCGCGGACTGACGATAGGATTAGATCTCTTCTTCGATCACTTCACCGACGGCGAAGTTCGATTTCACTTCGGTGACCTCGATCTTCACTCGGTCGCCCACCTCCGTGTCGGGGACGATGATCACGTAGCCGCGTTCGACGCGGGCGATGCCGTCGCCTTGCTTGCCGATGTCCTCGATTTCGACGTAGCGCAGTTCGCCGGGCTCGACCGGCGGCTGTGGCTCCGAGGACGGTCGTTCGGACTCGGACGGTTCCGAGGAAGACTCGACGGCTCGAGAGATGAGAGCGACGCGGTAGGCCTCGCCGGGTTCTATCGACCCGGTTTCGACCTCGCGCTTCGGTACTTCGACGACGTAGCGATCCTCTTCGGCGCGAACGTCCGCGTTGAACAGACACAGGAGTTTATCTGAGATTTCCACCGTGTAGACCTCCGGTAGTACCTCTCGGCGAATCGTTAAAGTAGTACCGCCGGTCACGCCACCGCGGCGGGTCGATTACCCCACGATTGCTGGGTTTTCTCCGCGCTCATCCGAAGTCCCCGAGCGTCCGCTGGAGTCCGGCCGCCATCGTCGATTTTCGCCGGAGCGTCGATAGCGACACAGGGAGGTGCTTCGTGACGCCACGGACTGCGTCGCCGAACGTTTCGGCGGTGCCGTGTTCGTCCTCGAAAGCGTCCCGAACGGTCTCGCGCACCTGCCAGACGCCGACCGGCCCCCAGTAGTCGTCGGAGACGTGCCGGAGGACGAGCGCTTTCGCCTGCCGGCCACGGTCTTCGAGGTGTTCGAGGACGGCCAGCCGCGCGGCGTGATACGCGCCGGCGGTCTCGTCGACGTAGCCCGTTCGACCCTCCGAGCCCTCGCTGTCCGCGGCGAGGTACATCCCGGCTTCGGGGTCGGGATTCCAGACGCTCCCGGGTGCTTTCAGCTCGACGAGTTCGTACTCCCACTTGCCCGGTGCGAGGATCACCCAGAAGGCGTTGCCGAGGAACTCGTTGCGGTGGACTTCGACGGCGTCGATGCCGGGGGTCGTCCGGATCCGCCCTCTGAGATACTGGCCGACGGTGTCGTCGACGGCGGTGATCGACCAGCGTGTGGGCACGAGCCGCCGCTGGTCGGTCTGTCCGAGCGCGCCCGCAGAGAGGATCGTGTTGATGTCGTAGACGTCGAAGCCGCGGCGATAGAGGTAGTTCATCGCGCCCTCGGCGTTCCAGTCGTCATCTTCGAGCGTCTTCTCGACGGGACGCGGCACGTGGGGGTTCTCCGCTAACTCCGCAGAGCGGGCACGAGCGCGCGGTCCGACCGGCGTGGCGACGTCTTCGACGCCGACGTCTAAGTCGACATCCGGGCGTTCGTCGAGGCCGATCTCGACCGTCACGGGACGGTCGGCGATCGCCACCTCCCGCTGGGTGCCGAGAAAGCCGTTCCAGGAGTCCGCAACGTTCGTCACCTTCTGTGAGCGATTGGAGTTGAGAAGCGACGTGCGCCGCACGAAGACGTCGGAGATCGAGACGCCTTCGTCGTACCACGCCCCGGAGGTCTCGAACTGTTCGGCGTTCTCGTCGTGACCGACGGGCGAGAGAAGACCCGTCGAGACGCGCGGGTAGTTGGAGGTGCCGACGAAGATCGAGGGCGAGACGCCGCCGTACAGCGAGTCGCCCTGGACGGTCTCCTCGAAGCGGTCCTGGAACGTCTCCAAGTGGTCGAGGATGTCGTAGGACTTCTCCTCGGCGAGTCGCCGACGCTCCGCGCGCTCGTTCCGCTCGACGTCGACGTACTCGTCCAGATTCATCGTGTGGGTGTGCGGCGGGGACGGATATGAACCTTCGGCGTCTCGTCGATCGATCCTCGGTTCGGTGCGTGGGTTTATGTACGAACGAGCGGCCAGCGGCCGTGTGACGTGATGTCTATCCCGCGCCGGGCAGCGGTTGTTCGGCACGTCGGTGCGGGACTGCAGCGTGCCGACTGTTCGCTATCGCACCGCTCCTGGCGACGCGACACATCGGATGTGGCGCGACGCGAGGTCGACGTTTCTCTCCGGGACGATCGTCTCCTGTGGCTGGAGGAGGTACGTTCGAATGTGGAACGGCCGAGCCGCCCGCGCTCGCGGCAGAGAGGGCTCGACCGTCGAGCGACCGACAGTACGAAAGGGAGTGTGGGGAGTTCGGCGCCCTCTGAGACTCGCGAACGACGGCGGCGTGGCTCTAACTGTGGATGCCCATCGCTTCGATCTGTTCTTGGTAGCGATTCCGGATGGTGACTTCCGTCACCTGCGCGACGTCGGCGACCTCGCGCTGGGTCTTCTTCTCGTTGCAGAGCAGTGACGCCGCATAGATTGCCGCGGCCGCGAAGCCCGTCGGCGACTTCCCGGAGAGCAGTCCCTTCTCTGCGGTCGTCTCGATGATCTCGTCGGCCTTCGATTGGACCTCCTTCGAGAGATCGAGTTCCGAACAGAACCGTGGGACGTACTTCTTCGGATCGACCGGCTTCATCTCCAGGCCGAGCTCCTGGGAGATGTAGCGATACGTCCGGCCGATCTCCTTTCGATCGACGCGCGAGACCTCAGAAATCTCCTCTAAGGACCGGGGGATACCCTCCTTGCGGCACGCCGCATAGAGGGCAGAGGTGGCGACGCCTTCGATAGACCGGCCGCGGATGAGGTCCTCGTTGAGCGCGCGGCGGTAGATGACCGACGCGACTTCCCGTACCGATCGTGGTACGCCCAGGGCAGACGCCATCCGGTCGATCTCCGAGAGCGCGAACTGGAGGTTGCGCTCGCCCGCGTCCTTCGTCCGGATGCG
>Ga0207719_100711_pt1 | contig 14479 bp, 19 predicted proteins | sample A23P1SouthBayCA_2_FD_187279 | JGI IMG/M metagenome (GOLD analysis project Ga0207719, IMG submission 187279) | Aerobic enrichment media microbial communities from Eden Landing Ponds, California, USA - A23 P3 (3) (SPAdes) | ecosystem: Environmental > Aquatic > Marine > Unclassified | place... | reverse complement strand
TCTGATGCGCTCCGGCGACGCCTTCCAGATATTTCCCGACGTCGACCACATCGTGTTGGACAAGACCGGCACCATCACCGTCGGCGAACCCGCCGTCAATGAAGTCGTCGCGTTCGACACCGACGAGGTGGATGTACTCACGACTGCGGCCAGTGCAGAGGCGTTCTCCGAACACCCGCTCGCCGATGCGATCCTCGAGTTCGCTGACGAGCAAGATGTCGAGTACGCGGATCCCGACGCCTTTGACTCGGTGACCGGCAAGGGCGTCCGGGCAACCGTGGCCAGCGACGACGTGCTGGTCGGGAAACCGGGGTGGCTCAGCGACGAGGGGATCGACCTGTCGAAGGGGGACGACGACATTGAGCGACTTCAGGGCCGCGGCCTCACCGTTGCCGGAGTTGTTCGTGACGGTGACCTACTCGGTCTGATCGGTATCGGTGACGAGATCAAGAGCGACGCCGCTGCGACCATCCAGCGGATGCGAGACGCCGGCATCACGCCCGTGATGATCACTGGCGACAACGAGCGCACCGCGAACGCGGTCGCCGAGGAGGTCAGTATCGACCGCGTCATGGCCGACGTGCTGCCCGACGAGAAACGCGAGGAGATCGGTCGCCTGCAGGAAGCTGGCCACCGTGTGGCGATGGTCGGCGACGGCATCAACGACGCGCCGGCACTCACCCAGGCCGATATCGGGATCGCCATCGGCGCAGGGACCGACATCGCCATCGAATCGGCGGACATCGTCCTGATGGGCGACCGACTCGGCGGCGTGATGGACGCCTACGAGATCGGCACGGAGAGCTACCGGAAGACTCGCCAGAATCTCGTGACGGCCTTCGCGTTCAATGGCATCGGCGTCGCCGCCGCGGCCACAGGGCTCGTTCACCCGGTGTTCGCGATGCTTGCGATGGTGTTGTCCGTCTCGGCCGTTCTCGCCAACAGCTTCGCTGGCCAGCTCCTCTCCGGTGAGGGTGTCAACACCGAATTCGCCCTTGACGAACGCGCGGACGGCGAGCGGGAAGACGGTCGAGTGACGGCCGATTAAGCCTTTACGTCGTAGCCAGCCTGTTCGATTGCCCCGTTCACGTCGTCGTCTGCGACTCCATCCTCAAGGACCACGTCGACCGTGTCAGCTTCGTGGTCGGCCTCGACTCGACTCACACCGTCGAGGTTTCGCAGGGCGGTCTCCACGTTCTGTTCGCACCCGTTGCACGACATCCCGGTGACTGAGATAGTCTTTCGCTCCATACGGGCCTGTAAACACTCGCTGGGGATGACCATTACGGTAACTATTGTATCGGTTTCATCCCTATTAGAGGTAGAGCGTTATCGTCCGGAGAGTTGTTTGTGTCGGCCCCAAAGGGGTGGAGGCTCTTCGAGATGGGGACTACTGACGATGAAGGGAGTAACGAATTCCCTCCAGAGAAGCGTCTGGAAGCACCGAACACACGCCTGATCAAGGCAGGGATCGCGACGATTCCCGATATGGAGACCCTGCAAGAGTGCGTTGCCTACGAGAACGCCCATCAGAATCGGACGCAGATTCTGCGCCGGCTCAAGTGGAAGGCTGAAGAGCTGCGTGAGGACGAAGAGTAAACTCTGTTATTAACCAACAAGCTCCGCGTGGGTTTCCACATTGTTGGTTAACAGACTGCGCCTCGGTTTTTCAGGCCCCTGAAGGGGCACGGGGCGGCCAACAGCGGCCTCGTGACTCCAATCATGTCCCTCGTGAGTACAGACTCCAGAACGGCTAGCGACATCGCTGCCGCCAGACAAGCCGACATCGTGGCGTTCCTCCATCGAGCCCCGTTCACTCTGGATGCCTATAAGCTCGGTTTCCTTCCCGGCTTTCGGGAGGACTGCGGGTATCAGGAGAACCAATATCAGAATCTCACCCTCCCCGTCGGGATGCTTGACAACGACTTTCGGAACCCCGATCTGGATCGGTTCGTCGATCGGTTCTTCGAGCACGAACCACAGGTCGGCGTCATCGGCGACATCTACGAACGCGGCGACGTCGATGATCACGTCGCTGCTGCTCGTGAGATTCAGGCCAGCTACCCCGAGGCCGAGCTCATCATCGTCCCTAAGTCCCAAGCGGTGATCGACGCAATTCCTAAGGATCTCGTTCTTGGCTATTCGCGTGGGTACGCCGACCGGTTGGCCCACGAGTTCTCTGATCCGGCCGACTGGCGCGGTCGGCGCGTCCATATCCTCGGCGGGAGTCCACCAAAACAACTCGAAGCCATCCGACAGCTGACCCGGCCGACACTCACCGACGAGCCACCAGCCGACATTGTGGGCGTCGACTGGAACGGGCTGCATCGTGGCGCGCAGTTCGGGGAGTTTTGGACAGCTGATGGGTGGGATGATAGCGGTCGCAACGCCGATCACGTCACGGTTCGCAAGACGGTTCGTCACAGTCTCGCCCGCCTCAAGGCGTTCTGGCAGTCTCACGGCGTCTGGCCCGACTCAACGCCACATAGCGACATCCTCGAAATCGAGTACGAAGGCCCATCGCCGACCGATCTCGAGAGTGCTGCCTGTACCGAATGCGGTGCGAACGTCTGGACGACCCGGCGCGGTCCCTTCGTCGCCGAGTACGACACCGGTGATGTCTGTGGATACTGCAGCTACGACTGCTATTTCGCGCACCGTCATCGAAACAACCTCGAGGAGATCGCCGGCGAGCAAAGCGTCTACCTCCCACCTGCGTGACGCTACGAGCGGTTTATCGCGCCCTCCAGAAAGGGCGAGGGCTCCCTATCGAGTCCTCCTTGCTGGTGATTTTCCGTGAGTCAACAACAAAGTCCGACCGACGTCTCGGTCGATGCAATTCCAGTCGACGTAACGAACACGCAATCAGGCGAGGTCGATCCCGCCGAGGTACCCGAGGAGATCGAGTCGATCACGCGTGGCCTCGCCGGTGAGCAGCCGCCGACGAATCCGCTCGTCGTCCTGAAAGCAGCTCGGTGGTGGTATATCCACGGCAAAGGCGGAACCGATCCCGCGTTCCAGTGGGCCATCGAGTGGGTGCGACACCTCGCGACGGACACACCCAGCGACGTCGAACGGTTCGACGCGTTCCTCGCGTATCTCGTTGCGGTCGGCTTCGCTGACGAGAAAGCAGCGCTCCGATAACCAGATCCCCCATTCACACCGAGGGGGGCGAACGGACACGACCACACAAGCAGTGCCGACACCGAGTGCAGCAACCCGAGCAAAATCCACTTAGAACTGGTAGCAAGCGACATCCTCCCCTCCGCAGGTCGGACACGTCTCAGTATCTGCCGAGAGGGTCGTGCCACAGTGGCGGCACTCATACAGCGTGGCCGTGTCGGCCGTGCTGGGTCTGATGACCCCGCGAAGCACATCGACGAGCCCCATGCTCTCGATGGTATTCTCGCACCGATTGTTAATCCCAGCCTCCGATAGCGGCCCCGATATCCCTCTCAGGAGCACCGTCGTTTGTTGTGCGCCCCCGAGGGGTGCGGCGCGTCTGAACTGACGCACTCGCCGTGAACTCGATTCGGTGAATACAATGGTTACAGCCAGTGAGCCGTCGGTCTCCTTCGAAGAAACCGACACGCGACACGACGAGATGCACAGTACCATCGAAGCCTGGATCGACGAGCTCGTCGACGACGTCGACGAGGCCCAGGCCAGCGAGGAATTTCAGGAGTGGCTCAACGTCCAGAGTCGCTTCCACGACTACTCCCATCGCAACACGCTGCTCATCAAGCTGCAGTGCCCCGAGGCGACGAAGGTCGCCGGCTACAACACCTGGCGGAACGAGTTCGACCGGTACGTCCAGGAAGGCGAACAGGCCATCTGGATCTGGGCACCGATCATCGCGAAGCAGTGCCCGGAGTGCGAGAACTCGCCCAGCTACCACGAGGACAGTGAGTGTGAATACGACGAGACGCCGCCCGAGGAGTGGTCGAAAGGACTCGTCGGGTTCAAACCGACCGCTGTCTTCGACGTCTCGCAGACCGACGGTGAGCCGCTTCCCGAACTGGAGACGGAGGCAACCGGGGATGCCGAGGACTTGGTTCCGACACTGACCGACGCAGCGTCGGACCTCGGCGTGACGGTTCGTATCGTCGAGGCCGACGACTGGGAGCATGGCAACGCGATGGGGATCTGTGAGTCCCGGAGCCTGCATGACCTCCAACCGGTCGTCAAGGCGAAAGCTCGCGAGAACCAGGCCGATCTCGCCGTCACCCTGATTCACGAGTACGCTCACGCGCTACTGCATTTCGACATCGACGACGACACTGAGCGAGCGAAACGCGAAGTCGAAGCGGAAGCCGTCGCGTACATCGTTGGTCGGTTTCTCGGACTAGACACGAGCGGGTCGGCATTCTACCTCGCCGCGTGGGAGAACGACGATGCGGAGGTGATCCAGGATCGGCTCGGTCGAATCAGTTCGACCGCCCAGGAGATTATCGGGACGGTCGCCGAGAGCTGAACTCGTGGTCCGTTTCAGTTAACCAACAATCGGACGCCAATACGGGTCTTCGTTGGTTACGTTTATCAGCGCCCGCCAAGGGGCGGAGGCGCAGTCCCGTCTCCATCGACCCATGACCGACCAGTACCTAACTACCGTTCTCGAGGAGGCGGAACGAGTCGCAGAACACCACGACCAGGTCGCCCAGTCTACCGACCATCCGGAACACGAGTATCTCCGGTACGCCGTGCTCCGGCTGCTCGAAGGCGAGGCTAACGAGCTGTCGGTGGACATGCCACAGATTGACGGCGTGACTGTCGGATACGGAGAGGACAACGCGATGTTCGACAGCTGGGGCGACGACGTCGAGTGGTGGGAGACCGTTCCGCTGCAGGAGGAGTGTACCCGCTTTCGAATATTCTACCCCGACGAGTACGAGACCGTTCCTCGGATCATCGTCGACGTGATGGCCGCACTCGGCGCGTGGCGCGTCTGGACCGGCAGTGCTGCCGCCTATGGTTCCTACGACCATCGCGAGCGTCGCGAAATCCAGTACCTGTGGCCAGAGGGTCATCCGGTCGAAGACCTCCTACAGAATCGGCTCCACGGTCCCGAGGCTGCGGTTGCCCCAGACGGCGGCCGCACCGGCGACGTGCGCGACCGGATGGTCGTCACGGAGCACTCGACCCAGACCGACGGCCTCGAGCCGCGAACCAGACGCGCCGTCGACGAAGAGATGGCCGTCTCGCTGCTCGAAAAAGGCGGCCGGTACGAGGTCCGATCAGCATCGGGGAACCGATACGAAGTGGATGTGATCGGCGAGTCATGTACCTGCCCAGATTGGAGGAAACGAACGCCCGAGGGCGGCTGTAAACACCTCCGGCGAGTCAATCACGAGATCAAACAAGGGCAGGTCCCACGACCTGATGGTCGACTCCCCTCGAACTCGTAGGATCGCCCAGCGTTCGAGGATCCTCGGAGGGCTGTAACATCAGACGAAACTCCTTGATCGAGAGTTTCGAATAGTGTTACAGCTGCTGAAGGACCGTTGTAAGCGGTTGGTTACGGATTTAACCAACAAAACTATGCTCTTTGCGTTTGTGTTGGTTAACAGAGATCGGCCATGTCCTACGAGCCACCGACGCCCCCAGCGGACCTCCCCACCGACGTCATCGACACACTCAACGACTACTCGCCCAAGCTGCTCCGAGACGTGGCCCGCTATGCCGAGGACCTCGCCGAGTATCGCGAGCGCGAGGCCCGCCTTGTCGAAGCGGACGAGGAAGACGAGAGCGACGAGCGCCCCGACGATCTTCCCGATGACGTCCCCTCGAAAGCGACGATCACGATCAAGGAGATCAACGACAACCGCTACTACTACTGGCAGTGGAGAGAAGGAGATCGCATCAAATCAAAGTACAAATCCCCAGTGAATCCAGACGAGTAGACGAACTAGTACCCCAGTCGGATGGCCAGTTGTTCGGAGGACACCCCGTCTGCGAAGTGAAAGACGGAAGCTGTTAGCGCTCGGGTCGCGGAGCGGTCTCGTATCGGTTGATGTCGTCGGTCTTCTCCACTCGGTCGTAGATCTCTCGGAGCGTGTCTTGTGCCCGGAGGAGCTTGTGCTCTGCGAGGAACTGCCGACCACTCTCGCTGATTCCGTAGAACTTGAACGGCAGGTCGTTCTGCCGACGGTCCTCGGGCAGAAGCACTTCCTCGACGATGCCGGCGTCGACGAGCTGCTGGAGGTGCTGGCGAATCGTCGTCTGGCTCTTACTCGAGTTGACGTAGTCGAGTTCCTTCAGCGTCGGCAGTTCCGATGGATGCCCGAGGATATCCTGGAGGAGCGAGAACCGCGTCTCTTGGGCGACGACGTTGAGCCGCTCCCGCACTGACTCCAGGTCGCCTGGCGTGTGGTCGGAAGTACTCATTACCACAGAATTCGAATAATGCGGCTCTGTTGAAATCCTCAGAGAGTTACAGGTTCGCCTCGTAGTCTGACCAGATGGAAGCCCTCCCGAAGTCGCGGTTACTCAGGTTCGTTGAGCAAGCGATACACTTGGCTCGGCGAGCCGTCGCTCGTTACTCCTCGAAATTCTCGAAACGGCGGTACACACTTCATCAGCACATCGTCTTGCTCTGTCTCAAAGTTCGGAAAAATACGACGTACCGAACGCTTCTCGACGAACTCATCGAGATGCCCCGGATTCGAAGCGCCATCGGCCTTGAGGAACTCCCGTCTCCCTCGACGCTGTGTAAAGCGTTCAACGGGCTTGATATGGCGGTTTGGCGCGTTCTTCTCAACCTCTCAGTCACGCTTCTCCCGACCAACGGTGTCGTCGGCATCGACGCCTCCGGCTTTGACCGCAGTCACGCCTCGAAGCACTACACGAAGCGAACGAAGCTGACGATTCAGCAATTGAAAGTTACACTTCTCGTGGACACGAGAGCGAATGCTATCATCGACTTACACGTGACAACGACACGAAAACACGACTCCCAGATAGCGCCGTCGCTTATCAAGCGGAATATTGGTGATGTCGCGGTTCTGCTCGGTGACAAGGGATACGACGACCAGAAGGTTCGTGCATTAGCTCACGAGGAGGACGTTCGTCCGCTCATCAAACACAGAGAGTTTTCGTCGCTCCAGAAGGCGTGGAATGCTCGACTGGACGCCGACCTCTACGGTCAACGTAGTCAGAACGAGACAGTAAACTCACGCCTCAAACGAAAGTACGGGGCGTTCATCCGCTCACGGCGGTGGTGGAAGCAGTTTCGTGAGATTACTCTCGTCTGCTTGGTTCACAACCTCGACAAGGCCCTCGCATCATAGAGCGACTATCGGAGTGTGATTACCGAAACCCGTAGAAGCCTCATATGAGGTGGCGATAATGGCTAAACGATGACCGAAGATACGCTTGTACCGTGGCAGACACTCATCAATATGGTTGGGTTAGGACTGATAGCCGCGCTGGTGGCAGTTCTTCTCATTATGTTTATTCCACTTCCAACTCTTCCGTCATGGGCTCCAATTCTACTGGGGCTACTCGTCGCATTTCTGTATTATTCCTATGAGGAATTTGGGCAGGACGAAGTGACCGCGCCGTAATTCGCAGAACACTATTTGGCACGTGTTCGTGTCTATCTAATAGGATTTCAACAGAGCCATTTCGTTCTAAGTAAACCGGAGTCAGATGGATTTACACTGCAACGACGCTGGTGGTCGTCGTGTTGACTTAAGCATGATCCCACCAGACTGCGTGGGCTTGTAACCACGTTCCTGCGGTCAGGGGACCGGAGTTGCTGAAGCACTTTGATAATGAAGAAGTACGTTGTACCCCACGAAATACACGTTCAACTTGGTTTGTATAGCCGTGGATCTCGACGCGGTACTCAAGTCCTTTTCGACGGAGCGTACCGGCGAGATCGGTGGCGTCATCGACGAGAAACATAGCATCGGAGACGTTGTGCTGATACGATTGTTGTCGGATTGCTGGTGGTTCCGCTACTGAGCCTGTGTTTCTCGCCAGAATCTCCAGAGTAGGGACAAGTCACTTGGGTGCAATAATTTGGCGATCTCGCGCTTGTTCCCGTTGTTGATCGCTGAGAGAGTGTCCCGGTCAATCTTGTTTAGATCCTTCATAAGCTGATCGTACCGTTCATTCGATGCGAGATACAGCATCTTGGTCATCATCAGACGACGATCTTGTTGAGGTGCGACCTGCTTGTGCCAGAGATCGTCGTAGACCGCCATTTCTCTTGTAGACGTATCCACCGAACCTGTGAGACAGCGATCAGCAGTCAGCGCTGCCATACGAGCTGATTTCATACACTTGTACACACCTTCACCCCATACGGGATCGATCGAAGGGACCGTATCGCCAATAGCCATGAACGACGTCGTACTCATTGACCCGGGGGATTGTACGTGTGCGGAACCGCGAACCTGGGTATCAGGGATTCGACTGGCATTCTCAAAGCGTGGGTCAGTCTCAAGCCAGTGTTCAAGGAAGCCATCTATAGTTCGATCGTGGGTGTCATTCTCTCGATATCGTTCGTTTTGGATGAAGCAAACACCGACTTTTGCCTCGTCTTCGCCGGTGTGGAAGAGCCAGGAATAGCCTCCGGGAGCGTACTCGTGATCTAGCCGCAGCATCATCGCGTCAGTGAGGTCGGCATACCCGGGAGGATTGGTGTTGATGCCCTCAAACTGGTACTCAATGCCAACCGCGTGGTTTTTCCGCTCAAGATCAACGATGCTCAAACTTTTGGCTAACGGTGCAGCTGGTCCTGTAGCATCGATAATTATCTCTGCGTAGATTTCCTCGTCACCATTGTACCGGACGCCAACAACATCCCCACCTTTGACGATCGGATCCCTAACGCGAGCGTTAAACCGGTATTCTGCCCCTTTTTTACGACCATCTTCGACCAGGAACTCTTTGAAAGCTGCAAAGTCAAGAATAAATCCTGGTTGATCCTGGGTGAGGTAATTATTAGGGGACTCGAGAACTACTAAGCTGGTCTCATGCATGACTACGTCATCTGGAATGCCGAATGAAGCCATCATCGATGCGAATGTGCCACCCGTAGACTTGTTGCTTTGTGCCGGGAACTCTTCTTCTGTTTCTATCTCCAGAACCACCACGTCATATCCACGGCCGGCGAGGTCGCGTGCGCACTGAGCCCCTGCAGGTCCTGCACCAGCGATCACTATATCGTAATGATTGTTGTCAGACATTGGAACTATTGGTAATTGAGTCCAACTCCGTCGGCAATCAGTTCGTGCGATCGGAGTGCGTCGTCGTGGGTTGCGTGGATATGCTGAATCATCACTTCGTCGATGCCGACGCGTTCCGCGAATTGTTCGAGAAGTGACGCGACCGTCTCTGGACTGCCGGAAATCGCTCGTGGCCAGTCGCCAGCATCGAGTGTTGCGGGCGTCGGTTCGGGAACACTACCGAGTTCGTCGATGGCTTCTTCGATGGAGGGCCTCGTTCCGACGACACCGCGTTGCATACGTTTATACGACGCCTCGGCCACGGCCCGGAGCCGTGCTGCCTCGTCGTCAGTCTCTGCACAGACCGCATTCACCGCAATCATCCCCTCTGGTTCGTCGACGCCACCGGCCAGTGATGAGGGTTGGAACTGTTCGCGGTACGCCTCGAATGATTGAGTGGCGAGCTGTGGTCGGATGAACGCTGCGAAGCAGTACGGGAGCCCGAGTTTGGCAGCGATCGCCGCACTCGACGGACTGGACCCGAGCACCCATGGATCCGGAGTTCCCGCCTCGGAACGTGGGATCTGCAGGTCACTGTACGGGTGTTCGTCGGGATAGTCGTCGTAAAGATGGTTGACGACGGCTTCGATCTTCTCTGAGTGGTCCTTATCGGGGTTCTGTACGCGCCGGTCCGTTCCGAGTGCACGGTCGGCCGCTGGCGACCCGTTCGCCCGACCAAGGCCCGCATCGATACGGCCTGGAGCAAGCGCGTCCAGCACGCTAAACTGTTCGGCGACCTTGAACGGGCTGTAGTGGTTGAGCAGCACCGCTCCCGACCCCAGCCGAATCGATTCCGTTTCGGCGGCAAGGTGCCCGAGCAGCACTTCGGGCGTCGTGCCGGCGATCGAGTCTGCCATACCGTGGTGTTCGGCCACCCAGAATCGAGAATAGCCAAGCCGTTCGGCCTGCTGGGCAGCCTCGACGGTGTTCGCATACGCATCACTAGCGGTGCCGTCGTCGGGGACGGGGGACAGGTCGACGATAGAGAGATCCATGTGCGGACTCGGAGACTGCGAGAGTTAACGGTTTGGTTAGTCCGTCTCTTTTTCGCACCAATTGCCAGACCGTCGATGGGACACGCTCAGAGATAAACTCCCGAAACGACCCTGCTTACGGTCGTGTGTCGATGGGATTGAGAAGGTTTTTCGCACTGACTGAATAATTAGCTACTATGGCAGACGTACTTGTTATCGGTGGTGGTCCGGCTGGTCTCAGTACCGCGCTGTTCACGGCGAAGAACGCCCTCGAAACGACTGTTTTCGACACCGACGAGACGTGGATGCACAAGGCCCACCTGTTCAATTACCCTGGCATCGGGTCGATCGACGGAACGAACTATATGGCCACGCTCCGCGACCAGGTCGATGATTTCGGCGTCACCCGACACCAAGCCACCGAGGTCACGTCCGTTTCGACAACCGACGATGGGTTCCGCGTCACCACAAGCGATGATGAGTACACTGCGAACTATGTCGTGTTAGCGACGGGGGCGAACCGCGATCTCGCGGATAACTTAGGCTGCTCGTTCACCGATGCGGACGTCGTTGACGTGGACGTGACGATGGAAACGTCAGTCGAAGACGCGTACGCGACCGGCGCGATGGTCCGAGCCGAAGAGTGGCAGGCGGTCATCTCGGCAGGTGACGGTGCAGCAGCCGCGCTCAACATTCTCACGAAAGAGAAAGGCGAGCACTTCCACGACTTCGACGTGCCAGCGGACGCCGAAGAACTGTTCGGGTCGTTAGTCGATACCGAGTAATCAGGGCCCTTCGGTGTTCGCTCGTCTCATTCGCTACTTCCCGTCTGAGGGTGGCTCCCCGTACCGGTGTAGCCGAACCCGAGAGAGCGATACCAACAATCGGACCGCAGCCGCTGCGAGGAATTCATCCCTATGAGTGACCGATCCAGACTTGCGCTCGTCGTGTGGAGTGTCCTCGTTTCACAGGTCTTTCTCTATCCGGGACTCGACGAGATCGTCTCGGTGCTTGGAGGCAGTGAGAGCATTCTCGCGGGGACGTGGTTCCTGATCGCCGAGTTCGCCGCGTTCGTCGTCTGTGCCGTCTTGTGGGGTATCGTGAGTGATTCACTCGGCACACGGTCCCCACTTATCGTACTTGGCGCTGTGGGCGGTGCAGCAAGTTATCTGGTAGTCGCGTCCGCACCCACCCTCGGGTTCGGGTTCGGCGTCGTACTACTAGTGCGCGTTATTGGCGGTGCGTTCACGATCGGTGCGTTCTCGCTGTCGATCACGATGCTGATGGATCTCTCGGGCGGTCACGGCCGAAATATGGGCGCGGCCGGGACGGCTATCGGACTCGGTGCGGCGCTCGGCTCGGTCGTCGGCGGTCAACTGACGAGCGTCGACCCGCTCGCGCCCCTGTACGGCGGTGCAGCGCTCCTCGCTGGTGCAGCTGTCCTCGCTGCGACGGTTCCCGACCGGGGTTCCGGTGGCGGGCTTCCCGTGGGTACGGTCGTTGACCGCGTGCGAACTCGCCCGACGTTACTCGTCCCGTTCGCGTTCGGCTACATTGACCGGTTAACTGCGGGGTTCTTCGCGCTGACCGGTGTCGCTTACTTCAGAGAAGCGTTCGGCGTTGACGCCGCACAGGCGGGGCTCACACTGGCGTTGTTCTTCGTACCGTTCGCAGTGTTGCAGTATCCGGTCGGCTCGCTTTCTGATCGGATTGGTCGCTTCGTCCCCGTTGTCGTCGGATCGGTGCTGTACGGGGTCACAATCATCGCTGTCGTCCTCGCTCCTACGTACGGGATTGCGGCGGGACTGATGGTTCTTGTCGGTATCTGCGGCGCGTTGGTCTCTCCGACGACGATGGCCCTCGTCACCGACATAGTGCCGGCGACAGAACGGGGCGCTGCGATGGGTGGCTTCAACGTGTTTGGAAGCCTCGGGATGCTGAGCGGGTTCATCATTGGTGGGACCGTCACGGAGCTATACGGGTATCTACCGGCGTTTGTCGCCGCCGGCGGGCTGGAGATCGCAATCGCCACTGTTACATCCAGAGCCGTCTGGAAGATCACGTCTCACGAACGAGGCCCGGTACCGGGTGGCGGAGGCGGTTGACGGAATCGAACGACGCACTGAACCGACCGGAGCGACACAGCTTCCGCTGTGGAAGTCGCTATCTTTCTTCGAGGGGAGAATCCCGCCGTTCACGGCGTTGACGAGACGCAAAGCGTCTCGTTCGCACACCAGAACGCAACGCGTTCTGAGGACGGGCGTGAATCCGACAACGCCTCCACAACCCACGTTCAGCAGCAATACGGGTATTTAAGTGACAGCGTGTCGTAACATAACGTACGCCGAGGCGGTCTTACCGCCCACTCAAATGCACAATATCGGGACTCCGAGGCTCAAAACGTTCGAGATACCCTCTCGAACCGCTGTGGTGTCTCGGTGAAGATAACTCCGAGTCCCCCGCCGGGATAGGAGTAACGGCGGTGTGGCCCCGCCATCGGCCCGTCATGCCGACAGGTCGTCAACCAGTAAATATCCCAACTCAGCGGCGCGGTGCCGTGGGAAGCCTCGCCGTCGCCGGCCTACGGCCGGCTGCCTGAGGGATCTTCGATCCCTCTCCGTTTACGGCGAGGAGGAGGTCACATGCGCTGCTTCGTTGATGTCTATAAGATGTGTTCTGACTCTGACTTTACCGAGAGTCGGCGATGGGATCTCGGTAATCAGAGTAGTAGCGGAACTCGTGTTCAGTCTCGTAACGGATCTCCTCGGTCTCGTCTTGACGGACGTGGTGCGTACCGTCGATCAACCCGGTCAGGAATGTGGCCCGATATATTTTATTGGCAGCTATCGTAAGCCCAGTATGGCAGACGGCGAACAAGAATCCGAGTCCGAAGCAGAATCGGCAGACGACGAGACGGAACGTGAAGGTGAGCGGGTGATGAATCGTGCAGACGGCGCAGAGATTCTGCGAGAAGTCGCTGCTGGTGTCGAGAACGGGACGATCGACATCGAAGGAGAGAACGGTTTCTCGGTGGCGGTACCGGAGCGATTCGAACTGGAAGTCGAGTACGAAACTACTGACGACGAGGCAGAGTTCGAAGTCGAACTCGAATGGCAACTGGAAGACGGCGAAGCAGTACCGGCAGACGAATAATTCGTACGCCGGTCTCCGTTGTAGACAAACGTGGTAATCTGGCTTTGTCAAAACCCTCTGATGGAGATTGGATTGGAATCCTCAACGGTCAGTACAGCGAACATATCTAGTATATCCTGGTTCAGTTGTCATGAACAGACACAAAAAGTAGCGATTTTTATTTGGCGATGAGAGGACAGGATATGGACGATGCCGCCCTCCTTCGTCAGACAATCCGACGATGTACGGCAATCCTCGTTGCGACCATCACAATTACTGGTGTGAGCCTCCAGCGGGCATCAGAGGCAGGTCTGCTGATCCTCATAGCCACGGGTACAATTGTATATCTCGTCAATGAGTTCTTCATAGAGGCTCCTACTGTCGATGATTCTGATGATCGCTTGGAAGGAGAGTGACTAATTCGCAGTTCTGACGAACGGCTGTTTCAGCGGAGAGAGTGTCGATCAAATAGGGTTTCAACAGAGCAAATTCTGCTAGTCAGTCTCACCTTGATGTAAGCACACTCCGGAGGCTATCGCTATGAGTAGAATCCCCCGGCCGTGTATCCGGTTTCCAGAGGAAGAGCGAGGACGAGCAGATATGCGAGCAACGAAACGGCGACAAGGTTCAGAACTAAGGATTTCGCCATGAGTCGCCGCTTCTTGAGAGAGTCCACTAGTTGGTCGATGGTCAACTCCAACCCCATCGAGAGCATCGTCGAGAGGACGAAGATCGTCGTCGCAAAATCTTCTATCCAACCAACTGTGACCTCGACCATCCGTACGTCTTGTACGGCGTACCAACAGAAATATCCACCAATACGTTGGGCGTCTCTTGTACTGGCATTCGGGGCTATCAGAATTGCGCTGCCCGATACAAGCAGTTTCTACGGAGTCAGAAAAATGCTGACGGTGGTCATTCTTCCGGGCGGGATTCGATATCTCCGTGTTGTCCTGACCTCGTTGGAGTTCGGGGTGAGAAGCGTTCGTTGGGCCCTGTGACTGGTGCGACAATCTGTACTAGTTCTGTTTGTCCTCGTCTATCTCGGGTTTGAGGACGGCGTTCACATATTCGTCTGCGGTTTGTCTGGCCGTTGCAAGCGTATCCGTTTCGTCAAGTACGACTGCCCGAGCACGAGCG
>Ga0207719_100709_pt1 | contig 14628 bp, 12 predicted proteins | sample A23P1SouthBayCA_2_FD_187279 | JGI IMG/M metagenome (GOLD analysis project Ga0207719, IMG submission 187279) | Aerobic enrichment media microbial communities from Eden Landing Ponds, California, USA - A23 P3 (3) (SPAdes) | ecosystem: Environmental > Aquatic > Marine > Unclassified | place... | reverse complement strand
CCCATCAGCGCGTGGATCTCGCCGGATGCGACCTCGAGATTTACGCCCTCGAGGATCTGCTCGCCGCCCTCCTCTGCTACCTTCGCCTGAAGATCATCTATTTCGAGTACTGCCATATGTTTCGGTCATCCGAAAACAGGGGTGTGACGCTGATAATAGTTTCGGGTTTTCCCGACAACGTTTCGTGTCTCGGAAAATATTTTTCCGTTCCCTCTATGTCACTCGGGGGACGGATCCGCCGGCATCTCCGACCGACTCACATGAAACTACCGAGTCCAGTCTGTTCCTGGCCGCTCTTGACCTCCTCCCAGGAGACATCGAGGGCTTCGAGGATGCGCGCGATGGGACCTTTGAGTGTCTTGTCGAGCATCTTGTCCCAGTCCACCTCGAACTCCTCGGGGATCTGGTCCTCGTACTCGAAGCAGATGACATCGGGATCGCGCTTGAACTCGCCGTAGAGGACGTCCTCCGCGGGGTCGAGGTCCATCTCCGCCTCGACCTGCCGGAAAAAGGAGGGGTGGACCTTCTTCAGGTAGACGCGCTTGGGTTTCGACCCGTTGCCGAAGTTCGTCCCGAGCAGGAGGTTGGCGTATTTGGCCCCGCGGACCTGTGCGGTGTCGGTGTCGTAGTTGTCCAGTTTCTTCCCGATGCCGCCGGGAATTCCCACCTCGTCGAGGCTGACCTCGCCGTTCTGGAACTCCTGGATGACCTCGTGGACGTAGTCTTTGACGTCCTCGATGTCCTCCCCGTGAACGATCATCTCGATGACCTGCAACTGGACCTCCTTCGTGATCGGCGCGATGTCCGAGCGCTGGTACTCGAAGCCCGTGATGTCGATGTCGTCGACGTCCTTGCCCTCCTTCCAGACGATGTGACCGGCGTAGCGTTTCTTCGTGCCCGCCTGGAAGAAGCGCCGATAGAGTTTCTCGAACTCGATCTGGAAGCGGTGTTCGTCCGCGTCGAGTTTCTCGCGGGCGAACCCGTCGTAGGAGCCGTTGATCCGGTCTTCCAGTTCGAAGGAATTGTCTATCACGTCTTCGATAGACATGTCAGATAAACTTATCATAATGCTGTCGGTGTCCCCGTAGATCACCTCGTAGCCGAACTCGTTGACGATCTCCTGGGTGTAGTTGATGACCTCGCGCCCCGTGGCGGTGACCGCCGCCGCGCTGTCCTTGTCGTACAGGCGGAAGCGATCCCACCCCGAGACGCCGTAGAGTGACTGGCCGACGAACTGGAATTTCCCGTTGCGACCGGCCAGAAGCGTGTGATTGTCTTCGACTGTGACGCAGTAGACGCCGTCGTCGGCACTGCTCCGGGCGGAACTACGGTTTATCCTGAGCGTGTTCTTCGAGTCTTCGGTCACGTAGACGCGCCAGACTCCGCTGTCCTCGCGGTAGTTCGCAGTCAGTCCCAGGTGAGCACACAGTCGAAGGACGTCGTCGCGCAACTCGTCACTCGCCGTGGAGTACCGCCAGGAGGTCGTCCCCCGGTCACCGCCGCCGTCGATGAGCGTGTCGAGGAACCGGCGTTTCTGCTCGCGCGACGCCTCGAAGACGAACTCCGGGACCCGTTTTCCGAAGCTGTCCTCGCCACACGCGGCTTCGAGGTAGCGCCCGAGCAGTCGCGACGTGAACTGATAGGACTGGTCGTCGACGTAGTAGTCGAATCCCATCCGGTCCAGCAGGGAGCCGATGGCCGCGCGGTGGCTCTCGGGAACTGTTTCGGCCTCTCCGCCATCGCCCGCGACCGGCGCGTCCTGTGCGATCTTGACGGTCGTCGCGGATCCGCGCAGTTTGTCGCCCAACTGCTTGTCCTCGGAGGTGTAGACGTTGCCTTCCGTGACGTACCACGCGAGCAGTTCGAGGAAGTCGTCGCTGTCGTAGGTCCGCGGGATCCACTTCCGGTTTGCCTCGCCGTGGACGAAACACCGCTCGGCGACGCTGTCGATGTACTTGCGGTGTTCCTCGAACTCGTCAGCGTCGAAGACGTACCCCTCCTTCCCGACATCGTCTTTTTTCACTTTGTCGGGATAGTAACCGATCTCCGCGGCGAACGTGTGGCCGTGGACCTCCGGACGGACCCAGACCTCGTAGTCGTCGAGCAGTTCCGTCAGGTCGACCTTCTCGATGCGCTCGCCGTCCGGACCCTCCCAGTCGTGCGGGAGCTGATAGTTCGTCCCCCGTTCGAGGTCGCCGGCCTCGACGAACCGATACTCGTCTTCCGCCCACGAGACCCCGTTGGTCTCGTCTTTCCTGACGAGCATCCGGTGGTTCGGTGTCACGCTGAAGTCGACCTTGTCCGTCTCGATATCGACGAGTTCGCCTCCGTAGTCGGGATAGGCCTGCGTCTCGACGACCGGCTTGACTTCCATCCGCATCGTCTCCGGGTCGAGCGAGTAGACCTCGTCTCCGACTTCGAGGTCGCGGATTCCCCGGATCCCGTCCGGCGTCAACACGTCGGTATCGGGCGTAAAGCAGTTCATCACGACTTTCACCGAGGCCTGCTGCCGATCGTACCGTTCGTAATCCTCGGACCCGGGATCGTGCGAGTTCCGCAGTTCCTTCTTCTCTTCGCGCTCTGAGAGGAGCTCGTCGATCATCTCCCGCATCATGCCCGCCGGTTCGGTGCGGAAGTGCTGGCCGGTGGGGGTGCGGTAGGTGTCGCCGTCGTACTCCTCGGGGTCGACCTTGGTCTCGGGCGAGGCGTTGGTCGTCCACATGCACATCGGGTATAGCGACTTCAGGTCGAGCACGGAGACGTTCTCGCGGACGCCGGTTATCGGTTCGAAGACGGCGCCGCCCTCGAACTCCTCGCCGGACTCGACGGTGCCCTTCGAGGGGAGCGCGAAGTCGCCGTGAGCCTTGTGCAGGACGTACATGTCGACGGCGTCGCCGGCGGTGGGGGCGTCCTCGAGTTTACAGCCGACGAAGGAGGCGATCTCCCGGAAGAAGGCGACGATGTCCTGCTTGCGGTCGAGTTCGACGCAGAGTTCCACGTCCCGGAGGTTGTACTCCAGCAGGCGTTCGGGGTCGTCTTTCCAGAGGTCGCCGATGTCGCCCGGGTAGCGTTCCTTCCCGACGCCGAGTTCGACCTCGCCGACGGCGTCGAGGCGGTAGGATTCGAGTTCGGAGAACTGCGTGGCCTTGTACGCCCGCAGCAGGTCGAAGACGACCCGGCCCTTGATGTCGGGGCCGTTCCAGTCCGAGCGCCAGACCTCGTTCACGCGCGAGAGGCGGTCGATGTCGAGGTCGGAGTCGTGGTTTGGGCTCTGTAACTCCTCCATACGGTCGAGCAGGTAGGGCGCGTCGAAGTCGGCGAAGTTCCACCCTGTCAGGATGTCCGGGTCGGTCCTCTCGATGTAGGTGACGAAGGCGTCGAGCATCTCGGCTTCGTCGTCGAAGACGCGCACGTCGGCCTCGAAGTCGTCCTCGATGGGGTCGTACCCCTCCAGTGCGGCAGGGCCGTCGACGCCGGCGGGTGACTGGTAGAGCCAGGTGATATACTCGTCGCGGTAGGAGTCGTGGGAGGTGAGACAGACGATGGTCTGCTCGCCGTCCTCGGGGAACCCGTTGCGGTCGTCGACTTCGATGTCGAAGGTGTTGACCCGCGGGTCGACGCTGGCGTCGACAGCCTCGATTTCCTGGTGCGGGATGCGGATGGTGCCGTCGTCTTCGCGCCGTTCGGGCACGCAGATGCCGTTTTTGATGTCCTTGTCGATGAGCAGGCGGTTCGGGAAGAGGATGTCCGCCTCGTAGTGGTCGAACTCGTCGCGGACCTGCCCGACGTCGCGGGGCGTCCGACCGAATATCTTGGCGAGGCGCTCGCCACGGATGGACTCGTAGGGGTCGCCGTCCGCGTCGGTCTCCTCGTAGCCGGTCAGGCCGTCGTAGCTCGCGATGCGCTCGTCGTCGACGTTTGCGGCAGGTGCGTAGAAGTACGGCTCGAAGTCGTACACCTCGACGTGTTCGAGTTTCGGATGGCCGTCGGTGGTGGTGCCGTCGCCGTCGTTCTCGTCGGCAACGCGGCGGCCGAAGACGTGGACGACGGGGAACTCGTCGTCGCCGCGGCCCTCGACGGTGTAGTCGACCTGCGTGACCGACAGCGTCACCGCGCCGTCGGCGTCGGGGAAGCGTACGGACTCGGCGTCGACGACTTTGGCCGGCCCGCCGCCGTTGCCGGCGACGTGTTCGGCCTCGTCGGCGGGCCGCGCGGCCTCGTCGCCCCCGTCGACGAAGCCGCCAAGTTCGGTCTGTCCCATGTTGAACCGTCCTTGGCCGGCCCCGACTAAAACCCCGACGGTCGACGGGAGAGACCGTGATCGACGTGCGCGTCGACTGTTCGGCGGCCGTTTCTCGAATTACCCGTTTTCCTCGAGCGCGTAGACGAACCCGTCGTTGCTGCCGACGTACACCACGCCGCCGACGGCCGTTGGCGTCGACCAGACGGAGTCGTCAGTTTCGAACGTCCACCGCTCGCTCCCGTCGGAGGTAGTGAGCGCATACAGGTTGCTGTCATCGCTCCCGACGTAGACGGTGTCAGTGGTAACGATCGGCGACGAGAGTATTTGATCCTCGGTCTCGAAGGTCCACTGTTCGGCCCCGTCCGAACGAGCGAGTTGATAGACGCTCTGGTCGACACTGGCGAGATATACGCTGTCTTCGGTTACCGCCGGCGCTGAGGTGATCGCCCCGTTGGCTTCGAACTGCCAGCGGTCTCCGCCATCACTGGCCCCGACAGCGTACAGGCGACCGTATTCGTTCGCCATGTATTCCTCGTCGTCGCCGGCTTGTGTCGTGTCCTCCGGAACGTATACCGTGTCTCCGCGAACCGCGGGCGTCGCAACCCTGGCGGTCGTCTCGAACGTCCACTCCTCCTCGCCGTCCGTCGCGTTCAGCGCGTGCAGGTGATAATCTTCTCCACCGACGTAGACCATCCCGTTCGCGACCGCCGGCGCCGAGGAGAGCTCCGTTCCCAGTCCGTTCCCCCACGTCTCCGAGCCGTCGGTAGCATCGAGCGCGACGATTCGACTGTTTCCCGACGCGCTGTAACTGACGTAGACGACGCCGTCGACGACGGCGGGGGAGAACATCGTCGGCACGGAGGGGCTGTCGTGATAGTCGAACGTCCACTGTTCGCTCCCGTCAGCGGTGTCGAGTGCGTACAGGGTTCCCACGGCGCTGCCGACGTAGACGGTTCCATCGACGACTGCCGGCGAGTTCGATATCGTCGGGCCGATGTCGACCGACCACTCCACGTCCCCGCCCGCAGTGGAAATCGCACGGACACGACCGTCTTCGGCGCCGACGTACACTGTGCCGTCGACAACTGCCGGAGAGGTGGTTACGCTGGTGCCGGTGTTTCCCGTTGCATCGACCGACCATCGCTCGGACACACCGGCGGTCGGACCGCTTTCTACTGTCGTCGAACCGGTGTTCGCGGCGTCGTAATGGAACATTGGTGACCCACCGGATTCCATACCTGATGAGTCCGCGCCTGGCCCACCGAACGCATCCTCGCCGATATCCCCATCGCCGGGATTCTCATCACCGGGGTCCTCGTCACCGGAGTCTCCGTCGTCAGAGCTGTCGTCGCCGGAACAGCCGGCCAGCAGCGTCGTCCCAACACCGACCGTTCCGAGCAGGTATCGGCGCCTGGTGACTCTGTTCCGCATACTCGTATTTACACGTAAATCACAGTAAAATTTGTGAAAGCAGAGGTATGAGAACTCACAACACAGTAGATCCTTCGTTATCGTCGGTTATTCTATCGATGCGAAGAGTGGGGATCCAGTCGAACAGCCGTGCCCACTGTTCCTGACGATACACCCCCTCTTTTCAACATAGCCTGACGGCTTCTGTCGCGATCTGCACCGGGTGTCGAGTCGACACGTACCGCTCCCGTCAGTGTTGACGCAGGCGGAAAGTATTTGGTAAGTTGTGTCATACCTACCTGCAGAGCCATGACGGACCAGCCGAGCAGTCGAGGCGAGGCGGACAGTGGTGACAGCCACGAGGCCGTGGCCGTGCGACCGGCGCCCGAGGAGTCAACCGGCGTCGCCGCGACAGACGCCTACGAGGTGGACGACGGCGTGGTCCTGTTCGACGTCGACAACCCCCTCGCGTGGGTCGAGGCAGACGCCGCCGTCTCGCTCTCGCGGATGGCCTGAGGGAAAATCGGCGTCCGAGGTTGCTTTTCACTCCGAGAAGCGACGGAACGCCGCCCAGGAGTCGTCGGTTTCCGGCGGATCGGTTGCCTCGCCGTCGACGTACAGCCCGGAGCCCTCGCGAACGCGGCCGGCGACGGCCGCCGCGGTTCCCCGTGTTTCCAGCGCGTCGACGACCGCATCGGCGTCGTCGGCGTCGACCGCGATCAACAGCGTGCCACAACTGGTGACACGCCAGGAGTCGACGCCGGCCGCCTCACAGACGGGTTCGACGCCCGCGCCGACGGGCACCGCCGCGGTGTCGAGGTCGATCCGCACGCCGGCGCCGACCGCCATCTCGGACAGGCCGCCGACGATGCCGCCCTCCGTGGCGTCGTGCATGGCGGTCACGCGGCCGGCCTCGTGGGCGGCCAGGGCGTCGCCCACTGTTTCGATGTCGTCGACCCGTTCCTGTGCGGTCGCGACCGTTTCGGCCGGCAGGTCCAGTTCCTCGGGAAACAGCGTCGCGAACAGGCCCGTGACCTCCGCGGCCGGCCCGGTCGAGACCACCAACGCGTCCCCGGGGCGGGCGCCGTCGGGCCGGACCACGTCGTCGGGGTCGCCGACCCCGAGCGCCGTCGCCGCGCCGACCCACGAACTCTCGACGCCCGGGTAGTAGCCGGTGTGTCCCGCCACGATTGCGACGCCGAGGTCACGCGCGTGGGCGTCGATCCCCCGCCAGACTCCCTCGAAGGTGTCGGTCCCGAACGACTGCGGGAGCGTCAGACTGATCGTGACGTGAGTGGGCGCGACTCCCGAGACGGCCACGTCCGCGAGGACGATGTCGAGCGCGAGTCGGCCGGCGCGTTCGTGGCCGAGCGCCGGCAGAAATGACAGCGGGTCGGTCGCGGTGACGACGGCCGCCTCGCCGACCGCGAAGACGCCGAAATCGACGCCGGCCGTCGGCCCGACGAGTACGTCGTCGCGGTCGGCGCCGAGGCGCGGCGCGATGACCCGCTCGAACGTCTCGGCGTCGATCTTCCCGAGGCGGTCCCCGTCCTCGGTCACGCGTCGTCACCCCCGTCGACCACGGTAACGGCCGCGGGATCGATCCCGAGCGTCACGTCGCCGTCTGGCGGGGCGTCCCCCGTGGTCTTGACCAGCAGCGTTCGGTCGCCCCACCGGCAGTGCAGGCGGTAGGCGTCGCCGAGGAACTCACTCGTCTCGACGGTCGCGTCGAGCGTCGTCCAGTCCGCCTGCGTTGCAGTCCCGCCACGGGGGGCGACGGCGATGTCCTCCGGTCGCACCGAGAGCACGACGTTCCTCCCGGACGCGAGGCCGGCCTCGGACGCGAGATCTGACCCGGACGCGAGATCCGTTTCCGGGAGCGTGAGCGTGGTTCCGTCGATGGTCACTTCGGGGGGGTCCCCGGCGCTAACCGCCCCCTCGAAGAGGTTGTTGTCGCCGACGAACTCGGCGACGAACCGGGTCGCGGGCTCGCGGTAAATCTCCTCGGGCGGGCCGACCTGCTCGACCCCGCCGTCCGCGATGACGGCCACGCGGTCGCTTATCGCCAGCGCCTCGGCCTGGTCGTGGGTGACGTAGATGGTCGTGATACCCTGGTCCTGCTGGATATCCCGGATCACGACCCGAAGCCGTTCCCGGAGGCGGGCGTCGAGCGCCGACAGCGGTTCGTCGAGCAGGAGCACGTCGGGACCGGGCGCGAGCGCGCGAGCCAGCGCGATCCGCTGTTGTTGCCCGCCCGAGAGCGCCTCGGGGTCGCGGTCGCCCGTCCCGGCCATATCGACGAGTTCGAGCAGGTCGGCGACGCGCTCGTCGGTCGTGACGCCGCCGGGCGGGTCCCGGAACCGAAGCCCGTAGGCGACGTTCTCCCGGACGCTCATGTGCGGGAACAGGGCGTAGTTCTGGAAGACGACGCCGACGTTGCGCTCCTCCGGCGGTCGCCCCGTGGCGTCCTCGCCGGCTATCTCGACGACGCCGGTATCGGGCGTCCGGAACCCGGCGACGGTCCGGAGCGTCGTGGTCTTGCCACACCCGGAGGGGCCGACCAGCGTGAAAAACTCGCCGTCGGCGACCGACAGCGAGACGTCCGACAGGGCGGGGACGCCGTCGAAGGCGACCGACACGTCCCTGAGCGTGACGCCGCTCACTGCTCCCACCGCCCGCCGAGTCGGTCGATGGCGACGAAACTCAACGCGGTGATCGCGAGCAGGACCGTCCCCATCGCGGTCGCGGGCCCGAGGTTCGGTCCGAGCGACCGGTTGTTGACGTACCGTTCGAGCGCGACCGGCATCGTGTAGCTGTCAGTGCCCTCCGCGAGTAAGACCGTCGAATCGAACTCGCCGACGCTGATCGCGAAGGCGAAGGCCGCGCCCGCGAGGACGGCACCGGCGACCAGTCGGAGTTCGATATCGACGAACGCGCGCAGTCGACTCGCCCCGAGCGAGCGGGCGGCGTCCCGGTATCGCGAGTCCAGGCCGCCGAGCGCGGGCGCGACAGTACGCGTCACGAACGGATAGGCCGCGGCGGCGTGGGCCAGGACGATCACGACGCGACCGGTCGCGGTGAGCCGGTAGCCGAACAGCACCGTCCCGAACACCATCGCCTGGAGCAGTCCCAGCCCGACGACGATCCCGCTGACCGCCAGCGGCGCGCTCAGGACCGTCTCGGCCAGTCGCGACCCGCGGCCGCCCCGGATCGCCAGGAGTGCGACGACGACCCCCATTGGGACCGCGAGCAAGAGTGTGCCGGCGCCGTAGAGTAGGGAATTGAGGATCGACGGCAGCGGCCGGGCCGTCCCGACGGCCGTCGACGCCTGCTGGGCGAGCAGGAATTCGTAGTACGCCGTCGTGAACGACCCGTCGGGGGCGGTCACGCTCTCGATCAGCAGGCTGACCAGCGGCCCCAGGAACACCACCGCGACGACGACGCCGTAGCCGGCGGCGGCGAGTCGAACCGGACTCCGGAGGGTGTCCCACCCGACGACGAGCGACTCCCGGGGCGGGGCCCGACCGGCGCCGGTCGTCGCGCGCTGGCGCGACTCGTACCGGAGATAGAGGTAGATGAGCCCCAGCGAGAGGACGGTTTCGAGGGTCGCGAGCGTCGCCGCCTCGGTCAGGTCCAGCGCCTGCACCCGGGCGTAGATCCACACCTCGACGGTCGCCAGTTCGAGCGTGCCGAGCGCCAGCACGATGGGGAACGACATGAACGTGAACACGAAGGTCAACACCGCCGCCGTCAGCAACGCCGGCCGGATCACCGGGATGACCACGTCGAGAAAGGCCCGCGTCGGCGACGCGCCTATCGCGCGGGCGCTCTCTATCTGCTGGCGGTCGACCGATTCCCAGGCGGTGGCGACCAGTCGCGTCACGAGCGGCGCGTTGTAGAAGGCGTGGGCGAGGACGACCACTTCGAGCGTCCAGAGCACCTCGACCGGGCCGAGACCGACGGTCCCGAGCAGGTCGTTGAACAGCCCCGTTCGGCCGAACATCGCCATGAACCCGACCACGACGAGGATCGAGGGCAGGACGAACGGGACGATGGTCAGCGACCGCAGCGTCTCGCGGCCGCGAAAGTCGAAGCGGGCGAGGACGTACGCACCGGGGAGGCCGAGCGCGACGCTGGCGACTGTCGAAAGCGCCGCCTGATAGGCCGTGAACCCGAACAGGCCGAAATCGACCGACGGAAACCCAGCGCTGACCCACTCCCGGACGCCCGCGGGGATCCCGGCCGGATCAGCGACGAGGTGGTGCGCGACGCCGGTGTAGAAGGGGTCGGCGAGCACCGACACCAGGGGGTCGACTGTGAGGCGGCCACCCACCAGGAGCGCCTCGGCGAAGACGGTCGCGACGGGGTAGTAGAAGACGACCCCGATGACCGCGAGCGTCGCCGTGACCGCCGCGGGCAGGACCGCCCGCTCGAGACGCCCGGTGTGCGCCATCGTGGCGCTAGTTCCCGACGATCTGGCGGGCCCAGTCGTCGGTCCACCCGTCGACGTTGCCCTGCAACTCGTCGTAGGTGAACGTGACTGTCTCCGGGGGTTCGTGCGCGAGTTCCGCGAACGTCTCGTCGAGCTGGGCGTCGGTGACTGCCGGGAACTGGACGTTGCGCTCGGCGACCTGGCCCTGGTGGTCGGGCTGGAGGACGAAGTCCATGAACAGCCGCGCCAGGGCGGGCGTGTCGGTGTCGGCAAAGCGGGCCATCGTCTCGGGGTTGGCGTAGCCCTGGTCCTCGATGAAGCCGACCTGGTGACGCGTCAGGTCGGCGTCGGCGCCGTAGAACACCTGGTCGGTCGAGTAGGAGACGACCATCGGCGCCTCCTCGTTGGAGTAGGCGTCGTAGGCCGGTTGCCAGTCGTCGAGGATGGTGACGCCGTTGTCGACCAGCGACTCCCAGTAGTCGAGGTAGCCGTCCTCGCCTTTCGCGTCGATAGTCCACAGGAGAAACGCCTGGCCCGGGTCGGACTGCTGGGCGTTCTGCGTGATGAGCGCGTCCTCGTAAGCGGGGTCGAGCAGGTCGTCGAACGTCTCGGGCGCGTCGATGGCGCTCTCATCGTAGACCAGGCTGATATAGCCCGTGTCGTACGGGATTGCCCGTCCTTCCGGGTCGATCTCGAGGTCGGGATCGAGAGCGCTGGCCCGGTCGAGGACGTCTCGGCTCTCGAGGAACAGCGACTCGTCGAGTTGGCCGTCGGCGCGGACGAGGTCGTCCGTGTTGATGCCGACGAAGAGGTCGGCGTCGATAGACGCCCCGGACTGCTTGCGCTGGATGTACTGGTTGACGCCGTTGGACGGCGTCGTGAACTCGACGGTCACGTCGGGGTACTCCTCCTCGAAGGCCGACTTGAGGTAGTTGCCTGCGGTGTCCTCGCCGGTAAACGAGTCGTAGGTCGCGACCCGCAGCGTGCCGCCCGGGGTCCCGTCGATGGTCGCCCTCCCGGGCGTCGTGGTCCCGTCGTCGACCGAACTTGCTGAACAGCCCGCGAGCGCGGCGACCGATCCCGCACCCACCGTCCTGAGGAAGTTTCGTCGCTTCATTACCTGGTTGTTACACTCGGTGGTGATAAACGACTCGTCACAGGAATCGGCGTGTCGGCCCCGTCACAGGAATCGGCGTGTCGGCCCCGTCACAGGAATCGGCGTGCCGTCCGGTCACAGGAACTGGCGTGCTGTCCGATCACGGGATCGAGCGCATCGTTCGACGGGCGCGTTCCGACCGGAACCGCGATACCTTTTTATTGGCATCGCGAACCGGGAGTCGTGTTCGGTGACAGCGAGGACGAAACGGGCTCAGACGGGGCCGAGAGCGACGGTTCGGCGGACACCGAGGAGTCGCCTGCCCTCGGTCCCGACGCCCCGGCGGTCGAGATCCCCGACGTCGAGATTCCCGAGGTCGAGACGCCGGACGTGCCCGGCGTGGGTGGCGAGAAACCCACGTCCGACGAGGGTGACGAGGGGCCCACGCCCGGCGAGGACATCGATCCTGAGACCTACAGCCTGTTCTGGCGGCTGGTGCTCGTACTCGACGTCGCCATCTTCTGTGTCGTCGTCGGGCCGGTCTACATCCTCCTCCGGGGCGACTGGACCGTCGGCGGTCTCCTGATCCTCCTCGGTCTCAGCTCCTTTGGCTACGCCGTCTCCGAGTACCGCTCGTTCAAGGCCGCCGGAGACGAGACGGAACCGGACGACGACGCCGATTCCACGACGACCGAGGAAGGCGACTCGGAGAGCGTCGACGGCTCGGAGAACGCTGACGATGGCGACTCCGAGAACACTGACGACGGCTCGGAGAACGCTGACGACGACTCCAAGAACGCTGAGAACACCGCCACGTGACCGACTGGGGCCGCGGATCCGAGTGACCAACCGGAACCGCTAACCCGTTCACGCGGGTATCCAGGCCCATGCGAACGGTTCGTGACGAGGACGGGACGACGTATCTCCTCCGGAAGGAGTCGGGCGAGTCGTCGCTGGTCGAAGACCCCGAGACCGGCGAGCAGCGTCACCTCCCGAACGAGGCGCTCGAACCCGTCGACGGCGAGTCGCCGCTCGCGACCGCCAGCCGTGCCGTCCCCGACCCCGTGCGGGCGGTGCTGGGCGCGGTCCACGACGACCGGGCGCTCGGCCTCCTGCTCGAAGTCGACGCCCGCGGCCCGGTCGACGTGCGGTCCCTGATGGCCGGCTACGACCTCTGTGAGAGCGACTTTCAGGGCCTGCTCGCGGAGTTTCAGGCGGCGGGACTGGTAGTCGAAACCGACGTTGCCGGCATCCGGGGCTACGAGACGACCGAGCGGGCGAGTACGGGACTGGCCGCGCTCAGGGACTCGGAGTAGCGCCCGCGCTCAGGGGTACGGAGTGACGCCAGCGCTCGCGCGGTGTCGTCCACAGTCCGAGTACGTCGACCCTCGCTCGCGGCGGAAGTCGAATACGCGTGGGCACCGTAGTCCCAGTATGGACCAGCTGGCACCGTCGAACGTTCCCACCTACGAGACGAAAGCGGAGGGACACTCGCTGTGGGAGCGCTGTGCGAAGCGGAGGCTACCCGTGGTCGCGGTCCGCGACGGCGAGCGCGGCTTCGTCGTCCGCTACGACATCCAGCACCTCGACGCCGAACTCTCGGAGGCGGCGCTGCGGGACCTGCGCTCGCACCTGCGCTCGCTCCGGTCGTACGCCGTCGCAGTCGACCCGGTCTCGGAGACGGAAGGCGTCGGTGGCGAGACGGGCCACGTCGCGGGCGAACTCCACGCCGAAACCGAACGCGAGGCCCGCCGGATTGCCTCGCACGTCTCCGCGTTCGTCTTCGACGAGGACAATCGTATCTGAAGCCGACGAAGCCAGTCGCGTCTGAGAGCGGGCGGATTCGAGGGCAGGGATCCGAGAGCGACCGGATCCGGGACCGGGTCGACCCCGTTGGCACCCAACCTGTTGGCAGGATTCCTTTTTGACCCTGGGAGTGGATAGCACGGTATGGTCGTCGCTCGCCACGGGACCGGGGTCGCGGCGCAACTCCGCGCGCTGGCCTCGCAGGTCCATCCGGTGTTCATGCTCCCGCCGCTGGCTGCGTCGCTGTTCGGCGCGGTCCTGGCCGGACGACGCGACCCCGGTCTGGCTGGATCGTTCGACCCGCTCCTCGCGGGCCTCCATGTCACCGCCGCCTTCTTCGCGCTCTACACCGCCCACGTTACCGACGGCTACGTCGACTTCTACGTCCGCGACGAGGACGACGACCATCCCCTGACCGAACGGGGCTGTCACCTCGCACGCGCGGGCGCCTCCGTCGGCTTTTTCGCCTGTCTCGTCGCCGTCGGGTGGGCTGTCGACGCCACCGCCGCGCTCCTGACTCTACCGGGGTGGCTCATCGGCGTCGCTCACGCCCCGATCCTCGACACGAACCCCGTGACCGCGACGGCGGGCTACCCGACCGGCATCGCGTTCGCGCTCGTCGGGGGCTACTACGTGCAGGCGACCGCCATCTCGCCGGCCGTGCTGGCCCTCGCCGCGGTCTTTCTGGTCGTCCTCTCCGGGATCAAGGTGGTCGACGACGCCACCGATCACGACTACGACCGGTCGATCGGCAAGCGCACGGCCGCCGTGGCGCTCGGTCCCGCCGGGGCCTACCGCGCGGCGTACGCGCTCATGGCGACCGGGATAGTCGCCGTCGTCGCTTTCGCGGTCGGACTCGACGGAGTACCCGAAAGCGCCGTCGTCGCGCCAGTTGTCTTCGGTGCCGTCGCGCTCGTCGCCCGCCGGGCCGGCCCCGAACTCGCCACGATGTTGCTGATCCGCGGGTCGTATCTCTTCCTCGCCGCGCTCGTGACCGCGGTGTGGTTCCGGCCGCTCGGGTGAGCGGCGACCGGATACCTCGCAGTGTTGCCCGAGCGGTTTTCAGCCGGGGGGTTCAATTGCTGTCCATGAGCGGCGACGCCGCGGACGGACAGGACCGCGATGGGGCGAGCGACGAGATGACGCTCGCCTTTACGCTCGACGCTATCGAGGGGTTCGCCGACCCTCGAACGGTGTTTGTGGCGGCCCGCGAGTGGAGTCGCCACGTCGGCGTCGTCGGCAACGACACCGACGCGGTCGCCGCGTTCGTCGACGCGCATTCCCTCCAGCAGGACTTCGACGTGGGCGAGGCCGACAAGTGGCTGGCGATGGAGCGGATCCGCGAGTCGACGGCCACGCCGCGGCACGTCTTCGTCGGCACGAGCGTCGAGGACCGCCGGATCGCCGACCACCTCGGCTGGGAGTACCGCACGCCGGAGGAAGTGGCCGAGAAGGCGGACTGGGAACTGGAGGGGGCGGAATCGAACGAGAGGACGGGTATCGTCGCGCGACTCAAGCGGATTTTCCCGGGCGAGTGACCGTGAGTCGGTTTTCGGACGGGTGACCGCGCGTCGATTCCCGAACGAGTGGCCGCGCGTCGATTCCCGAACGAGTGGCCGCGCGTCGATTCCCGAACGAGTG
>Ga0207719_100706_pt1 | contig 14818 bp, 12 predicted proteins | sample A23P1SouthBayCA_2_FD_187279 | JGI IMG/M metagenome (GOLD analysis project Ga0207719, IMG submission 187279) | Aerobic enrichment media microbial communities from Eden Landing Ponds, California, USA - A23 P3 (3) (SPAdes) | ecosystem: Environmental > Aquatic > Marine > Unclassified | place... | reverse complement strand
GGGAGCCGAGGCGCTCAACGCTCCGGCGACCGATGGGCGACCGGAGGCCGAACTCGTCCATGTAGTCCCGCAGCACGGAGAAGTCCTCGCTGCCGGGGAGCGGGACGTCCGCGGTCCGACAGTCCGCGTCGATCCCGAACGTCCCACAGACGTGGTCGCTGATGTCCTCGGCCATCATCCGGTAGGTCGTGAACTTCCCGCCGACGATGGTCGTCATCCCCGGCAGGCCGTCCCGCTCGGCGTGATCGAGCAGGAAGAAGTCCCGCGTGATGTCGGTCGGGTCCTCGCTGCCGACGTCGGGTGGCTCGTAGAGGGGGCGCACGCCCCAGAACGAACGGATCGTCCGGGCCTCCTCGAGCATCGGGACGAGCTCTTTGAGTTCCTCGATCACCAGGTCGACTTCCCAGCCCTCCTCGGGGTACGCCTCGGGATCCTCGACCTCCTCGTCGGTCGTCCCGAGGATGGCCGTCGTCTCGTGGGGGACGATGATGTCGGCGTCGCCCTTCGGCCGACACCGGTTGATGACGGTGTCGACCTGGCGGACGTTCATGATCGTCATGACGCCCTTGGAGGGGCGGACCTCGATGTCCAGGCCGGCCATGTCGCCGATCCGCCCGGCCCACGCGCCCGTCGCGTTGACGACGTGATCGACCCGGACCTCCTCGTGGCCGCCCTCGGTCCCGTGGACGCGCTTTCCGGGGCCGGAGTCGTGCTCGACCTCGAGGCCGACGACCTCGCCGCCCTCGACGAGCAGGTCCCGGACCGTCGAGTGGGTCTCGATCCGCGCGCCGTGTTCCTCGGCGCTCGCGGCGTTCGCGACCACGAGACGGAAGGGGTCGACCGCGCCGTCGGGCACCGAGATGGCCTTGTCGATGTCCGCCGCGAGGTGTGGTCCCATGGCCCTGGCCTCCTCGCCGGAGACGACCTCCGCGGGGATGCCACAGGCCTCACATCCCGCGAGTTTCTCCCGGAAGTACTCCTCGGAATCCTCGGGCCGTTTGACGAACAGGCCGCCGGTCATCTCGACGCAGTGGCTCGCGATCTCCCGGAGCACGCGGTTCTCCTCGATGCACTCCGCGGCGCTGTCCTGGTCGGCGACGGCGTATCGCCCGCCGCTGTGGAGCAGGCCGTGCATCCGGCCCGTCGTCCCGTGGGTGAGGTTGCCCTGCTCGAAAAGGGTCACGTCGAGGCCGCGCATCGCGAGGTCCCGGGCGATCCCCACCCCGGTCGACCCGCCCCCGATGACGGCGATGTGTGGTTCCCGTGCCATCCGTTGGTCCACCTTTCGGTCCGACCCACTTTATTTTATCGACTACTGCGACCTCACAGTAAATGCATATATCGATAGTGCGAAACTCCTGTATCACGGGGACGAGTCGCCGCCCGCACGGTCGGTTCACGGCGATAACCGGGGGGGTTTCGCGTGATATCGCGTTATTTCGCCCGTTTGTGCGCGGTTACCCGGATCTCTTTATCGACACCCCCGAACCGATAGTAATATTTATAATGATACTCCATATTGTTTACGGGCAAGGCGGTGAAACCGGTGAATTTACCGTCGAACGGAGAGCACGAAACATGGCAGACACCTACGTCGGGGCGATCGACCAGGGGACGACCGGAACCCGCTTCATGGTGTTCGACCACGACGGGCAGGTCGTCGCCAACGCGTACGAACAGCACGAGCAGATATACCCGAAGCCGGGATGGGTCGAACACGATCCCGTCGAAATCTGGGAGAACACGAAGGATGTCGTGACGCGCGGTCTCGAGCAAGCGGCTCTCGACGCCTCGCAACTCGAAGCGCTCGGCATCACGAACCAGCGCGAGACGACCATCGTGTGGGACGAGGCGACCGGCAAGCCGGTCCACAACGCCCTCGTCTGGCAGGACCGGCGAACCACCGACCGGGTCGAGGAACTCGAGGCGGCGGACAAGGTCGAGTGGATCCGCGGGAAGACCGGCCTCGAGGCCGACGCCTACTTCTCGGCGACGAAGACCGAGTGGATCCTCGACAACGCCGAACCCGTGAAGCTCAGCAGTTCCCGCGCCGAGAGCGTCCGCGACCGCGCGGAGAACGGCGAACTCCTGATGGGGACGATCGACGCGTGGCTGATCTACAACCTGACGGGCAACCACATCACGGACGTCTCGAACGCCTCCCGGACGATGCTGTACAACATCCGGGACCTGGAGTGGGACGATGAACTCCTGGCGGAGTTCCGGGTCCCCGAGTCGATGCTGCCGGAGGTACGGCCGTCCTCCGACGAGAACGAGTACGGCAGGACCGACGCCGACGGGTTCCTCGGCGCCGAGATTCCCGTCGCCGGCGCCCTGGGCGACCAGCAGGCCGCGCTGTTCGGCCAGACCTGCTTCGACGCGGGCGACGCCAAGAACACCTACGGCACCGGTTCGTTCTACCTGATGAACACGGGCGAGGAGGCCGTCGAGTCCGAGCACGGCCTGCTCACGACGATCGGCTTCCAGCTCTCGGGTGAACCGGTCCAGTACGCCCTCGAGGGGTCGATCTTCATCACCGGCGCGGCCATCGAGTGGCTCGAGGACGTCGATCTCATCAACAACGCCGCCCAGACGGCAGAACTCGCGCGCTCGGTCGACTCGACGAACGGCGTGTACATGGTCCCGGCGTTCACGGGCCTGGGGGCACCCCACTGGGACGGCCGTGCCCGCGGGACCATCGTCGGGATGACGCGAGACACCCGCAAGGAACACATCGTCCGCGCGACCCTGGAGTCGATCGGCTACCGGACCCGGGACATCGCCGAGGCCATGGAGGCCGACTCGGGCGTCGAGACGACGACGCTGCGTGTCGACGGCGGCGCCGTCAAGAACAACTTCCTCTGTCAGCTCCAGTCGGACATCCTCCAGACGGGGATCGCCCGCCCGGAGGTCGACGAGACGACGGCGCTGGGGTCGGCCTACGCCGCCGGGCTCGCCGTCGGCTACTGGGGGGGCGTCGACGAACTCCGCTCGAACTGGCAGGTCGACCGGGAGTTCGAGCCCGAGATGGACGCCGGGGAGGCCGACGCGCTGTACAGTCGCTGGGACGACGCGGTCGAGCGCTCGCTGGACTGGGCACGGAACGGGAGTGAGTGACGGTGTTCGACATCGTGATCCAGACGACGATTCCGGTCATCGACTTCACGCTCGAGAACTTCCTGCTTTTGCTCATCGCGGCCGCTGCCGGCGGGGCCTTCGGCGCCGCCATCGGCGCGCTCCCGGCGTTCATCTTCACCGGGTTCGTCGTCTTCCTCGGCGAGGGGCTCGGCTTCGTCAACCGCCAGCTCGGCGGGGCCGAGCTTGAGGTCGGCCAGGGCGCACTCGCCGGCGGGTTCAGCGGGATCATCGGCTTCGGTGCCGTTACCGGGCCACACATCGCCTTCGCCGGCGGCGTGGCAGCGACGGCCTACGCCGGAAAGAAGTACCCCGAGATGGAGCCCGACGGCTGGGACTACCATTTCGGGAAGAACATCCTCTACGCGTTCGGTACCAAGCCCGACATCCTCGCCGTGGGTGCGATCTTCGGCGTCGTCGGGATGCTCATCAACCAGTTCGGTGCCGCCATCCTCGTCGTTGACGGCACCGGGCTCACCGACACCATCGCGCTGTCGGTCGTCGCGACCGCTGTCCTCGCGCGGGTCGCCTTCGGCTACCCGATCGTCGGGAAGGCCGCCGGCTCCGGCCCCCTCGACATGTCGCCGTTCGAGCGCGAGGAACCCCACGTCGAAGCCGACGGCGGCGCGATGGAACACGAGGGCCGTCTGGCGACCGAGCCGTGGCTCCCCCACCAGTACAAGTGGTCCGGCGTCGCGACGATCGGCGTCGTCGGCGGTATCCTCGGGGGCTACATCTACATCCTGACGGGAAGCATCTTCCTCGGCTACGCCATCTCGGCGATCAGCCTGCTGTTTCTCAACCTCGGGGTCGAGAAGATTCCGGTCACACACCACATCACTCTCATCGGTGCCGTCGGCGCGGTCATGTTCCTCCCCGAGTTCAGCCCCGTCATTGCGCTGCTGGCGGCCGGCGCCTTCGGCGCCGCGAGCGGGCTCCTTGGCGAGTTGACCCAGCGCCTGTTCTACGCGCACTCCGGAACGCACGTCGACCCGCCGGCGATGGCGATCGCGATCTCCATGGTCGCCGTCGGTCTGCTCGCGATCGCCGGCGTCCTGCCCAACGCCGGGTACATCTAATCACCATGTGACGACCTCCGGCCCCCGCCGACGCTCTCCCATCACCACGGTTCTTTTATATCACGGAACGGACCAACGCACAACCAAACACCCATCGAGCCCACATGGACATCGACGAACGGATAAAGCGACGACGACGGAGGGACGACAGTCCCCGGCTGATCCGGGAGTACGAGGCGCTCTCGCCGGTCGCGCACATCGACGAACCGTCCGACCGCGGCCCGGTGTTCGAGGAGCTGCTCGACCACCTCGACCCGGTGTTCGACGGGCGGTTGCCGCCCAACGCGTACGTGTACGGTCCGCCCGGATCGGGTAAATCCGCGATCGTGACGGCGCTTTTCACCCGCCTGTCGCGGCTGTCGACCGGGACACGGTCCGTCATCCACACGAGCACCCGGGCGGCGACGCCGGCCGCGCCCGAGTTCGTCTACGTGGACCGCCGGGAGACGACGAGCGAGTTCGCCTTCTACCACGACGTCCTCGACGGACTCGTCGACGAGTCCGTGCCCGAACACGGCGTCAGCACGGAGGAACTCCGGTCGCGACTCCACGACCACCTCGGAAACGCCCGGAGCGGCGTCGTCGTCGCGGTCGATCACGTCGACGGGAGCGAGAGATCCGGGACGGACGACCTCGTCGGCCTGTTCGCCGGGCTCCCGAGCAACGTGAGCTGGCTCGGCGTCGGCCGGCACGATCCCGGGGAGACGGCCATCGCGGAGTACACCGCGACGTCGATCCACGTCGACAGCTACCAGCGCCAGATGCTCGTCGACGTATTGATGACCCGGGCCTCCGGGGGGCTCGCCCAGCAGGCGCTCGACCACGACCTCGCGCGCCGGATCGCCGACTGGGCCGACGGGAACGCCCACGACGCCCTGGCGGCGCTGTTCGTCGCGGCGGACCGGGCACAGGAGGCCGGCAACGACCGGCTGACCGGCCCGAACGTCGACGCGGCGATCGGGGAGATCCCCCGGCCCTGCGTCTCGCTGGGCCGGGTGCTCGCGCTCCCGTCGAACAAGCAACTCGTCCTCCGGGCACTCGTCGACCTCGACCCGGCGGACCGCGAATCCGTCACCGCCACGACGGCGGCGATCAGTTCCGCCACGGCGGTCGACCTCTCCGCGGGGACGGTCAAGCGGTTCCTGTACGAGATGGCAGAGGACGGGATCGTCGAGCGCGTCGCGTCGGACGCTCACGAGGGGAAGGGCCGGCCGCCGAGTCGGATCGAACTCCGCTTTCCCCCCTCCGCGTTCCGCCGTCTGTACGACCTCCAGCAGTAGTTTCCCCGGCGACACACCGTTACCTCTTACTGTTGGCGCGCGCAGGAGTCGAGTGATGAGCAACTACCTCGTCGCGATGGAGGCCGCCTGGCTCGTGCGGGATGTGGAGTCGATCGACGACGCCATCGGCGTCGCCGTCAGCGAGGCCGGCAAGCGACTCAACGACCAGGGACTCGAGTACGTCGACGTCGAGGTCGGCGTCGCGGACTGTCCGGCCTGTGGGGAACCGTTCGACGCCGGCTTCATCGCCGCCGAGACCGCCCTGATCGGCCTGATGCTGGAGATGAAGGTGTTCAACGCCGAGAGCGAGGAACACGCCACCCGGATCGCCAAAAGCGAGGTCGGGGGTGCGTTGCGTGACGTCCCGATCTCGGTCATCGAGACCGTCGAGTACGACGAGGAAGCGGACGTCGAGTTCAGCCGCGAGCAGGGCGAATGATCCGACGAACCGGCGGCGGACACGAATGAGCGAGTACGCCGTCGGGCTGGTCGGCACCGGTCGGAACCCCGACGACCCCGGTCCCGAGGGGTTCGGGATGGCCTACAGGCACGCCGACGCCTACGGCGCGATCGAGGGCTGTGAGGTCGTCGCATGCGCCGACATCGTCCGGGAGAACGCCGAGGCGTTCGCCGGCGAGTACGGGATCGACGACCACGTGTACGAGGACCACGAGGCGCTGCTCGCGGAGGCGGCGCCGGACGTCGTGAGCATCTGCGTCCCGCCGGCCGCACACGCAGAGATCGCGATCGACTGCGCCCGCCACCCCGCCGTGCGCGCGATCCACTGCGAGAAACCCATGGCGCTGACCTGGGGCGGCGCCCGGGAGATGGCGATGGCCGCCTGGCGCCACGACACGGGACTCACCTTCAACCACCAGCGCCGGTTCGGCCGGCCGTTCAGGGCGGCGAAGGAACTGCTCGATTCCGGCGCGATCGGCGACCTCGAACGCGTCGCGTTCGCGGCGAACAACGTCTACGACTACGGCTCACACTCGATCGACCTCTGTGGGTACTTCGTCGACGAGACGCCCGCGGAGTGGGTCCTCGGCGGGATCGACTACCGCGAGGAGGACGTCTACTTCGGGACCCACAACGAGAACCAGGCGATCCTGCAGTGGGAGTACGAGAACGGCGTTCGGGGGCTGGGCGCCACCGGCCCGGGCGAGGGACTCGTCGGCGCCCACCACCGCCTCGTCGGGTCGGCCGGCGAGATCGAGGTCGGCCCCCACGACGCCGACGCGGCCCTGCGGGTTCGCCGGGACGGCGAGGGCTGGGAGGCGATCGACACCGGCGGGGAGGACATGCACGGCCCGGGCTACATCGACCGGGCGATCCGGGACGTCGTCGCCGCGATCGGGAGCGACCGGGAGTCCGAACTCCGGGCGCGAAACGCGCTCAACGCCACGGAGATCATCTTCGGCTGCTGGGAGTCGAGCCGGCGTCGCGGCCGGGTCGAGTTCCCGCTCGCGATCGACGACAACCCCCTCGAGGCGATGGTCGAGGCCGGCGACCTCCAGCCGGCACCGCCCGAGGAAGACGAGCAGTTCACCGAGGACGTCTCGTAAACTACTCCACCCTACTCGCTCACGGCGTCGCCGTTCGCTTCGTTGAGGGTGGAGTTTTCGCGTGGACTCGTGCTCTGGCCGGACTCCCCGGCAGGAGGGTGGTACTCTCCGTTCGCGTTCAGCGTCCCGCGATTCAAGCGCACGCCTACGGGTGCGCCTCCGCCGTCTCCAGTTTGGTCACGGCGGAGATACCGTAGTCCGATGTTTTTCGCCGCGTTGTAGTCAGCGTGGTTCTCGTAGCCGCATTTCAGGCACGCGAAGTCCTCACCATCGCGGTTGTCGGGGTGGGTGAATCCACACTGAGAGCACCGACGTGACGTGTGCTCCGGGGTCACCTGTTCCACGTCGATGCCATGGAGTTCGGCTTTGTATGCGACGTACTCGTACAATCGCTCGAACGCCCACTTGTGCCCCCACGACGCACCCGAAAGGCGGTCGCGGATCCCAGTCAACTCCTCGAAGGCGATGACCGTACAGCCGTTCTCGACGGCTTCCTCGAGGAGTCCGTTGGCGATCCGGTGGAGCATCATCGTGAACCGGCCCGCCTCTTTCCGTCCAACTGCCTGGATGTTCTCGTGGGCACGGCGCGACCCACACTGCTGGAGTGAGGCCCGTCGTTTCTCGTACTCGCGTCGCCAGTGATCAAACTCGTGACCACTCCAGAACGTGCCCGTCGAGGTGACTGCCAGTTGGTTCACGCCGAGGTCAACGCCGAGGACCGTTGGGTGCTCGGTCGTCACCTGGGCCGGCGTGTCGGACTCCATCTCCGCCTTTGTTCGGAGATGAAGGAACCACTCGCCGTCCTTGTTGTGGAGTTCCGCCCCTGTCACTTCGTAGTCGTCGTTGTCGAGGTACCGGCTGTGGGGTGTGTCGCGATCCCCATCGGGAAGGACGTACTCGACTTGGATACGTCCGTCTACGGTTGCCAGCGACACGGACTCCTCATGGAAGGTCGCGCATCGTTTGTCGTACACGACGGTCGGCTTTGAGAAGTGTGGTTTGCCAGCGTGCTCGCCCTGCTTCCAGCGAGCGACGACGCCCTGGACGGCGTCGGCCGCCGTGTTGCGAGCGTTCTGGACGAGGTTGGCGTGCAACCGCGTCTGCTCTCGCACGTCGTCGTAGGTTTCCGCCTGTAACTGGGCCTTGCTCGTGGTCTTGTACTCGCCCTGCCAAGCGTGGTCCACGACGTAGTTGGCAGCCCTCAGAAATTCGTCGACAGTCTCGCGGAGAAGTGCGGCATCATCACTGTCCACGTCGAGTTTCACCGGAACAGTGCGCCGCACCTCCATACCTCAGACTGGTGCCCGATGGGTTATCAAGTTGGGGAGAAAGGAGGGAAACAGTCCGTTGTCTGTGGAGGCGTTGTCGGCTTCCTCTCCGGCCTACTCGTTCGCTTGTGCTTCCGCCGGAGCTGGAAGCCCGACCCTCCGTGAGGCCGGAGGCTCCGCCTCGAAACTGCTGATTCCGGCGCGACAACGGAGTACGGCAGTTCTCAGGACGTCCGGATCGTGACGGGGCCGTCGAAGTTGAGGATGACCGCCTGGGCCATGTCGCCGAAGAGGGCCTTCCCCGTCGGCGAGCGCTTCTGGCCGACGATGAACACGTGGTCACAGTCGTGGGCCTCCGCGGTGGCGATAGCCTCGTCGGCCGCCCCGCCCGTCCCGACTATCGCTGTCTCGGCCGTGTACTCGACGTCGACCCCCGCGAGGACGTCCTCGGCGAAGTCGGCGACGAACTCCTTGCCCGCCTCGAGGACCTCCTCGTCGCTGTAGGTGACGCCCTCCGAGGCGGCGAACTGGTCCCTGGACTCGTGGATCTCTTCGAGCCCCTCCATCATGAGCACGACGAGGTCGGCACCGGCCCCGGCCGCGAGTTCGCCGGCTTCGCGAAGCAGTTCCCTGTGTGCGTCCGTATCCTCGATGACGACGAGCGCTCGCTGCATACCCCGAGGTGACACGACTCTCTGGGATAAGCCTGTCGGGAGCGACACTGGTTCCGCCGACACGTCCGCCCCCGTATCGTCGCTGCCGTGCGTTCGAAGCCAACGTTTACCTGCGTACCGCCGGTAATGAACGCGTGGAAGAACTCGAGGTCGGGACGGACGTACACCTCCCGCCGGAGGAGGTGTTCGCGTTCCTGCTTGATTTCCCCCGGTACGCGAACTACTCGAAACACCTCGATTCCGTCGACGCTTTCGGCGACGGGGGCGTCGGGACGGACTACGCGCTCACGTTCACATGGTGGAAGGTCAGCTACACCGTCCGCTCGCGGGTGACGGCGATCGACCGCCCCGAACGCATCGAATTCGAACTCGTCAGGGGACTGAGCGCGAACGGCGAGTGGATCGTCGAGCCGATCGAGGACGGCACGGCGAGCCGGGTTCGCTTCGTCGCGCGGTACGACCCCAGCACTGTCGCCAGCGACGCGGTGAGCCTCCCCTCCTTCGTCTCGGTCAACTGGGTCGTCGACCGCGTGATGCCGTTCCTCAAGGAGGAGGCCGAACGCGTCGTCGAACGCGTCGTCGCGGACCTGGAGGGCGAGCGCCGCCCGGTCGAGCTGACGGTGTCGACGCGGACGGCCGGGGACCGAAGCGCCGGATGAGACGCCGCGGACGAACCCCTTGAATTAAGTACTCGTCGACACGACGATTTTCCGTGACGTCGAACGAACGCGGGACGACGCGCCGGCGGGCGCTCGCCGTGGGCGCCGGTGCGGCGGTCGGGAGCGTCGCCCTCCCGGCGTCGTGGTTCCACAGCGACCCCCTGGACGGGACGACGGTCAAACCCGGCACCTGGCCGGCGTGGCGCCGCGACCCGGCCCGGACCGGCCACGACCCCGACGGGAGCGCTCCCACGCGGGAACCCGACGTGGCCTGGCGGACGACGCTTCCGGACGACAACTCGGCGCGAACGCGGCTCGCGGCGTCACGGGGCGCGCTGTACGTCGCGACGGATCGGCGGCTTCGCGCCGTCGACGCCGCGACCGGGGAGACGCGGTGGGAGCGAACCCGCCTCGGTACCCTCGCCTGGGACCGGGAACCGCTGTGGGTCGAGGGCGGCCCGGCGCTCCACGACGGGCAGGTCCTCCTCGGGGCGTCGGTCAGCGCGTACGGCCTCGACCGGGACGACGGGCGGGCCGAGTGGCAGTACCGGACGAACAGTAGCCTCGACGCGACCCTTCGAGCCGGCAACACGGTGTACGTCGCGTCCAGCGTCGGGGACGGGGACCGGCTGGTCGCCATCGACGCCGCGAGCGGGCTCGAACGCTGGAAGACGCCGGCCGATCGGGGCGTCGTTCCCACGGCGTCCGCAGGGGGGTACGTCGTCGGGCCGCCGATCGGGCCCGACGGGTCGATCGCCGCCGTCGACGCCGGCTCCGGCGGGGTCGAGTGGACGCGGGACCTCCCGGGCGAGGTCTCGCGTTTCGGCGACCCCTGCATCGCCGACGGGACGGTGTACGTCGGGGGCGAGACGCTTTCCGCGCTGTCGCTGACCGGCGGGTCGACGCGCTGGTCGCGGTCGCTCGGCGTGGCCGACGCCGACGCGGTTCGCCCCCCGGTCTCGGACGGCGGGACGGCGTATCTCGTGGCCGGCGAGCCGGCACGAGCGCTCGCGGTCGGCGCGGAACGCGGCGACATCCAGTGGGAGGTGGACCTGCCGCCGGTCCCACCGGGGGGTGCCCCGGCACTCGTCGACGGCACCCTCTACGTCGGCCTCGAATCCGGCGTCCTCGCGCTCGACGCCGTGACGGGCGAGGAGTTGTTCCGGGTCACGACGTCGGGAGGCGCGAACCTCGCGAACTCGCCGATCGTCGCCGGGGGGCGGCTGTTCGTGGCGCTCGGCCGACGGCTGTACGCCATGGAGGAACCATGAGCGGGGAGACGGCCGTCCCGGAGTGGCTCCGCGAGGGGGGCCGCGTGCTCTACCTCTGGTTCGCGATCGGCCTCGCGACGACGCCGGGGGCCGCCCTCGTTGTCGACCGGGTGCTGATCGGCGAGCCGTACGACGCTGGTCTGTACGCGGGACAGCTACTCGCGATCGTGGTCGCGGCCGGGGTCAACTGGCGGTATCCCGACGTCGACCTCGGGCGCGTCTGGCGGTTCGCCTCCGTCGCGTTCGTCACGTTCGCCGTCCTGGCGGCGTTCACGACCGCGTTCGACGGCCGGACGAGCGGGTCGCTCTACCCGGTCATTCGGGTCACGCTCGCCTGGATCGCGGCGCTCGCCGCCGGGGTCGTCGCCGCCCGGACGGACGACTGGCGCGACCTCCTCCCCGGACGGTGAAGCGACGTCCCGCGTGGGTCCCCGCGACTGTCGTCTCCCGGTCCTCGCCAGCGACGTCCCCCGGTCCCGTCCGATCGATCACACGTCGAAACCCACTTACCCCCGGCCTCGCAGGTGGGTGATATGCTGGAGGGGTTCGTCTGCGGGTTCTCGTGATCGGCGCCGGCGAGGTCGGATCGAGCATCGCCGCGAGCCTCGCGGACACCCACGAGGTGGTCGTCGTCGACATCGATCCCGGGCGCGTCGAACAGCTCACCTACTCCCAGGACGTCCTCGCGGTCCAGGGCGACGGCACGACGATGGAAACCTTAGAGGAGGCGGGCGTCGGCGAGGCCGACATGGTTATCGCGAGCACCGACGACGACGAGACCAACCTCGTCGCGTGCTCGACGGCGAAGGTCGTCGGCGACGCCTTCACCGTCGCCCGGGTCCGCAACACCGCCTTCCTCGACACCTGGCAGCGCTCGAAGGGCACCTTCGGCGTCGACTTCATGGTGTGTACGAACCTGCTCGTGGCGGAGACGATCGTCCGGGTCGCGGGGCTGCCCGCCGCCCACGACGCCGAGTCGTTCGCGGACGGCCGGATCCAGATGGCCGAGTTCGACATCGGCGAGGGGAGCCCGATCGCGGGCCAGACCGTCAGCGAGGCCGACCGCTTCGACGACCTCACGTTCGCGGCGATCCTCGACGACGAGGAGGTGACGATTCCCCGCGGGAGTACGACCATCGCCGCCGGGTCCCGCGTGGTCGTGATCGGGACCCCCGAGAACGTCCACGCGTTCTCGAAGGAGGTGTCGCCCGACGAGGACGCGGCCCGCGACATCGTCGTGATCGGCGGCGACGCGATCGGCGCCGAGGCGACGCGCCTGCTCGCCGAGCGGGGCCTCACGCCGATGCTGATCGACGCCGACGAGGAACGCACCCGGAAACTCGCCGAGGAGCTCCCGGACGCCGTCGTGGTGTGTCACGACGCCACCGACCCGGAGTTCCTCGAACGCGAGCACGTCGGCGAGGCCGACCTCGTGGTCGTCTCGCTGGGCACCGACGAGCGGACGCTCCTGACGTCGCTGCTCGCCAAGCGGCTGGGCGCCAAACGGGCGGTCGGGGTCGTCGAGACCACGGGATACGTCGACCTCTTCGAGGCCGTCGGGCTGGACGTCGCGGTTAACCCCCGCGAGGTCGTCGCCGAGGCGATCACCCGGTTCACCCGCGAGCGCCACACCGAGAAGGTCGCCCTCATCGAGTCCGACCGGGCCGAGGTGGTCGAGATCGAGGTGAACGAAGACAGCGTCCTGACCGGCGGGCCGATCCGGGAGGTGACCGGAGACGTCCCGGAGGGCGTCGTCATCGGCGCGATCACGCGCGGCGACGAGGTGATCACCCCCCGTGGCGACACCGTGATCCGCCCCGGCGACCACGTCGTGCTGTTCGCCGACACCGAGATCCTCGAAGCGCTCATGCCCGAACTATGACGCCGCCGGAACGACGGCCGTCGACGGGGGTGTGAGAATGGCCGTACGCGTCGACTGGCGGAAAAGCGTCGCCCTGGTCGGGACGGTCGTGAAGTACCTCGCCGCGACCATGGTCCTCCCGCTCGCGGTCAGCCTGGTCTACGAGGAAAACACCGTTGGCGCCGTCGGCCGGGCGACACCGGGGATCGTCGGCGAGGACACGCTCGTCTTCCTCGCCGCGATGGCGATCACGGTGGTGGTCGGTCTCGCCCTCGAACGCCTCGATCCCGGGGGCGAACTCCGCCCGCGCGAGGCGATCCTGTTCGTCTCGCTCGCGTGGGCGACCGTCTCGATCCTCGGGGCGGTTCCGTACCTGCTCGCGGGCGTCGACACGGCGTCGACGGTCGGCCTCTCCCTCGACTCGCCGGCCGCGGCGTCGACCTCCGTCGTCAACGCCCTGTTCGAGTCGACCTCCGGGTTCACGACGACCGGGTCGACGGTGCTGGGCGAGATCTCCGTCGAGCGGCACTCGCATGCCCTGTTGATCTGGCGCCAGCTCTCCCAGTGGCTCGGCGGCATGGGGATCATCGTCCTCATGGTCGCCATCTTCCCCGAGATCGCCGTGAACGGCACCCAGCTCATCGCGTCGGAGGCACCCGGTCCCGAACTCCAGAAACTGACCCCCCGCATCGTCGAGACGGCGCGGCTCCTCTGGCTGTTCTACATCGGCTTCACCGTCCTGTACATCCTGGTCATGCTCGGCCTCAACGTCGCCGGGCTGGCGCCGAACATGGGCCCGTTCAACGCGGTCGCCCACGGCCTCTCGACGCTCCCGACCGGCGGGTTCTCGCCGGAGGCCGACAGCATCGCCGCGTTCTCCCCGACCGTCCAGTGGGCCGCGATCCCCTTCCTGGTCGTCGCCGGCACCAACTTCGCGCTGTTTTACTACGTCATCCAGCGGGAGTACGAGTCGTTCCTCAGAGACCGGGAGTTCCAGGCGTACGTCGGGGCGATCCTCGTCCTGATCGCCCTCCTTGCTGGACTCCTCTTCTCGGGGGCGGCACCGGCACTCGGCGACCTCGGGGGCCGGACCGACGGCGTCTTCGGGAACGCCGTCCGGCAGGCAGCCTTCCAGATCGCCTCGCTCATGAACTCCACCGGCTTCGCGACGAGCAACTTCGCGGAGTGGAACACGCCAGCACAGGTACTGCTCCTCTTTGCGATGTTCGTCGGCGGCAGCGCCGGCTCGACCGGCGGCGGAATCAAGGTGATCCGGTGGCTGGTCGTCCTCAAGGCGGCCCGCCGGGAACTCCTCACGACGACGCGGCCCCACGTCGTCAGGCCGGTCCGGCTGGGCGGGCAGGTCATCGACGAGGACGCCATCAGGGCGATCTTCGGGTTCACGTTCCTCTACCTCCTCGTTTTCGGCGTCGCGTCGGTCCTGATCGCCCTCGACGCCGCACGCGTCGGGCTCGAACTGACGGCGCTCGAAGCCATCAGCGCGAGCCTCGCCACCATCGGGAACATCGGGCCCGGGTTCGGACTGCTCGGGCCGTTCGGGAGCTTCCTCGACTTCCCACCGACGAGCAAGCTCCTGATGATCTTCCTGATGTGGCTCGGACGCCTGGAGGTCGTGCCGGTGCTCGTGCTGTTCACCGGCGCCTTCTGGACGGAGTGACCGACACCGCGCTCGGATCGGGCGCGCGCCCGGAGCTACTCCTCGCCCGACCCGCCACCGTACTTCAGCAGGGTAAACGCGAGCCCCAGCGTCGTGACCATGGCGACGGTCGTCGCGACGCCGATCACCTTCGCGCTGTCGGGGATCGAAGGGGCGCTGCCGCCCTCGCCGCCGCCGGCGTCGGCACTGACCTCGATCTGGCCGATCATGCCCACGCCCTCGTGTGGTTTGCAGAAGTACTCGTGGACGCCTTCAGTTTCGAAGGTGTGCGACCAGGATTCGCCGCCGGGGACGTTTCCCGTCGCCGAGAGGCTACCGCTGGCGGAGTAGGCGTCGCGGGCGGCTTGT
>Ga0207719_100705_pt1 | contig 14831 bp, 14 predicted proteins | sample A23P1SouthBayCA_2_FD_187279 | JGI IMG/M metagenome (GOLD analysis project Ga0207719, IMG submission 187279) | Aerobic enrichment media microbial communities from Eden Landing Ponds, California, USA - A23 P3 (3) (SPAdes) | ecosystem: Environmental > Aquatic > Marine > Unclassified | place... | reverse complement strand
TCGCGCTGTTCGGCGAGATCGCTCCCCGGATCGGCCGGATCGTCGCGCTCGTCGCCGGCGGGGTGTTTTTCGCCAACCTCGCGGTTGCCCTCGGCGCAATCGAGCGCGTCGCCGGCGCCTCCCGCTATCTCACCGGCCCGGCGAACCTGCCCGACGAGGTGGGAACCGCCATCCTCACGACCGCCGCCTCGGCCACCGCGGGCTACGGAATGCTCGCCGAGTTCCGCGAGTCGGGGACGCTCGACGACCGCGCGACGCTGATCGCCGTGACGATCAACACGTTCTTCGGGTTCGTCCAGCACGTCTTCACGTTCTACGTCCCGGTGCTCATTCCGATCCTCGGCCCGGAGGTGGGGCTGCTGTACGTCGGCGCCCGCGCCGGCGTCGCCCTCGGGATCACGCTGACCGGCGTGATCGCCGGCGCCGTCCTGCTCTCGTCGCCTGCGGGGAGCGTCGCCGCGGGCGACGGTGACGTGGGCGCCGCGACGCCGGGCGCGACGCCGTCCGACCGCGACCGGCCGGCGTCGATCCGGGCGGCGCTTTCGGTCGCCTGGGAGCGGACGGCGCCGACCCTCGGGCGGATCGTCCCGCGGCTGGCCGCGGTGTACGCGCTCGTGACCGTGCTGGTCGGTCGCTACGACCTCACGGCCCTCACTGCCGTGGCCGATCCGCTGGCGACGCTCGTCGGGCTTCCGGGGGCGGCCGTCGCCGTCGTCGCCGTGTTCTCGGTCGACACGACCGCCGGCGCCGCGACGGTCGCCCCCATGATCGGGGGGACGTTCACGCCGCGTGAGGCGGTGGCGACGATGCTGCTCGGCGGCATCGTCTCCTTTGCGGTGTCGACGTTCAAGCGCTCGATCCCGTTCCAGTACGGGATCTGGGGGCCGAGCTTCGGATCGAAGGTGATCGTCGTCAACACGGCGCTGAAAGTCGCCTTCATCGGGATTGCCCTCGCCGCGTTGCTGGTACCGTAAGGTCCCCGCCGCCCCCCATCGTGCCGTCGCCCCGGCGAGCCGTTGTGCTGCCGGACCACGTTCGAGCCGCGATCGTTCCGACCGAACCCGCGAATAACTCACCATTTGAGGCCCGATCGTACACCGAATTCAGAAATAGCTACCACTAGTTCCAAAATATCTATATACTTGCGCATATATGGTCGATATATGCGCGAAAACACCGGACGATCCACAATCGAGACGCACACCGAATACGTTCGCGAACGGGTCCGCTGTCCCGGCTGTGGCGTGTTGATCGCGACGGACGCCGACGAGCCACCGGGGCTGTGCGTACGCTGTGGGGGTTCGACCTGAATGAGCGTCGAAACCTCGACGGAGCACGACCCCGTCCGGGAGCAACTGGAGACGTCCCCCGAGTTCCGACTGGAGTGCCTGTTCGACGACGTCGACGACCCGTCGCAGGTCACCGTCTTCCCGACGCAGACCGAGCGGACGGCCACCGAATGGCTGACGATCGACCGGGGAACGGCGGTGCCGCTGGACGAGGTTCGGTGACTCGGGTCCCGCCACACGTTCGTCGGGAACCGCAAGAGGATTGTACTCTCCCGCCCTTCCGTTCGGCATGAGCGAACCGGAAGTCGTCACGGACCGCGAGTCGTTCCGTGCGACGGCGGCCGACGCGCCGCCGGGCGCCCGGGTTCCGGTGGAGGTCCGGATCGCGGTCGACGATCCCTTCGTGGCCTACCGGCGGGCGCGGGCGGGGCGCGGCGCGGGCGGCGCGTTCCTCGAAACCTCGGGGGGCAGCGAGGGGTGGAGCTACTTCGGCGTGGATCCGATCCGCGATTTCGCGGTCGGGCCCAGCGACGGGCCGGCGATCGACGCCCTCGCCGACGCCGTCGCAGACGAGGACCTCGTCCGCGGCGACTGCGACGTGCCCTACCCCTGCGGGGCGATCGGCTGGATCTCCTACGACGTGGCCCGGGAACTGGAGTCCCTGCCCGAGGGCGCGCGCCGGGACCGGGACCTGCCCCGCCTCCAGTTTGCGGTGTACGATCGCCTCGCCGCCTGGGAGGAACCCCGCGGCGAAGGTGAGACGACGCTGCGGATCACGGCCTGTCCCCAGGTGCCGGCGGCCGAGGACAGCCTCGACGCGACCTACGATCGCGGCCTGGATCGGGCGTACTCGCTGGCGCGGGCGGCCGTCGACGGCGACCCCGAGGCCGAAAAACCGGACGTCGAGGCGACCGACGCCCGCTTCGAGAGCGCGAGCGGCCGGGAGGCCTACGCCGACGCCGTCCGCCGGGTCAAGGAGTACGTCCGCGCCGGCGACACGTTCCAGGCGAACGTCTCCCACCGGCTGGTCGCCCCCGCGGCCGTCCACCCCGTCGAGGCCTACGCGGCGCTCCGGCGCGTGAACCCGGCGCCGTACTCCTCGCTGCTGGAGTTTCCCGGCGTCGACCTGGTGTCAGCGAGCCCCGAACTCCTGTTGCACCGCGACGGCGACCGCCTCGTGACCGAACCGATCGCCGGCACCCGTCCCCGAGGAGAGACGCCGGCGGAGGACGAGGCCCTGGAGGCCGACCTGCTGAACGACGAGAAGGAACGCGCCGAACACGCCATGCTCGTCGACCTCGAACGCAACGACCTGGGGAAAGTCTGTGCGTACGGGTCGGTCGACGTGAGCGAGTACCGCCGGATCGACCGCTACTCCGAGGTGATGCACCTCGTCTCGGTGGTCGAGGGGCGACTCCGCCCCGAGTGTGATCTCGCGGACGCCATCGCGGCGGTGTTCCCCGGCGGGACGATCACCGGCGCCCCCAAGCCGCGGACGATGGAGATCATCGACGAACTCGAAACGACGCGGCGGGGGCCCTACACCGGCAGCGTCGGCATCGTCGGCTTCGACGACCGGGCGACGCTGAACATCGTCATCCGGACGCTGGTGCGTTACGGCGACGAGTACCACCTCCGGGCCGGCGCGGGCATCGTCCACGACTCGGTGCCCGACCTGGAGTACGACGAGACCCTGGACAAGGCCCGTGCGCTCGTCAACGCCATCGACGAGGCGCTGGATCGCCGCGTCCGGTTCTCGGTCGAAGGGGGCAAGCCGTGACCACGGTCCTCGTCGTCGACAACTACGATTCGTTCGCCTACAACCTCGTCCAGTACGTCGGCGCCCACGCCGAGGTGACCGTCCGGCGCAACGACGCCGTCGACGCCGACGACATCCGCGACCTCGACCCCGACGGCATCGTCGTCTCGCCCGGCCCGGGAACGCCCCAGGACGCGGGCGTCTCGATGGCCGTCTTCGAGGAACTGGAGTACCCGACGCTCGGCGTCTGTCTCGGTCACCAGGCGCTGTGTGCGGCAAACGGCGTCCCGGTCGGCCAGGCCCCCGAGATCGTCCACGGCAAGTCCTCGATCATCGAACACGACGGCCGCGGTCTGTTCGCCGGCCTCCCGGAACGCATCGAGGTCGGGCGCTATCACTCGCTGGCCGTCGAGCGGGGCGGCCTCCCCGACGAACTGGTCGAGACCGCCTGGACGGTCGACGACCGCCGGATCGTCATGGGGGTCCGCCACGCCGACCACCCCCACGTCGGCGTCCAGTTCCACCCCGAGAGCATCCTGACCGACGCGGGCGAGCGCATGATCGAAACGTTCTGTGCGGGCTGTCGCGACGGCTCGCTGCTGTAGCCGCCTTCGCGACGACTCGTCGGTCGCGACGCCGAGTCGACGCGGCCCCGACCGGTAGACTGAGATGTGACGCGCCCCCGGGATGTCGTATCCATGACCGAGCGGCAGTTCCAGTACCACGTCGACGGCGACCTCGTGCCCGCCGGAGAGGCGTCGGTGCCGATCCGCGACCGGGGGTTCATGTACGGCGACGCCGCCTTCGAGACGCTCCGGGCCTACGGGGGCGACGTCTTCGAGTGGGACGCCCACGCCGACCGCCTGGAGCGAACCCTCGACACGCTGGGCTTCGCCGACGCCGCCCCGCCCCGCGAGGACCTCCGCGCCCGCCTCGACGCGACGCTCGACGCCAACGACCTCGACGACGCCTACCTCAAACTCTCCGTGACCAGGGGCGTCCAGCCGGGGAAACTCACCCCCGGCACCGAGGTCGACCCCACGGTCTGCGTCTACGTCTCGTCGCTCCCCCGCGGCGGCCGCGACGCCGAGCGGGTCTGGGACGGGCCGGCGACGGTCGAGACCGTCGACACCCGGCGGATCCCCGACGAGGCCCTCCCCGCGGACGCGAAGACCCACAACTACCTCAACGGCATCCTCGCGCGTCAGGACCTCCGGCGCGGGACGACCGACAGCGAGGCGACCGCCGACGAGTCGCTCATGCTCGATTCCGGGGGCGCCGTCACCGAGGGCGCGACGAGCAACCTCTGTTTCGTCGACGGCGGGACGCTCAAGACCCCCGATCCGGCGACTGCGCCGCTGCTTCCGGGGGTGACGCGCCGCGTCGTCCTCGACCTCGCGGCCGACGCCGGGATCGAGACCAAGACGGGCCGGTACGGGATCGAGGCGGTCCGACGCGCCGACGAGGTCTTCCTCACGAACACGACGTGGGAGGTCCGCCCCGTCGACTCGCTCGACGGCCGCGAGTTCCCGGTCGGTCCCGTCACGGCCGACCTCCACGAGCGCTTCGACGACCTGGTCGAGCGACGCCACTACGGCTGAGCGGCCAGGGGTGGCCCGAAAACGGTGGCCAAAAAGGGTGGTCCGAAAGCGGTGGCCGGCGCGTTACCGGTCCCCGTCGGGGTCGACCGGCGTCCCCTCCTCGGTCGGCGGGGCGACGTGGTCGACGAACTCCTCGACCGAGGGCTCGTGGACGGTCACGTGGACCTCGACGTCGCCGAGTTCGTCGGGGTTGCCGACAGCGAAGTTGACGACGCCCTTGAACGCGGGCTGCTTTTTCAGCGTGAACGAGAAGGCGTCGCCGCTCCGGCGCTTCTGGAACTCCCGCCGCGCGGTGTCGAGGATCTCCTGGCGGTGAAGCAGTTCGGAGAAGTGATCCATCGAGTGGGTCTCGGCGGCGATCCGGCCCGGCTCGTGCTCGACGTCGGCCTCCGGGAAGAGGTTCCGGACGGCGTCGGCCACCCGGTCGGTCACCTCGGTGTCCTGTACCGCCGCCGAGACGTGGACGTCGACGCTGTAGATCACGGGTCCCCCGTCCCCTCGGCAACCGTCACGTTCTCACGGTCGCGGGCCGCCGCCGCCCCGCCCGAGAGCAGCGTCCGGACGCTCCCCTGGAAGTCCTCCAGGCTCCCCGTGTTGTCGATCCGGACGTCCGCCCGCTCCATCGCCTCGCCCATGCCGAAGCCGAGTTCCCGCTGTTCGCGCTCGCGGAGCGCCTCGCGGTCCAGGTCGGTGTCGTCGCGGGCGCGCTCCAGCAGGCGCTCGGCCCGGAGTTCGAAAGGTGCCTCGACGCTCACCAGCAGGAAGTCGTCGCCGAACGCCTCGCGGAACCGGTCGAGTTCGACGTCCGACCGCAAGCCGTCGACCAGCACCGCGTCGTGGTCCGCCAGCGCGTCGCGGACCTGCGGGATCGACCGGGCCGCGATGGCCGCGGGGCCGTCCTCCTCGCGGAGCGCCTGCGCGACGCGTCCGTGGTGTTCCGCCGGGTCGAGGCCGCGGTCGCGACAGGCCTGCCGGATGACGTCCCCCATCGTCACGACCGGCAGCCCCTCCTCGCGGGCGACCGCCGCAGCCTCGCCCTTGCCGCTCCCGGGCAGTCCGACGGTTCCGATGACTCGCATACCAGATTTACGAGCGACCGGCCGCTTAACGCTGTTCGTTGCCGGCGTCCCCCGTCCTGTCCATCGCCGCCCGACACGATCAAACGGCTCCGGGGCGTACGTTCGGAAATGAGCCAACGATCGCTTCCCGTGCGCGCCCTCTGGTTCGTCTTCGTCGGCTGGTGGGCGACCCCCGTCGTCGTGAACGCGGCGTGGTTCCTGAACGCCACCGTGATCCTCCTGCCGCTCGGTATCAAACTGATCAACCTCGTTCCAACCGTGTTGACCCTCCGGGAACCCCGCACCGTGGTCGATCCCGAGGCGACCGGCCGCGGCCAGCGCTCGCTCGTCGTCCGGGCGATCTACTTCGTCCTCGTCGGCTGGTGGCTCTCGTGGCTCTGGGCCAACGTCGCCGCCTTCCTGGCGGTGACCGTGATCGGGCTCCCGATCGCCATCCCGATGTTCAACCGCCTTCCCTACGTCACCTCGCTGTACCGCTTCGACGGCTGACCCGCGGTCGGTCCGGGCGCCGAGGCAAACCCGAACCGCTTTTTCCGGTCGCCCGTGAGACACCGGACGAGGGCACGTAGCTCAGCCCGGATGAGAGCGTCGGACTTCTAATCCGATGGTCGCGGGTTCGAATCCCGTCGTGCCCGTGCGTCGGTCGAGAACTCCCGGTCCTATTTTGGTCCAGCTTTTGCGAGCGACCGAAGGGAGCGAGCAAAAGGTGGGTTCCGAATCCCGTCGTGCCCGTGCGTCGGTCGAGAACTCCCGGTCCTATTTTGGTCCAGGGTGGGACCGCCGTGGCGGGATCGGCGACGGGGCACCGCGACCCCGAACGGGTATTCGGCGGGGAAAGTATCAGGTATGATACTGGGAACGGGGGCTTCTTAGTCGAGGACAGACACGTCCCACCCGAGATGAGCAAACAGGCACAGCGCGCCGCGGGCGACGTGGACGCAGGGACGCCGTCCGGAGGGAACGTTGCCGAGATAGACGAGGACGTCGACGAGGACATCGAGGAGGACATCGACCGGGACGCCGGCTACGATCACGACACGGCGGGGGAGATCCAGACCTCGCTGGCCGACCTGGAGCAGTCCTCGATCGAGATCGCCGAGCGGATCCACGAGATCCGCGAGGGCGCGGCCGAACAGCACGAGGGCATGAACCAGGTGGCCGAGGAGGTGTCGAACCTCTCGGCGGCCGTCGAGCAGATCGCCTCCTCCTCCGAGGAGGTGTCGGCCTCGGGCAAACAGGCGGCCGACCTCGCCGAACGGGGACAGGAGGCGGCCTCCGAGGCCAGAGAGTCGATGTCGGAGATCCAGTCAGCCGCGGACGACGTCGCCGACGACGTGGGACAAATCCAGTCGAGCGTCTCGGAGATCGACGAGTTCGTCGACGTGATCAACGACATCGCCGACCAGATCAACATGCTGGCGCTGAACGCCTCCATCGAGGCCGCCCGCGCCGGCGAGGCCGGGGAGGGCTTTGCGGTCGTCGCAAACGAGGTCAAGACCCTCGCCGAGGAGACCCAGGAGCAGTCCAGCGAGATCGAGCAGATGGTCGACAGCATCCAGACAGACACGAAAAGCGCAGTGGACTCCCTGGAGTCGAACAACGCCCGCATCGACGACGGCATCGAGACGGTCGACGAGGCGGTCGGCATCTTAAACGAGATCCACGACGCCGTCTCGGAGGTCAGCGACGGGATCGCGGAGGTGGCGACCGCGACCGACCAGCAGGCCGCCTCGACGGAGGAAGTAGCCGCGATGATCGACCAGTCGACGACCGCCGCCGACGGGATCGCCGCCGAGACCGCCGAGATCGCCGACGAGGTCGACGATCAGACCGACGAGATCGCGGAGATCAGCCGGCTGCTCGACGACCTGGTCGGCGACACGAACTGAGCCACCGAGGGCGCGCGGGCGACCCGCGACGACGGACGGGGCCGACCGCGCGGAAACCCCCAGCTACTTGCCGCCATAGCCCCACGAACCGGGCGTGGACCGACAACAGGTACTCGCCGTCGTCCTGGTTGGGCTGATGCTGCTCTCCTCGGTCGCGTACGCGATCGCGGCCATCTGAGCCGGCTGACCTGCCGGGAAGCCGCAGATCGTAGCGGGCCGTCACGCCAGGAGCGCCGCCTGCGACCCGACGTCAGCACGCTGATCGCGCAGACGCTTCTCGGCCCGGGAACGCTGTGACCGACGAGCCACCGGCTAGGCGGGTAGCGTCGAAAGAAGTGGGGTCTCGGTCGAAAGGCGGTGCGGGAAAGCGGTGGGTCGGGGTGTGGTGGGGTGGGCGTGTGTGTGTCTCAGCGAGCGCTCACATCGCGCCGCCCATGCCACCCATGCCGCCCATGCCGCCCATGCCGCCGCCCATGCCGCCGGCGCCGCCGGGGCCACCAGCGTCGTCGCCGCCGTCGTCGCTGCCGCCGCCCTTGAGGTCACCGGCAGCGATGACGTCGTCGATGCGGAGGATCATCACGGCGGCCTCGGTGGCCGACTCGATGGCCTGAGTCTTCACTCGGAGGGGTTCGACGACGCCCTCCTCCTCCATGTCGATGATGTCGCCGGTGTAGGCGTCGAGGCCGGAGCCGCCCTCGCCGCCGTCGTGGCGGGCACGCAGGTCGACCAGCGAGTCGATGGGGTCGAGGCCGGCGTTCTCGGCGAGGGTGCGCGGGATGACGTCCAGCGCCTCGGCGAACGCCTCGACGGCCAGCTGCTCGCGGCCGCCGACGGAGTCGGCGAAGTCGGTGAGCGCCATCGCCAGCGCCGTCTCGGGGGCGCCGCCGCCGGGCAGCACCTTGCCGTCCTCCAGGGTCGTGCGGACGACGCCGAGCGAGTCCTCGATGGCGCGCTCGACCTCGTCGACGACGTGTTCGGTGCCGCCGCGCAGGATCAGCGTGACGGACTTGGCTTCCTCGACGTCCTCGACGAAGATGCGCTCGTCGCCGCCGATGTCCTTCTGGGCGACCGAGCCGGCGAAGCCGAGGTCGTCGGCCTCGATGTCGTCGACGTTGCCGACGACGCGTCCGCCCGTCGCGCGGGCGAGGCTCTTGAGGTCCGAGTCCTTCGCGCGGCGGACCGCCAGGATGCCCTCCTGGGCGAGGTAGTGCTGGGCCATGTCGTCGATGCCGTCACCGACGAAGACGGCGTCGGCGCCGACGTCGACGAGCGTGTCGACCATCTCCTTGAGCTGTTTCTCCTCCTGGTCGAGGAACTGCTGGAGCTGGTCGGGGTCGTTGATGTTGACTTCGGTGTCGATCTCGGTCTCGCGAATTTCGAGGGCGTCGTCCAGCAGCGCGATGTCGGCGTCCTCGACCATGTAGGGCATGTTCTCGTCGACGCGCTCCTTGTCGACGATGACGCCCTCGACGAGCTCGGAGTTGTCGATCGAGCCGCCGACGACCTTCTCGACGCTGACGTTGTCGGTGTCGATGCCGGCGTCGTCCTGGACGGCGAGCACGGCGTCGACGACGAGTTCGGCGAGCCGGTCGCGGGCGGACTCGGCGCCCTTGCCGGTCATCGCGGTCGACGCGATCTTCACGAGGGTCTCGCGGTCGTCGTCGTCGACGTCGATGGCGACCTCTTCGAGGGTCTCCTTGGCCTTCTCGGCGGCCTGTCGGTACCCCTGGGCGATCGTCGTCGGGTGGACGTCCGAGTCGATGAGCTCCTCGGCCTGGTCCAGCAGTTCACCGGAGATGACGACCGCGGTCGTCGTGCCGTCGCCGACCTCGTCCTCCTGCGTCTCGGCGACCTCGACGATCATGTTGGCCGCCGGGTGGTCGATGTCCATCTCCTTGAGGATCGTGACGCCGTCGTTCGTGACGACGACCTCGCCCGTCGAGTCGACGAGCATCTTGTCCATCCCCTTCGGGCCGAGCGTGGTGCGTACGGCCTCCGCGACCGCCTTGCCCGCGGTGATGTTCATCGATTGTGCGTCTTTGCCCTGTGTGCGCTGGGAGTCCTCGCCGAGAATGATCATCGGCTGACCCTGCTGCATTCGCTGAGACATAATCAATCAAGGATTGTCCACGGTTCTATAAATACCTTTCGTTCCCGTGCACCGGAGCCCGGTCACGTCGGGGAATCAGGTGTGTTAGTTAGTCACAGACGAACAGGTTTAAATGGCGAACGTTCGCCATCCCCGGAGGGTTCGGGGTCGAAAATGCGGACGGTCGGTCGGGACTGGCGTCGAGGCGGAGCCGGACGTCGGGGCGGAGCCGGACGCCGAGTCAGGATCGGACGTCGAAGCCGCCGGTGATCTCGTTGTGCTTGCGTTCGAGGAACGAGTACACCGCGCCGTGAGGGGCGCCGTCGAGGATCATCCCGACCGCCCGGCGGACGGCCTCGACCTCGTCGGGCTGGCCGATGATGCCGAGGGTGGTGCCGTAGATGACGACGTGGGCGCCCGTGAGCTCCTCCATCAGCTCGCGGGTCCGGCCGTTCTCGCCGATCAGCCGGCCCTTCTGGCGCTGGAGGTCGTTCTTGTTGCGCGTCTGCTCGTCGAGTTCGATCAGCTCGAACATCCGCATTTCGTCGTCGAGCAGGGAGAGGGCGACGTCGGGCGTGAAGCCGCGGCCGACCGCGCGGACGACGTCCGGGGCGACCATGCCCGTGACGGGGTCGCCGACCGACTCGATGGCGACGCTGCCGGTCTCGGAGTCGATGTCGAGGCGGACCTCCGCGCGCCGCTCGATCTCTCGCATCGTCTCCCCCCCGTCGCCGATGAGAACGCCGACGCGGTCCTGCGGGACCTTCACGTGCTGCTGCATGCGCGAATCTACCCGTTCGATCCGGTTAAGCGTTCCCTCGCGACGACGCCGCGGGTCGCGTTCGCACGCCCCGTCGTCAGCCCGCTTCGTCGGTCTCGGCACCCCCGTCCGCCTCGTCGGCTCCCTCGGACTCGGTGACGAAGGCGTGGAGGTCGTCGGCGGTTACCTCCAGGCCCTGCCGCTGGAAGAAGGCGGCCACGTTCCGGCAGTCCCGGCTGAGGAAGTCGCCGGCGTTGGGGTGGTGGACGGTGACGGCCTGGCCGAGGTCGATCACCACGAGTTCGCCGTCGTGGACGATGAGGTTGTACTCCGAGAGGTCGCCGTGGACGAGACCGGCGGCGTGGAGGCGCCGCATGTACTCCCGGACCACCTCGTAGGCGGTCTCGGGGTTCTCGACGGTGACCTCGGCGAGCCGCCGGGCCCGCTCCTCGACCAGTCCCACGAGTTCCATCACCAGGGCGTTGCGCTCGACGGCGATGGGCGTCGGAACGCGGACGCCGGCCCGCTGTGCGCGTTCGAGGTTGGCGTACTCCTTTTGCGTCCACGCGAGGACGACCTGGCCCTTGTCGTTGCTGATCCCCTCGAAGCGCGGGTCGCCCTCCAGGTAGTCCCGCATCTGCCGGAAGTTCGAGGTGTTGATCCGGTAGATCTTCACCGCGACGTCGCCCTCGCTCCCCCGGGCCTCGTAGACGTTGGCCTCCTTGCCCGTCGAGATCGGCCCCCCGAAGGCGTCGATGTGCCCGTCCTGGACGAGCTTGTAGATGGCGGCGAAGGTGGCGTCGTCGAACACCGCCTGCTCGACTTTGAACTGGTCGGCGTCCTTCAGCCGCTCGCGGAACTCGCTGAACTCACGGTCTCGCTGGCGGGCGATGCGGTCGGCCTCGGTGTCGGAGACGTCGATCTCCTCCCACTCGTCGCCGAACGAGTCCCCCTCCCCCGCCCCGGGCTCGACCAGGCCGAACTCCTCTGTCATCTACCACGCGATACGGGCGGGTGGGACAAAAGCACCAAGGTGACTCGACCGGGAGCCGGCGAGCGAACCCGAGAGCCGCGGCTCGGCGGGTTCGTGCGTCGGAGAACGTGCCGCCGCTACTGGATGTGGCCTTCGTCCCGGAGCTGGTCGGCCTCGCTTTTGTCGTAGCGCCAGGCGACGTCGGCCTTCTCGTCCTGCCAGTCCCACGGTTCGACGAGGACGACGTCGTCCTCCCGGATCCAGATGCGCTTTTGCATCCGTCCTGGAATGCGGGCGGTCCGTTCGACGCCGTCGGCACAGCGGACCTTCACGCGGTTTGCACCGAGCATGTCCGTTACTACCGCGAACACCTCGTCGTCGTCCGGCATACGGAGGTCACGGCGTCCCTCGCCGTCGTCGTTTCCGTCGTTCGCCATGTCCGGGACTTCGCTGCCGCGTGGTTTAACTTCTGCGAGGTTCGTCGGCGCCGCCTGGCGTGCCCGGGCAGCCCCGGACACGCTGTCCCGCTTCAGGCGTCCCCTGCCCGGATCCGCTCGCGGCCCGGCGCGACGAGTCGATCGAGGTAGTCTGCGAGGGCGCCCTTGGCGTCTGCCGGGTGGAGGTCGCCGGACTCCAGGTCGGCGGCGAGTGACTCGTAGTCGTCGTAGGTGAGGTCGCCGCCGTACTCCTCGGGGCGTTCGACGACGACGCGCTCGAACCGGGGGAACACGTGATACTGGAACAACTGGAGCACCGGGTTCTCGCGCTCGTTGCCGTCGCCGTCCGGGTCGGGATCCCGCGTCGGCGGGCAGAACGCGTCGTTCACCTTCTCCTCGATGTCCGCCGCCGAATCCTCCATCGAGATAGTGATCCCCTCGCTGTTGGACATCTTCCCGACGCCGGTTTCGAGGTCCGCGATCAGCGGCGTGTGGACGCAGGTCGGCGCGTCGTAGTCGACGCTCGGCAGGACGTCCCGCGCCAGCATGTGGACCTTGCGCTGTTCCATCCCGCCGACCGCGAGATCGAGGTCGAGGGAAGCGATGTCCAGCGCCTGCATCAACGGGTACACCGCCTGGGACACCCGGACGGTGTCGCCGCTCTGGATCTCGGACATGGCGCGCTCGGCCCGCGCGAGCGACGTCTCCAGTTCGAGGGCGTGCAGGTCCAGCGTGTACTCGCGCTCGAACTGGAACTCCGAGCCCAGCACGAACTCGGTCCGGTCCGGATCGAGCCCGTAGGCGACGAACTGCTCGCGCATACGCTCTGCGGTGTCGTGGATCTCGTCGAAGGTGCCCTTGTCGTTGAGGTAGGCGTGGACGTCGGCCAGCAGGACGACAACCTCGAAGCCCGCTTCCTGGAGGTCGATGAGCTTGTTGGCCGTCAGCATGTGGCCGACGTGGAGGACGCCGGAGGGCTCGTACCCCACGTACGCCCGCTTGCCGTCCGGCGAGTCGGCTAGCGCACGCACTTCCTCCTCGGTGACCACCTCGGCACTGTTCCGGGTGATCAGTTCGTAGGCGTCCATACCCGCCCTGAGTCGGCCGGCCGGGATATGGTTTCTGGATGTGGTCGCCGCGCGTTCCGACGCCGCTGGTCGGCCCGCTCCTGTCGTCGGTCGCCGTCTTCCAGTGTCGGTCATCCCTCACGAACCCCGCTGTTCAGCCTCCGAAAGTCGCCGACGTGTTTTTGCTGCCCCCGGCGAACTAGTCACTCACGCGATAGATGTCCCCGCCCTCCCTCCCCGCCCCGCTGGGGTGGGTCGACTCGAATGACGACCGGGGAATCTCGCCCGCGGTCGGCGTCGCCCTCATGCTCGTGATCGTCGTCGCACTCGTGGCCGCCTTCGGCGCCCTGGCGTTCGGCTTCACCGACGAACTCGCCGCCCCGGCGCCGAACGGCGGATTCACCGCCGACTACGTTCCGTCCGGGGAAAACAACGATGGCAACGGGCCGTACGTGAACGTCACCCACCTGGCCGGCCCGAGCGTCGACGGCGACGACGTCGTCGTCCGGGACGGGGCGGGCAACGAGGTGGCGTGGGAGGACGTCTGGACCGGCGGGTCGACGGTCGAGGGCGGCGAGTACGTCCACCTCGACGGCGTCGGCAGCGACGGAGCGCTCCGGCCGATCTGCGACGAAGGGGACGCGTACCGCATCGTCGTCGCGGACGACGACGGCGAACGGCTGCTGTACGAGTGGACGGCGCCGTCGTCGCCCGACGCGGGGGCGGTCTCCAGCGAGTGCTGAACCGCCGGGGGTTCGGACGCTCTCCCCACCGTCGGCACCGGACCGACGCCGCCGCCTCACCCGTTCCGCCGCGACTCGCTTCGCATCTCGGCGCGGTGTTCGGAGATGATCTCGTCGACCATCTCGGCCTTGCGCTCCCTGCGGCGGTCCTCGGCGCGGGCCTCCCAGTCGTCGATCAGCGCCTCGATCTCCCGCTCGCGGGCCACGGCGAGTTCGTCGATCTCCTGGATCGTGACGTCCTCGGCCGGGCCGACGGGGATCTCGTTGTCGAAGAGGATCCGATCCGCGACGTCCGAGAGGCCGCCCGAACGGATCACGGCCCGCGGTTCGACCTCGACGAGCCGTTCCGCAGTCGAGCGGCCGGCGCCGCTGGCGTCCCGGAGATAGAGCACGTCCCCGCGCGCCAGCCCCACCTGCTCGTCGGCGCGGTCGATCGCGTCGCGGGTGAACTGCTCGATCACCTTCACCGGGACGAGGTCCCGACCCTCGGCGACGTCGGCGAAGTCCGAATGATCGAGCTTCCAGAGAGTCTTGAGCCGTTCGAGTTTGTCCTCCAGTTCGTCCGCGCGCTCGCGCTCGCGTTCGAGTTCGCGCTCCAGGCGCCCGTTCTCGCGTTCGAGCCGGCTGACCTCGCGGCGCTCGCGGGCCTCCCGGCGCTCCTCGCGGCGGGCCTCCGAGAGCTCCTCCTCGTACTCCTCGATCGTCGCCTCGCGCTCCGCGATGGTCTCCTTCAGATCGTCGACGTGGGATTCGAGGCGCTCGACCTGGCCCTCCAGCCGACTGATGCGCTTTTCTTCGGCGGTCGGCTCGCGGGGCTCCGGGCCGCGTTCGTCGCCGTCGTCGCCTTCCTCGTCGTCGAGCGCCCGGAGGGCGCTTTCGACGGACTCCTCGTTCGACAGCACGCGGACGAGCACCGCGTCGCGGTCGGCGTCCGGTGGCACCTTCCGGGCCACGCGCTCGAACTGGTCCTCGTGGTCGTCGAAGGCGTACAGCGCCGCCGCGATGGCGTCGCGCTCGTGGTCGTTGTCGTAGTCGACCTCGCGGGTCCGGTGGAGTTTCTCGTCGACGGGCAGGTCCGTGTCGGGGACCCAGCCGACGGCGTCGAAGCTCCGGCGGAATCGCTCGACGGTCTCGGGCATCGGCTC
>Ga0207719_100704_pt1 | contig 14847 bp, 11 predicted proteins | sample A23P1SouthBayCA_2_FD_187279 | JGI IMG/M metagenome (GOLD analysis project Ga0207719, IMG submission 187279) | Aerobic enrichment media microbial communities from Eden Landing Ponds, California, USA - A23 P3 (3) (SPAdes) | ecosystem: Environmental > Aquatic > Marine > Unclassified | place... | reverse complement strand
GGGCTCATCATCGTCTCGGCACTCGTCGTCGGCGCGACCTTCCTCGCCGACTACGACGCCGACAAACTGTTCCTGATCGTCTGGGCGGCGTTCATCACCTCGATGGCGTTCACCCAGGTCCGCTTCAACTACTATCTCGCTATCACTGTCGCCGTCTTCAACGCCTACCTCTTCGGCGAGATTCTCGGTTGGCTCAACCTCCGCACGTCGGCGCGTGAAGCAGTCGACGACATCGACGGCTACCAAGTGCTCGCGATCGTCGCGACGGTCCTGCTCATCCTCGGACCAGCACTCACGGTCCCGATCGCCGTCGGCAACACGCAGACCTCGCCGGCCTGGCAGTCCGCGCAGAACAACGGTCCGGGAGCAGTCACCGTCTGGGACGGTTCCCTCGAATGGATGCAGAACAACACGCCCGCAGAGGGTAACCTCGGCGGCGCTGGCAACGCCGGTCAGATGGAGTACTACGGCACCTACCAGCGAACCGACGACTTCGAGTATCCCGACGGCTCCTACGGCGTAATGTCGTGGTGGGACTACGGCCACTGGATCACCGTCCAGGGCGAGCGTATTCCGAACGCCAACCCGTTCCAGGAAGGGGCAGGGACGGCCGCGAACTTCCTGCTCGCACCCAACGAGACCCAATCCCAGCGGGTCCTCGCCTCTCAGAGCACTGAAGGCGAGAACACCCGTTACGTGATGGTCGATTGGCAGATGGCGACGCCCGGATCGAAGTTCGGTGCGCCGACGGTCTTCTACAACGCCGAGGAGAACGTCTCTCGACAGGACTTCCTGCAGACGCGATACCGCTTCGACGACTCCAACGACGGGCAGTTCGTCGGGACCTTCCAGCTCCGCACGCAGCGCTTCTACAACAGCACGATGACGCGGCTGTACTACTACCACGGGAGCGCGCGCCAGCCCTCGCCAGTCGTCGTCGACTGGGAGCCGCGACAGGTCCAGACGAACGCCGGCGACGCAGTTACCGTGCCCGCCAACCCGCAGGGCAACAGCACGTTCATCAAGACCTTCGACAATATGAGCGCCGCCCGGGAATACGTCGAAAACGATCCGACGTCCCAGATCGGTGGCATCGGCTCCTTCCCGAGCGAGCGCGTCGAGGCACTCGACCATTACCGGCTCGCAAAGGTTAGCGACACGTCCGCCGGACAGTCGATCCTCCGGACCACCGGCCGCGACGCGCAGGTCGCCGGCGTCAACCCGCAGGTGACGGTGCCGAGCACTCCCGCGTGGCTGAAGACCTTCGAGCGCGTCCCCGGCGCGACAGTCCAGGGAAGCGGTGCGCCCGCGGATACGACGGTAACCGCGAGCACCGAACTCCGCATCCCGACGACGAACTCGACGTTCACCTACACACAGCAGGTGGAGACGAACGCGGACGGCGAGTTCACGATGACGCTGCCGTACTCGACGACCGGCTACGACGAGTACGGTCCCGAGAACGGCTACACGAACGTCAGCGTGCGCGCGACGGGCCCGTACACGCTTTCGACGCCCGCGACGTTCGAGAACGGCACGATCACAAGCTACCAGGCGAACCTCTCGGTCTCGGAAGGCCAGGTCAACGGTGACCAAGAGGGCACGCTGAACGTCGAACTCGAAGAGAACGCCCAAGAGCTCAACATCGGCGGCTCGTCCGATTCCGGCTCGTCTTCGGGCGACACCAGCGGTACGAGCGAATCGGGTACTGACAGCACGTCTGGCGACTCGACCGCGACGCAGTCCTCGCTGAGCGCCTCGACGGTCGAAAGCGACGCCGCGCGCGCGTACTGAGTCGCCGCAGGTCGGCAGTAGATCACTTTTTTCGCTCTATTCGACGGATGCCAGTCACGGCCGTCGCAGGAAGTGCGGTTAGGCGTTCACGAAATTCGCACAGTTCCGCAGAAGCACGCGGTTCTATCATAGACTTCTCCTTCGTCATCAACCGTTTCATCGGCCTAATTTCACCAATAATAGAACCACCACAAGTATTAATAACTTAAGCAGTGTAGTTGCTAATAGACAATAGTGACTGGAGACCAACTGCACGCCACAGACCACGGGTCGCACAGCGCCGCACAGAACTCGGGCTGGATCGTCGGCGGCATCGGACTGGCCGCGTTGCTCGTTCTCTCGGGAGCGGCAGTGCTCGCCGACGTCTCCTGGAAGCTCATCGCGATTTCCTGGACGGCGTTCGCCGCGATGGCGATCGGCGCGCCGCTCGGCGCGCGGGCGGTGAAATCAGAACACCTGCTGGAGCCCGTCTGGGGGTACGGCCTCGCGAGCGGTGCGATGGTAGCGAGCGCCGCGCTGTTTCTGATCCCGCAGGCACTGAACCAGCACGGCCAGCTTGGCAGTCTCGGGATCGCACTCGGCTTCCTCGGCGGCTACGTCGGACACACTGTCGGCCACCGCTTCGCACATCTCGACCTCCCGATCGATCGCACGGCGTCGGAGCTGACTGTCCACGCGCTCTCGGCCGGGGCCATCATCGGCGCAATTTACACCGCGATGCCGTCGCTCACCTCGGTGCTCGGTCTCGCGTTAGTCTCGCACAAAGCGCCCGCCGGCTACGCGGCCGCGCGGCGACTGGCCGAACGCGGCCGGTCGGTCGCGACGCTGCTGCTTCCGGCAGCGGCTGTCGGCCTCGTCGCGCTCCCGGTCGGCATCGTCGGATTCGCGCCGACGAGCGGCTTCCGGGGATTGTTCTTCGGCGTTGCAGCTGGCGTCTTCCTCCACGTCGCGGTTGACCTGCTGCCGGAGTGTTCGACGGGCAGTGAGACGTGCCCCGTCGACGCAGACTACGACGGCGACATCCATCAACTCCAAGACCGCCTCCGGAATCACGCGGCGCTGAGCGCCGTTCTCGGGGCTGTGGTCGTCGTGGCCGCGTGGGCGCTGGTGGTCTAAGCAATCATTCTCGTCATATCCAGATACCCCGGCATCTCCTGTCCGCAAAAGCGGCTGACAGCCGTTATTCGACGGTTACCGACACATCGCCTATTTCTCGGAACGCCGTCTCGTAGCCGTCGTGGCGGGCGACCTGCGGTGGGATCGTCGTCGTGATCGTCAGTTCGTCGTCGGATTCGATCTCGGCAACTGACGCGCCGTAGTGATACCCGAGGTCGGGGTCGAGCGTGCGCGTCAGTTGGCCCTCGAATATCGTCTCGCCGCCGCGCGTCAGCGTCGCTTCGAGGCCCATCATCGGGAGCACGAAGCGGTTGTACGGCGTCCGTGCGGAAACGTACAGGTACGGGTCCGAGCCGAAACGCTCGCTTTCGCCCCTGACGACGAACGTCTGGAAATCGGCATCACCGAGGTTTGGCGCGTCGAGATGTTGGCCGGGCAGCGAGTCGGCCGTCGGGGCTCGGCCGGCCGGCACGCCGTCCATCTCCATCAGCATCGCCGCGTCGCGGACGCCGGCGTTCTTGGGGCGCATAATCGAGACGCTGTGCAGTTCCTCTGTCTGGAAGGTGAACGGAATCGTCACCGTCGCGGCGGACTCGAACGCGCCCGCGAAGCCGCCGGTTCGGCGGAGCGAGACGCCCCCGACGTGGACGCGCGCCTCGTACTCGCCCTCGCCGTCGAGCGCGTAGTTCGCGCCGTAGTGAAAGCCCATCGTCTGCGAGAGCATCGGATAGGCGACCTCCTCGGTGACGAGTATCCCATCTGTATCCAGGATCTCGATCGTCACGCCCGAGTCGAGTGGGAGGACGCGACCGGTCTCGGTGTCCCACAGCGAGACCATCAGGTGGACGTCGTCGTCGGCTTCGACGACCGTCTTCGACGTCTCAGTTCCAGAGAGGGTCCAGAAGCGATGGGGGTACGAATAGGTGAGCGCGACGCCGTAGCGACCTGCGGCCGTCTCGCCGTAGGTTTCCATCCCTTCGATGACCGCCGGAACGTACACCGCGTCTGGGCGGTCCTCAGCGAGTGGGGGATCGCGCCAGGCGGATTGCCGTTGGAAGCCGAGCGTCTGCAGACAGCCGGCAGTGCCGAGAAGAGCGCCCGTCGCGACGCTGCCGAGAAGCGCGCGGCGGGTCGTGCGTGGTGGCGACATCGTCTCCGTACCAGGAAGTCGTCGCTTGACGCTGATGACGGTTCCGAAGACGATGGATAGCGCCGGCATATCTGTGGAGGCGCAACTCACCCAATGGCAGGAACAGTCGAAATCACTCTTCGAATGCGTGCCGAGTAATAGTCTCGATAGCTCCCAACGCCCAGATGGCAAAAGAATTATATCCGTTCTATGTTACTCAGATTTTGGGTAACCAATGACGATCTTAGTTACGGGTGCCGACGGCTACCTCGGCTGGCCCACATCCCTCCGCATCGCCACACGCACAGATGACCGCGTTGTACTTGTCGACAATTTCGGTCGGCGTGAGTGGGTCTCGGAAGTCGGTTCTGTCTCGGCGACACCTGTCGCCGACATCGAGACCCGTCTCGAAGCAGCTGAAGACGTACACGGTCTGACTAATCTTTCGTTCGTCGAAGGAGATCTCACAGACCGAATGTTCGTAGACGAACTGCTGCAGATTCACGAGCCGAACACGATCGTCCATACAGCAGCTCAACCGAGTGCCCCGTATTCACAAATCAACGGGGAGCGCGCGAACTTCACCCAGCACAACAATATGCAGGCCACACGCAACCTAGTGTGGGGCCTTCAAGAAAACGATCTTACGACAACGCATCTGATCGAAACGACCACGACAGGTGTTTACGGAGCCCCAGAGTTCCCAATCCCTGAAGGTGGTGCGACGATGGAACACGGCGGCGAACGCGACAGTGTTCCGTTTCCGGCGATGGCGGGGTCGTGGTATCACCTCACTAAGTCACACGATGCGGCGAATCTCCGGCTCGCACACAAACAGTTCGACATCCCGATTTCGGATGTCCGCACGGCAATTACCTACGGTGCCGCAACCGAAGAAACGGCTGCAGATGAGCGGCTTGCTACCCGATTCGACTTCGATTACTATTTCGGTGTCGTCGCCCACCGCTTTGCCGCACAGGCGATTGCAGGCTATCCGATCACAGTCTACGGCAAGGGCAAACAACGGAAGCCATTTATTTCTCTTGAGGATGCCGTCGAAGGGCTTGCCCGTCTCGCGTTAAACGATACCGACGAGCGGCCAGCCGAACACGTCGTCTACAATCAAGTCACAAGGCCGATTTCGATCGTCGAGATGGGCACGACCATCGCCGAGGTTGCTACTGAGTTCGGGTTCGGTACCGAGGTTGAACACTTCGAGAACCCACGGGACGAGGACGAAACCCACCAGATGGAAATCGACAACGAGCGGTATCTCGATCTCATCGGCCAACAGTCGGTGACGTTCGAGGAAGGCATCCGCGGGGTCTTCGCACAACTTGAAGGTCAGGACGAGCGAATCAGCTCCTATGAGGATCGCTTCCTACCAGGGGTACTTGAGGAGCGATTAGACGACGAGGCGGCGGCTGCGACGGCTGCAGACGACTAATTGGACACACCCTGATAGATGCAGATTCTCGTTACTGGAGGCTGTGGCTACATTGGCAGTGCACTCGTACCGCTCCTCCGTGATGATGACCGCGTTGAGCAACTCACCGTCTTGGACAACCTATCGATGGCGTCACCGCGTAACCTGATGGGGAGCGGCCTCGGATATGACGATCATATTCAGTTCCGTCGGGGTGATATAACGGAGTACGGTGATGTCGAGTCCGCGATGCGTGGGTGCGATACGGTCATTCACCTCGCCGCCATCACGGGTGCCGATAGCACACACGACCGACGTGAGGAGACATTCCAGGTCAACTACGATGCGACACGCAACGTCCTCCGGGCGGCTGGAAAGCTCGATGTCTCGAACGTCGTGTTTGCGTCCTCGTGTAATATCTATGGTCGCGCAGCGTCAAAGGATATCGACGAGACGGTTGAGCCCGATCCGTTGAATCCGTATGCAGAATCAAAGTACGAAGCCGAAGCGCTTCTTTCCGACGCGATCGAGGAATACGGCTACGATGGAACAGCACTCCGGATGAGCACGAACTACGGATACTCACCGGGAATGCGGTTCAATCTCGTGGTGAATCACTTTGTCTTCCGTGCAATTACTGATCGACCGCTCACCGTCTACGGCGATGGATCGAACTGGCGGCCGTTCATCCACGTGAGAGACGCCGCCCGGGCGTATGCCCAGGCTGCGCTGTCTCCCAGCCAGTGGCCCGAGTTCGTTTACAATGTCGGCGCGAACCAGTGTAACTACCGTGTCGAGGAGATTGCAGAAGCAGTCAGAGACGAACTCGATCGCGACCTGGATATAACATATTTAGAAGACGAACACCCCGGCCCGTCTTATCACGTGAACTTCGACCGCGTCGCCGAAACAGGCTTCCAGTTGGGGCTATCGCTTCGTCAAGGAATTTCCGACCTCGCACAGCGCTTCCAAACGACAGCTGCAGAACACGTTCACCAACCTTGACACCGATAGCTCGGGACCGCGGAGTATTTTTGTGCTGGCGGCGGGGGCATATGTATGAGTACTGATGATGAACTCCGAATTGCGGTGACAGGCGCAGCAGGCTACATCGGGAGTCGGGTTGTAAAATTGCTACGCCGTGATCACCCCGAATGGGACATTACTGCCGTTGACAACTTTTATCGCGGCACGATTCGGCAGATTGAGGACATTACCGTCGAACACGTTGACATTCGCGACCGCGCGGCACTCGAAGCTGCCCTCGAAGGGACTGACATAGTCTTACACTTGGCAGCGGTCAGCGGGGTCGATGACTGCGATACGAATCCGGATTTAGCCTATGAGGTGAACGTGACCGGTACGAATAATGTCGCGTGGTTCTGTCGGAAAACCGGTGCTGGATTGGCATTTCCGTTTAGTATGGCTGTGCTCGGGGATCCGGAGTCATTCCCAATTACTGTTGATGACGCCCGCGACCCACTCAACAGATATGGTCGTACAAAGGTCCTCAGCGAACAGGCCATCGAAAAGTTCGCTGCTGATGCTTTCCCGGCGCATCTGTATCTCAAATCGAACCTCTATGGCGAGCACGTTGTTGACGACATCCGCGTCTCGAAGGGCACGGTAATCAACTTCTTCGTCAACCGCGCGCTCAATGGAGAGCCACTGACGGTGTACGAACCCGGAACACAGGCACGGAACTTCGTGCACGTCAAAGACGTCGCCCGCGCGTACCTTCACAGCGTCGAGCGACTCTCAGATCAACTCGATGCAGGAACCACTGGGGTTGAAAAATACGAGATCGCCTCGCGTGAGGACCCCAGTGTGATGACGGTCGCAGAACGTGTCCGAGAACACGCCGCGGATATCCTCGGTACGGACGTCGAGATCGAATTGGTGTCGAATCCGCGCAGTGGTGAGACGATGGTCGAGTCATTTGAGGTCGATATCAGCGCGGCTGAAGAAACACTTGGCTGGACGCCACGACAGACGGTCGAAGAGTCAATCCGTACCCTCCTCAAAGCAAAACACACGACTGCCTGAATCGTCGTTACAAGAGACGAGAGCAACTAATATCAGCCCTCATCATATGGATTCTCTTCGAGGGTGTCGTAAGTCCACGTGAGATCGAAATAGCGTCCCAGACCAGCAACGAACGAAGGATTGTCCGTCACAGCAGCCTGTCGTTTGTGTAAAGGAACGTTTTCTTCTTCTACAAGCAAGACGGCCTCGCCGGAGTCGTATTCTAAGCTCGGGTCGATGAGTGTTCCCCGCCACGGTAGACGGGTAGTGCTAAACCGGTATGCGACATCTGGATACTCGGTCCCGATATACTGGATTATTTCCTGTTGGATCGGCCGATCGCGGCTATCCAACAGGTCTGGATCCAAAAAGAGAATGCGAAGCTGACACTCGCGGTCGTACGCATCTGCAAATGCCGGCTCAACTGCCTCAAAGTATTCAAAACTCTTCGTAATAATCCGAACCTCTTGAGTCGCAGTATCATAGAGACGGCGTGTTTCCTGTTCGCTTGGATCGCCAACGTCAATCACGTGGAACAGTTCTTCGGTCGGGGAAACCTCGGATGTGCCTCGTTCGAAGAGGGGTCCAAACATCTCAACGAACTCTTCACGCACGGATTCGATTTGTGATCGTTCTGCCTGATATGCCTGACGGCGGTTCTCGATTGCCCGGTCAAGGATTACTTCCGGCGGTTTGGGCTGATATTTTTTTGGACGCCCGGGAATCTGCTTAATATATCCCTCATCAGCAAGTTGATTAAGAACCTCGTAGATGCGTGCCTTGGGAATTCCCGTTGCTTCAGCGAGATCAGGGGCTGTTGTGCGTCCTAGTTCTATGAGCTGAGTCAGTGCTTGCTCTTCATACTCGGTCAGTTCAAATGGCGCAAAGAGCTCGTGAATGCGACTGTTGGTCATAGATCTATCTACTCCTGGAGTCTGTTAAGGAGCTGTGGTCGATAGTCAATGTACCCCGACCACGAGGGCGGCGCAGTCACAGCTTAATCACTTAGAACATAGCCCAGACGTCATTGCCGTCTGACTGTCCGGTCTTATGGACCAGTTGTAACCGGGCAAGCGTGCTTGTTCAAACAGGGATCCACACGAACTTCGGTCCAACTGGATCTCATAGTGGTAGATGATAACAATAGAGCGCGGCCGTGAACGGCGACTGCAGTCACCAGACCGATTACCGCATCTCCTCGCGCGTCAACCACTCGTACTCCGCGTCGGCCCGCTTTCGTTCGTCCTCCCGGATCCCGGCGTAGTTACGGATCAGATCCGTCGTCGAGACGACGCCGACGACGTCGAGGCCATCAACCACGACCAGGCGGTGGACACCGTGATCGTCCATCTCCTCGGCCGCGCGACGGGCCGACGCGGACGGCCCGATGGTGACCAGCGGGGCGCTCGCCGCCGCCCTGACCGGAATCGACGAGAGCGGTTCGTCAGTCCGGTACGTCGCATCGAGCACGTCGTGCTCTGTGATCATCGCGCCCGGGACGCCGTCATCGGTGACGACCGCGCTACCGACGTCTGCGTCGAGCATCTTTCCGACGGCCTCCGCGAGCGACGACTCGACGTCTACGGTGACGACCGACGGGGAGAGGATGTCGCTGACGCGCATCACTCCACGGTCGTGTTGGGGATAATAAAGAATTTCCGTGCGATACGTGCGACAAGTGCGCAGAGAGTGGAGAAAGGGCAAACGAGAAAGGAGAACCGAGAGGAAACCGCCGCAGGTCGCCGTCTAGAGGAAGTCTTCGATGTGGTCGGCGACTTCGTTCGGCGTGTCGCCGACGGGGACGCCCGCGTCGTTGAGCGCGTTGATCTTCGACTCGGCGGTGCCGGTGCCCGACCCGGAGACGATCGCGCCCGCGTGGCCCATCCGCTTACCCGGCGGGGCCGTCCGCCCGGCGATGAAGCCAGCGACGGGAGTGTCCATATTCTCCGCGATGAACTTCGCGGCCTGCTCTTCGTCTTCGCCGCCGATCTCACCGCACATCACGACCGCGTGGGTGTCGGGGTCGTTCTCGAACGCTTCGAGCGCGTCGACGAACGACGTGCCGATGATCGGGTCGCCGCCGATGCCGATGGCGGTGGTCTGACCGATGCCTCGATCCGTGAGGTTCGAGACGACCTGGTAGGTCAGCGTCCCCGAGCGGGAGACGAGACCGACGTTCCCGGACTCGAAGATGTTGCCGGGGAGGATGCCGAGTTTGGCCTCGCCGGGCGTGATGATGCCGGGGCAGTTCGGGCCGATGAGGCGGGTGTCAACTTCAGAAAGGCGCTTGTTCACTTTCGCCATATCCTGGGTCGGGATGCCCTCCGTGATGGCGACGACGAGGTCGAGATCCGTGTCGAGCGCCTCGAAGACGGCGTCGCCGGCGAACGCCGGCGGGACGAACACGACCGAGGCGTCGGCGTCCTCGGCTTCGACGGCCTGATCGACCGTGTCGTAGACGGGGACGCCGGCGACTTCCTGACCGCCCTTGCCGGGGACCGCGCCCGCGACGACGTTCGTGCCGTACTCCATCATCTGCTCGGTGTGGAACTTGCCTTCCCCACCGGTGATTCCCTGTACCACAACGCGCGTGTCGTCGTCGACGAAGATGCTCATTGGCTTGCCTCCTGTGCGTTTTCGACGGCCTGTTGCACCGCGTCTTCGAGCGTCGCCTCGACGTCGACGAGGTCGGTGTTGAGGATCTCCATCCCCTCTTCGGCGTTCGTGCCGGCGAGGCGGACGACGACCTTCTTCGGGATCTCGTCGAACTGCCCGAGGGCCTCGTTGATACCTTTCGCGACCTCGTCACCGCGGGTGATGCCGCCGAAGATGTTGAACACGACTGCGTCGACGTTCTCGTCGGAGAACACCATATCCAGCGCGTTCGCGACGCGCTCTGCCTTCGCGCCGCCGCCGATGTCGAGGAAGTTCGCGGGCTCGCCGCCGTAGTAGTCGACGAGGTCGAGCGTCGTCATCACGAGACCGGCTCCGTTGCCGATGATACCGACGTTGCCGGAGAGACGGACGTAGTCGAAGCCGTACTCGTTGGCCTTCTGTTCGAGTTCGTCTTCTGCGGCCTCGTCTTCCATCTCCGCGAGGTCGGGCTGTCGGAAGAGCGCGTCCTCGTCGATGTTCATCACGGCGTCGGCCGCGACGACTTCTCGATCGGAGGTGATCATCACGGGGTTGATCTCGATCTCGGAGGCGTCCTTCGACTCGTAGAGATCGTAGAGCGTCGAGAGGATGGAGGCGACGTCGCCGGCGACGTCCTTCGGAATGCCGGCGTCGTAGACGGCCTTCCGTGCCTGGTAGGGGTGCAAGCCGAACGCGGGGTCGATGTGCTCGCGCGCGATCGCTTCGGGCGTCTCTTCGGCGACCGATTCGATGTCGACGCCGCCCTCGGTCGAGACCATCGCGACGGGCTCGCCCGCCCCGCGGTCCATCGTGATCCCGACGTAGAGTTCGTTCTCGAAGTCGACGCCGGCCTCGACGAGGACCTTCTCGACGGTGTAGCCCTTGAGGTCCATCCCGAGGATCTCCTCGGCGTACTGTTCGGCCTCCTCCTCGGAGGTCGCGATCTTGATGCCGCCGGCCTTCCCGCGGCCGCCGACGTGTACCTGTGCTTTGATCGCCGCCGGGAATCCGATGTCCGCGACCGCCTCAACGACCTCGTCGACGGAGGTAGCGAGGTGAGATTCGGGCACCGGAATGCCGGCGTCGGCGAAGACATTCTTCGCCTGATACTCGTGTAAGCGCATCGTCCGAGGGAGGGTCGTGCGCCCGCATAAATCCCGCCGATATCGATTCCACGATGCGGCAGTTTTCGTCGCTACAGCCCGAGTTTACTCGGATACGGGTATCTCTACACGCACCGCCACCGCGACGTCGCAACCGGGCCGCATCTCGGACGGCACGCGTCTGCTTCTTTCGTCTGCTTCGGCCTCTTTTATGAACCTCCGTGTCAAACCGACGCCCGATGCGCGCAGTCAGATTCCACGAGCACGGCGGTCCCGAGGTACTGACGGTCGACGAAGTCGACGAACCCGAACCCGACCACGGCCAGGTCGTCGTCGACGTCGAAGCGGTCGGCGTGAATCCGGTCGACACGTACTTCCGCGAAGGGGCGTACCCGGTCCCACATCTCCCGTTCATCGGCGGCGGCGACCTCGCGGGCACCGTCGCGGAGGTCGGCCCGGGCGTCGAGCAGTTTACCGTCGGCGATCGCGTCTTCGGCACGGGCCTCGGCAACGGGATGTCGGGCTCGTACGCCGAGGCCGCTGCCGCGCCCGCAGACTACCTCGCGCACCTGCCCGAGGAGATCGACTTCGAGTCGGCCGCCGCGCTAGGTACCGTCGGTGCGACCGCCTGGCAGGCGCTCGTCCACCACGCGGGAGCCGAACCCACCGAGAACGTCCTCGTCCACGGCGGGAGCGGCGGCGTCGGTCACGTCGCCATCCAACTCGCGGAGACGATGGGCGCACACGTCCACGCGACGGCGTCGCCCGAGCACTTCGAGACGCTCTCGGATCTCGGCGCGGAGCAGGTCTTCGACTACAGTCGCGACGACCTCGAAGACGCCGTCGTCGACGCCGGCGGCGCGGACGTGGTCGTCGACCTGCATATGGATCAATACCTCCAGTTCAACGCTGACGTGGCGAACCCCGGCGCACGAGTCGTCGGCATCGGCAACGACACCGCCGAGGGCGGCTTCGACGACATCGGCGTCACGAAGGGCAAGGAGATCCAGTATCAGTTTATGTCGCTGTTCAACGCCGACGACATCGGCGCGGTGCTCGCGCGGGTCGCAGACCTGGCTGCGGGCGGCGAACTCGAAGCGATCGTCCACGAGACGTACGACTTCGAGGAGGCCGGCGAGGCCCAGCGCGCGGTCTTGGAGGACAGTTTCGTCGGAAAGCTCGTGTTAGTGCCGTAGCGGGAGATCACACGCGCGAGAGGGCCGCCCAGACGAGTGCCCCGACAGGAAGCAGAAAGAACGGCGCGAACACGAGCGAAAGGCCCCACGCCAGCGTGTCGCTGACGTCCGGCGTGAGGAACAGCCCGGCCGGGACCGCGAGGAAAAAGAGCACTAGCACGCCCGCGGCGGCGATGACAGCCGGATCCCGTTCCGGACGCTCGGTCTGTTGCACTGGAAGTTCCAGCCGCGCTACCGCCCGGTCGATGTCGCTCACGGGGCCGAGTCGCACGTCGCGGTCGACCGACTCGACGTCCGCGATCGTGAGCGTGCCCGTGCCGAGCAGTCGGTCGGCGATTGCGTTTCGAACCGCGAAGTCCGTCCGCGAGTCGACGGCCGCGATCCACTGTGGCGCCTCCAGCGCGGTGTCGTAGGCGACGAGTTCGTCGCCGCGGCGCTGGTACTCGACTGTCCCGTACCGGAGGAAGTAGCTGAGAACCCGGGCGGACGCGAGCACGAGTACTGCCAGAAGTGCGATTGCGAGCCACAGCAGGTCACCGGCGACGACTGCGAACACGAGAAACAGGAGCGTGAGGAACCCGATCCGGTTCACGAATCCGAAGACGACAGCCCCGACGCTCCCGAGCAGCACCGATCTGGCGTCGACCGTGACTCGCCCGCTGACCTCTGCGTTCGGGAGGTCGAGTTCCGGCGGCGGTTCGCTGTCCGGTTCGTCGCCGAGGAGTCGGTCGCGAAGTTGGAAGATCGGCGTTCCGACGTGTTCGGCGTAGAACTGATACATCGACACCGTCGTTTTCGTCACGACGACGAGCGAGAGAATCAAGAGACCACCTGCTCGGCTGTCGACGGCCGCGAGTAGCCCGACCGAGACGACGACGAGAGACAGTTGCGCGGGCGTCCGCACAATCTCCTGTGCGGACGCCTCGGCGTACTCTTGATTTCCGATGTACTCGAAGACGAAATCGGAACCCTGTGTCACGACCAGCGCACCGATTCCGAGCGCCAGGTCGAGCGAGAGAACGAGCCGCAGATCCGCCACGAACCAGTAGCCGACACTGAGTGGGACCACGGTGACGAGCCAGAACCCCAGTATGGAGAGTGCAAAAGGAAGGTTACGGGGATAGAGCGGCGGCCACGTCGTCCGGAACCGCCAGCCGCCGCGTTTCTCTCGGAGCTCGTGAAGCGGCTCGATCTGTCCGGGAATCCCGGGCGAGCCGCGTTCGGCGAACAGCGCCTTCATCGCGGCCAGGACGACCGTACTGAACGCCTCTGCCCAGTACGCTGCAAGCAACGCTGTGAGGTCCCAGCCCCAGGCAACGACGCCGACGAGCGGGAGGAGGTTCGCGCCGAGGAGGGCGACGGCGCCGACGAGGAGAGCCGTCTTCGAATCGGGGCGGCCGCGGAGTCCGCGCATTCGCTTGCGGGGTTCAGTTTCGGACAATAATTAAATATTGATCCGAAGCGGATCGAGTGACGAAAGCGACGCCGTCCCGGGCCCGACCGTCGGTCGCAGGCCGGCGTCGGAGCGGTGCGTACGTATGTACGGAAACGTTCTCTCTGAGACGATTGTGTACAATTTTCGGGGCGCTCTCGCCCGATAATCGCGTATCTTATCACCCGGTCAGCGACTACCCCGGGACAGCAATGAGTGAACGAGAGACGTGGGCGACGCGCGCAGGGTTCATCCTCGCCGCCGTCGGCTCGGCGGTCGGCCTGGGGAACATCTGGCAGTTCCCCTTCAAGACCTCCGAGTACGGCGGGGCGACGTTCCTCGTCGTCTACCTCGTCGCCGCACTGGGTATCGGTCTCCCGGCGATGCTCGCGGAGTTCGTCGTCGGCCGGAGAAGCAGTCTGAACGCGATCGGCGCGTTCGAGGAACTCGGCCATCGGAACTGGAAGTGGGTCGGCGTCCTCGGCGTCGGCACCGGCTTCTGGATCCTGTCGTACTACAGCGTCGTCGGCGGGTGGGTCCTCCGCTACATCGGCGGCAGCGTCACCGGCGCGTACTTCGCGGACCCCGCCGCCTACTTCGGCCAGATCTCGGCGGGCGTCGACGCGCTCGCGCTCCACGCGCTGTTTATGATCCTCGTCGTCGCGATCGTCGCGGGCGGCGTCGAAGACGGGATCGAGAAGGCCACGAAGCTGATGGTCCCGAGCATCGTCGTCATCCTCGCCGTCCTCGGCGTCTGGGTGTTCACCCTCCCCGGCGCGGGACCGGGCTACACCTACTTCCTGTCGCCCGACCTCTCACAGCTCAGCCTGAGCGTCTCCTTCGACCCGCTGCCGTCGTTCAGCGGCCCGCTCACGGATATCATCCCGTTCGCGGTGAGTCAAGCGTTCTTCTCGCTGTCGCTCGGGATGGGCGCGATGATCACCTACGCCTCCTACATCGGTGACGACCAGAGCCTCTTCGGCGACAGCATC
>Ga0207719_100703_pt1 | contig 14867 bp, 16 predicted proteins | sample A23P1SouthBayCA_2_FD_187279 | JGI IMG/M metagenome (GOLD analysis project Ga0207719, IMG submission 187279) | Aerobic enrichment media microbial communities from Eden Landing Ponds, California, USA - A23 P3 (3) (SPAdes) | ecosystem: Environmental > Aquatic > Marine > Unclassified | place... | reverse complement strand
ATCGTCGGTGGCCGGGCCACTGACGCCGCCGCACCCGGCGACGACGACGAGGACGACGACGGCCAGGACAGGAGCGTGACGCATGGGGATAGTTCCACTCGACGCCGCTCGGACAAGGATCTATGGGTTCAACTGACGGCGATCCCAAAAAGCTACAACCGGCGACGGGACGAGGTATGGGTATGGTACACTGTCCCGAGTGTGGAACGACGTTCGAACAGGAGGACGATCTCGAATTTTCCGATCTGGACTCCGAAAACCAGTCGTTTTCATTGAGCCTGAGCAGTGGGATGGCGAAGCGCTTCTACGTGCTCAGTTGTGGGCACTGTGATCACATCATCGGAAGCGGGGTTGCAGGGAAGATCTTTCAATGACACAGATCTGTCCGGAGTGCGACGCGGCAATCGAATCGATCGACGATGTGGAGTTCGTCGAGTGGGACACGGCGGACGACGGGTGGACGTTCAGGGCTGCGAAAGTCATGTACGTGGTCGCCTGTGTGGAGTGTGGCGCAGCAGTCGGTGGCGGTGTCGCTGGCGGGAGATGATCATACTCGTCGCGAACGGCCGGGTTTCCAACCCCCACACAGCGACGTGATCGATGCGGCCTTGACACACCGGGGGCCCTGTAATCCATCGCCGTATTGTCCGTCGGCGAACCGGCGCCCTCGTGGTCTGCACTATCTGGATCTGCCGGACCCCGTCCTTCCACGGAGTTCGTCGTAAGTCTTCCTGTCCGGGTCGACATCGGGTTTTCGCTACTCAGCGCCCATGTCGATCACTTTAAACGAGCCTGAGACACCGGAAAGTCGCTTACCCGAGATGAGTGATTTTGCCAAAGTACTACACGTGAGATGGGACCGTCGAGATTTGAACTCGAGTCCGACGCACCCCATGCGCCGAGGATACCAAGCTACCCCACGGTCCCGCAAGCAGGCAGACGCCGACCTCGGGGTTAAGCCCTTCGTCTCGCTCCGATCAGACCAGCACTGCCTCGAGATCCACCACCGTCCCTGACTCATCGTCCGGATCACCGACCAGCCGGCCGAGACAGACGACCGCGCCCCCCGGCGTGTAACACGCCACGAGCGCGCCCTCCTCGGCCGGTTCGGCCTCGATCACCCCGGGGGCGTACACCGGTGCGCCGTGTGCGACCTCGCGTGCCGCGCTCGGGGCGATCGTCACCGCGGGGAGGTGGGAAAGCGCGCGCTCCGCGGGATCGACGACCTCCCGGATCCACGCCTCCTCGCCGTCCTCGTGGAACGCGAGCGCGTCGGCGAAATCGTGCAGCGTCGCGAGATCGCCGTCGTCGAAGGGGGTCGTCCCCGTCCGCCGGAGGTCGCCCATGTTCGCCCCGGTGCCCAGCGCCAGCCCGAGGTCGTGACACAGCTTCCGGACGTAGGTGCCGCTCTCACACCGGATCGACAGGAGGACGTCCCGACCGTCGATGTCGAGGACGTCGAGAGCGTGGATCACCCGGTCCCGTCGCTCGCGGGCTACCGCGCTCTTGCGAGGGGGTTTCTGATAGATCGGCCCCTCGAAATCGCCGAGGACGGCGTCGAGGTCGGCGGGCGGATCGTCGTGGAGTTCCAGCACGGCGACGTACTCCTTCTCGCCCAGCAGGGCCCCGGCGACCCGGGTCGCGTCGCCCAAGAGCACGGGGAGACAGCCCGTCACCTTCGGATCGAGGGTGCCGGCGTGGGCGGCCTTTTCGAGGCCGGCGAGATCGCGTACCCACGCTGACACCTGATGGGAGGACGGGCCGGGGGGCTTGTCCAGGTTGAGGACGCCAAAGGAGAGCAACTCGTCGATCGACCGGTCGTCGGGAGGAGGGCGCATATCAGAACTCGTAGTCGGCGTCGAACGTGACGGCGCCCTCGTCACCCGCGGGGTCGTAGGCCTCGATCGCGGTCGTGACGACGTCGATCACTGCCGTTTCGCTCCAGCGCGCGGTGTTCACCGCGAGGTCGTAGATCGAGCGATCCGAGAACTCGATGCCGTAGTACTCCCGGTAGCGGCGCTTCTCGGAGTCCTCGCGGGCCTTCGTCTCGCGGCGGGCCGCCTCGGGGTCGGCATCCTCGCGGTCGGCGATCCGGGCCGCACGGACGTCGAGGGGCGCGTCGAGCCAGACGCGCAGGTCGGCGTAGTCGCCGGCCATCCAGCCCGACAGCCGGGATTCGAGCACGAGGTCGTCCCGGTCGCGCGCGGTCTCCCGGAGGCGACGGTCCAGGTCGCGGTCGATCGAATCGTCCTCTTCCGCCAGGGCGTTGAACTCGACCAGGCTGTACCCGCGCTCGTCGGCCAGCGACCGGAAGATGTCGCCGCCGCTGACGTGATCGAGACCCAGGGCGTCCGCGATCGCGGTCGCGACGGTGGTCTTGCCGCCACCGGGCGGTCCGGAGATGGTCAGGAGCATGTACACGTTCCGGTCGGACGGGATGAAAGGAGTTTCCCTTGGCCGCCGGAACCGCCCGGGGCGTCGGGCCGGATCACCCCGTCAGGTCGGCGTCGTCTGGATGTTCAGCGCCTTCCGGATGACCTGCGTGAACGCCATCGAGCACACGAAATACCAGAGGATCCACACCTGGAGCGGTCCGACAACGCCGTCATCCCACGCCTTGATCTCGCCGACGAGGGGCATGACGACCTCCAGACCGGAGGGATCGACGATGTTCCCGTCGAAGATCTTCCAGTACATCCACAGGAACGCCGGCACCGTCAGGAGCATGATCCACACCATCGGGCGAAACTGGAGCTTGAACATGCCGAGCTGGTCGCCCATCGCCTCCATCTGCTCCTCCTGGATCCGTTCGAGGGCCTCGTCGTCGCCGCGTTCCTTGGCCTCCTTGCGTCGGTCCTGGATTTCCTGCATCTGTTCCTGGTACTCGCTCATCTTGTCCATGTCCATCAGGTTCGCCTGCAGGAGCGTCGAGTACAGCCCCGTGAGCACCGCGAGAACCAGGATGACGAGGTAAAAGGGGAGGGTGGCATCGAGCGGGCCCAGCAGGACATCGAGCGTGCTGCCGACGGCGTTCCGGATGCCGTTCTGTGAGTACCCCAGGAAGAGCAACACGCTCCCGACGGCCGCCAGCTTGTCCCAGGTCGTCCAGCCGGCGCCGTCGTCGGAGCCCGCCTCGACGCCGTCGCTCTCCTCAAGCGCCTCCTCGATCCCTTCCCTGTCCGCGAGTTCGAACCCGCCCCCGGAATCGACGAGGACGCCCTGTTCGATCAGTCGCCCCCACTGCCCACTGGAGAGCTCGTCGTTGACGTCGGCCCACTCGACGGGTTCCCCGTCGTCGGTGTGTGACAGGAGCACCGACAGGGCCTCCGCGAGCTCGGGCTCGTCCTCGACGAGCGAGGAGACGTTTGCCGCGGTTCGTGCCATTGCCCGTGGTTTGGCGCCGGGCGTAATCAAGCTTTTACTTCCGGTACCCCCCGCTGACGCCGTCGATCGCAGTCCCGACGACGATGACGCTCCCGGTGACGAATCGACGGGGATTATATCCCCGGTGGCACACTCCCGGGCATGGCGGTCGTCGAGGCAGTCGTGACGGCGCTGTGGGCGATGCTGCCCGCGTACCTCCCGAACAACGTTGCCGTCGTCGCGGGCGGTGGGCGCCCGATCGACGGCGGACGGTCGTGGCGCGGGAAACGCCTCCTCGGCGACGGGAAGACCTGGCGGGGGACGGTTGTCGGGATCACCGTCGGCGCCTTGCTCGCGGTCGGGCTGAACGCCGTCCGGCCGCCCTCGCTCCTCGGGACGACCCTCCCTGCGTTCGCGACCACGGCGGCCGTTTCGCTCCCGGCGGGCGCGATGCTCGGCGACATCGCCGCGTCGTTCGTCAAGCGCCGGACGGGGCGCGATCGCGGTGCCGCGTTCCCCGTCGTCGACCAGCTCGACTTCGTCGCCGGCGCTCTCTCCCTCTCCGCAGTCGTCGCACCGGGCTGGTTCGGCGACGTCTTTACGCTCCCCGTCCTGCTCGCAGTGGTGATCCTCACGCCGCTCCTCCACGTCGGGACCAACGTCCTCGGGTACGCACTCGGGCTGAAGTCCGAGCCGTGGTGACGAGAAACCGGTGTCAGGAGGCACACAACCGGGTGCCGTCAGACGAGGTCGCCAGGCTCGACCGGCGTCGCCCCCTCCCAGTACCGGCCGTGGAACTCGATTGCCCACGATCGCACCGCCCCGTCGTCCGTGTCCATCGAGGCCTGAACGACGCCTTCCTCGTCCCGGAGCAACAGGTGAGTCCGGTCGTCGGTGACCTCGACCGCTGCCGGGACTGTCTCCGTGGTGGCCCTGATCTCCGCGGCGTCGGAAGCGACCACCTCGCGGAGCCGTTTCCGGAGCCGCGGGGTTTCGCTGACCGCGTCGATGGCGTCGGCACCGAACACGCCCTTCGTCGTCAGCGCCCCGTCGATCGTCCGGGCGTGGATCGTGTCGAGCTTCTGCTGGTTGAACGAGTGTGAGAGCAACAGCACCTCGTCGGTTTCCTCGATGAGCTGGACCATCCGCTGGATGGGGGCGTTCGGCCGCGTCCCCGTCGGCGTGGTGATCGTCACGTCGCGGAAGGCCCTGAGATCGACGTCGATCACGTCGGTCGGCAGCCATTCCACGATGTCGCGGAGCCGCATCTCGGTGGCGACCCGGTCCCGGAGGTCGGTGATGCCCGCCTCGACCAGCGCCCCGGTCGCGGTCGCCCGGTACGTGTCGCCGTCGTAGGTGATCCAGTTTCGCTCCGTCAGATCGTTGAGCACGCGCCCGATCGTCGGCTGGGAGGCATCGACGACCTCCCCCAGTTCGCGGCGCGTGTAGGCCCCGTCGGTCAGGGTCCGTAACACTTCGATACGGTTGGCCGATCCCGCGAGGAACCCGATTTCGTCGAGGGGATCGGTCATGCGGCGATGTTAGGCGCGTCCCTGCATATCGGTTTCGCCTCGCGAACGGGGTTTCCAGTTTCGCCCCCTGAACGAGTTTCCGGGCGCGCATCGGTTGGGTGCGGTGATCCGCTTTCCGGGCGCGCATCGCTTTCTGCAAGGATACTCGTGGGTAGGACCCTTCCACCAGGTATGGCAGACGGACGACCGGTGGGTCGACGCGTGCGTGCCGCGCGCGCCTCCGGCCGGAGGGGGGAGCGATGTCGTTGACCGCCGCGTTCACCGACGCCGTCCTCCCGATCCTGTGTGTCGCGGCCGTCGGGTACGCCCTCGCCAGGACGACGGACGTCGAGGTCGGCCCGATCAACACGCTCGGGCTGTACGTCCTCGTGCCGGCGCTGGCGTTTCACGGCGTCGTGACGACCGGGTTCGGCGGCGGGGCGATCCTCAAACTCGGGGCCGGTGTCGTGGTCTACTCGCTTCTCATGATCGGCATCGCGTGGGGCGTCGGTCGGGCCACCGGCGAGTCCGGCCCCCTCCTCGGCGCGCTGATGCTCGCTGCGGCGTTCCCGAACGCGGGATTCATCGGCATCCCGCTCTCGGAGTTCGCGTTCGGGACGACCGGACGAACGACCGCCGTCCTGTACCTGACGATCCAGAACCTCGTCGTCTACTCCGTCGGCGTGTACATCGCGTCACGGGGGTCGGATCGCACCGCCCGTGGTGCCGTCGCCGAGGTGTTTCGCCTGCCGCTCCTGTATGCCGTCCTCGCTGGCGTCGTCGTGCGGACACTGGGCGTCGCGCCCCCGACCGACACGCCCGTCATGCGGACCGTCGGGCTGGTCGGGGACGCGTCCATCCCCGTGATGTTACTGATCCTCGGCATCCAGCTCGCAAAGACCGACGTGACGGCGGTGTCCCGGTCGGTCCTGCCCGCCACGCTCAAACTCGGGGTCGCGCCGCTGGTCGGCGTCGGTCTCGCGCTGGCGCTCGGGTTTCGGGACCCGACGGTCGCCAAGGTGTTCGTGCTGGAGTGCGCCACGCCGGCGGCGGTCATCCCGCTGTCGCTCACGATCGAGTACGCCGAAGGGGCCACCGTCGACGGCGTCTCGGCGCCGGAGTACCTGAGCACGGCCATCTTCACGACCACCGTCGCCGGCATCGGCGTCCTCACCGTGCTCGTCGCCGTGCTTCAGGCGGGCGTCCTGTTTTAAAGAGGCGCCAAGCCACGTTGTACTGGTATTCACCCATCCCGACAACCGTGACGGCGAGCCCTCGCGTGCCTGATACTGACTGCCGTCTCTTACCGGTGCTCGCCGCCACGGGGGGGTGGCGATCACCGGTACACAGCTACAGCAGTCCTCGTCAGGGTGAGCGAAGGAGGATGGAGTCGTTCACTCGCCCGTGATGCGATCGAACTGGTCCAGCAGTTCCTCCGTGGACTCGCCGCCCTCGTACTCGACTTTCCCGCGGTACTCCGTCCGTCCGTCCTCAAAGCCAGCGTCGACCTGGCTGGATTTGCGCTCGCGGCGCTCGTGTTCGTCCGCGTCGTAGTCTCCCATAGCCATGGTTTCCCACACCACCGTACTCGGTTGCCAAATATTAATGTTACGCGTTCACACGGACCGTGGTTTCCGTGGGATCGTCGTTCTCCGGGTCGAGGGAGGTCGGATCCCGCCGGATCGCCGTTCTCCGGGTCAATGGGGGCCCGCCGGATCGTCGTGATTTGCATAGCTAGACCCGGTTCGCGCCGCTCTCACGATAGGTAGCGTCGATCTACAGGGACTCCCGGGATCACTCGACGACCACGGACGATGTTCAGATCACGACGCAGTCCGCCGACGCGGTTCGCACAGACCACGGTCGTCGTCTCCGGGTTCCCGGGAACCGGCGCCCGGCCGATGGGGGGCCACGAGCCATGATGCGGGACGGCCTCCGGCGCGTGGTCGACGGCGTCACCGAACACAACCGAATCACCCTCGTGGCGATGCTGCTCCTGACGGGCGTCGTCCTGGCGGGCATCCCGATGCTGGATACGGGGAGCCAGGCCGGCGCGGACCCCGACGCCTTCGACGACGTGGAGCGGGTCCAGACGTCACAGTACATCGGGGACAACTACGGCTCGCCGGACGACGCGAACACCACGATAGCAAAAGTGTACGTGCGAAAGGACGGCGGTGACGTCCTGTCGAAGGCGTCGCTGCTCGAAGGTCTCCGGTACCAGCAGGCCGTGCGGGACAACGCGTCCGTACAGGCCGCCCTCGACGGCGACGGGATCGTCGGCATCTCGAACCTGGTCGCCACCCGCGCCGCGGACGCGGAGGACCCCTCCCTCGACGCACAGATCGAGGCGCTCGAATCGGCGAGCCCCGGAGAGGTCGACGCGCTCGTCGCGGAGACGCTCGCGAACGACCCCCGGGCCGGGCGGTTCCTGCCCGCCGATCACGACCCGGACTCCACCACCGCAGGGGACCGTCGGCTGCTGGTCACGATCGACACCGACACGTCCGAGGCGACACAAGAAGAAGCGACTGCGGCGCTTTACGAGACCGCCGACGACCGGTCCGAGGCCGGGTTTTTCACCCTCGGTAACCACGCGTTCGCGGAGTACAACTCCCACTTCGTCGGACAGATGACGGAACTGGTCGTTCCCGTCGCCCTGCTGCTCATCCTGTTCGTCCTCGTGTTCGCCTACCGCGACCTGGTCGACGTCGTGGTCGGAATGACCGGCGTCGTCCTGTCGGTCGCCTGGATGTTCGGGATCATGGGCTGGATCGGCGTCGCCGCCGGGACGGTCAGCATCATCCCGGTCGTGCTGATCACGGGACTGAGCGTGGACTTCGGCTTCCACGTGTTCAACCGCTACCGCGAGGAGCGCAACGCGAACGAGGGCATCCGGGCGCCGATGAACCGCGGCGTCCGGTACGTCGCGACGGCGCTGGTCCTGGTGACGGTGACCGCCGCGATCGGCTTCCTGGCGAACCTGGCGAACCCGCTCGCGGTCATCCGGAACCTCGGTATCAGCATCACCCTGGGCGTCGTCTCGGCACTCGTTCTGTTCACGACCGTCGTGCCCGCTCTCAAGATCAGCATCGACGGCCTGCTCGAACGCGTCGGACTCGACCGCTCCAAGGGGGCGCTCGGTCGGGGGCGCTTCCTCGAACCGGCGCTCGGCGGGAGCGTCCGGATCGCGCGGCGTGCCGCGCCGCTCGTACTGGTGCTGGCCGTCGGCGGCGCCGCCGCGGGCGGGATGGTCTGGGCCGACCTCGACCAGGAGCAGTTCACCGGCAGCGACGCCGACATCGCGGAGTGGAAACAGGAACTCCCGGGCCCGCTGGGCTGGGAGACCCACGAGTACCAGGACCGGAGCAGCCACGTCGACGAGACCTACCAGCCCGCCGGCGCGGCTGACTCCGTCCGCTCGAGGATACTCATCGAGGACGGCGTCACGGGCAACGACACGCTCGAGGATCTCCACGCAGGGACCACGGAGCTCGAAGAGCGGGGTGTCGTGCTCGAAGCGGCCGGGGAGCGCCCCGTCAGGTCGCCCGTGACCGTGATGCGGGCCGTCGCGGCGCAAAACGCGTCGTTCAACGCGACGCTCGCGGCGAACGACCCCGACGGCGACCGGATCCCCGAGGAGAACGTCGCGGCCGTCTACGACGCGCTGTTCGACGCGGCACCCGGACAGGCCGCGACGGTGATCGAACGGACCGACGGCGAGTATCGCTCCCTGCTCGTGACGGTGACGCTCGACACTGACGACTGGAGCGACAGGGCCGACTACGTCGCGACCCTGGAGGACGGCGCGGCGGTCATGGCGGACGGCGGCGAGCGTTCCGCGACCGTCGCGGGGACCTTCGCCGTCTCCCAGGCGGTCCTGGACGAGTTGCAGGCGGGCATCCTGCTGACCATGCTCATCGCCCTATCGGCGGTCGTGGCGGCGCTGGCCGTCGTGTTCAGGCTCATGCACGGCACGGCGTCGCTCGGCGCCGTCGTCGCCGTCCCCATCGTCCTGGTGGTCGGGTTCGTCATCGGGGGGATGTACCTCCTCTCGATCCCGCTGAACCTGCTGACGGCGCTCCTGATGAGCCTGGTCATCGGGCTCGGGATCGACTACAACATCCACCTCGGAGACCGCTTTGCGGACGAGCGCCGGGCGGGCAAGGGCACCTACGAGGCCCTCACGGAGGCGGTCACCGGGACGGGCGGCGCGCTCCTGGGGAGCACGCTGACGTCGGTCTGTGCGTTCGCGACGCTCCTGCTCGTGCCCAACAGCGGGATCCGGAGTTTCGGCGCCATCGTCGTGATCGCGCTGGTCACGGCCTTCCTCGTGAGCGTGGTCGTGTTGCCCAGCCTCCTCGCGCTCTGGAGCCGGGTGACGCCGTCCGGGGTGTCGACCGCCGCCGGATCCCGGCCGGCGGTTCGCGATGACGCCCTCACGCAGGACTAGCGCCAGCGAACCGTCCTGCTTCGTCGCGGGAATCGGCTGGACTGTTCCGATGCCCATCGAGGACGGCTCGTGTCGTGGCTCCGCCGGACTGACCGACCGACGTCTCTCGGGGTTTCTGGAGGCAGTGTGTCACCCGTGTCGCGTTCGGAGGATCGCCACGGCGGGAATGCCGTCATAAGCAAGGCGAGTGCCCCGGGGCTTGAACCCGAGGCGGTTTACCCGCCTCTTGATCTCACCTATGTGCCGCTACTCTCGAACTCGACGAGAAGTTCCTCGGCAGTGAGCGCGTAAACGGACATCTCCCGTCCCTTGGCGGAGTACCAGACGTCCACCGCTTCGACGAGTCCGGCATCGACGAGCCGTTCGATGTGGTACTGCGTGTTCTGGAGGGACGTATCGACGTCGCGTGAAATCTCCGAGACGGGTTTCGGCTCCTCCCCGAGCGTACCGAGGATGGCCTGCGCGGTTTCGGACGACAGCGTCCGGAGGACGTCGCCCAGCGTCCCGTCGTCGACGGTGAGGGCGTTCCGTTCGGTCGGGGTGTGGTCGATGCGCGTCCGTCGGAGGGGCGTCGTCGACATCGTGTTCACCTCGGCCGATCGTCGGCGCCCCGATCGCGGGGGTGGTTGCTCCGCTGTTTGCCGGTACCGTCCACGTCACCGACGACGAATGGATTCACCATCATTAATACCGTCTCCTCGCCCGGATCGCCTGTATGTTGAATCTAGTAGTCGTCATCCACCCTGCCCCGACCCTCTAGTTATTTTCACCGTCCGTTCATAGCCGCTTCCCATACTTTTTCAGCCTGCCTGGCAATCCAGCAGGCATGCGTGACCAGCCGAGCGAGTCGACCCCGGTCGGCGTGTTCGACGCCACGGACACCGGGATCACGGCCGATCAGCCGCTTGTCGAACCGTTTGACGAGGACCTGTGGCTCGACCGACTGGCCCGCCGCGTCGGGTTTGGCGGGCTTTCACGGCGTCTCCCGGGTGACATTCCCCCCTCGTACCTGTTTGCGGTCATTCTGGTCGGCACTATCGTCCCGACGGTCAACATCTACGCCTACTTCGCTGGTGATCCCGTCGTCTACATCGAAAACCCGCTGTTCGTTCTGCAGCCGCTTTGCCTCGTCGGCGGCGTGTTCGGCGCCCGTTCCCTCCGCCGACGCTACCACAGGGTCACCCAGGAGATGAAAATCGAGGAACGGACCGACGATCCCGGGCCACTGATCGACGTCGTCCCGACCTGGTTACCGTGGCTCCTTTTCGGAGCGGCGTTGCTCCAGATATCCGCGCGTGTGTGGGCCCTCGGCGGCTTTTCGGCCATCTACCGGGACGGCGGACTGACGATGGTCGTCGGCTGGGGTATCCTGAACCCGCTCTGGTCCGCACTCGCTGTCCAGTTCGTCGCCGTGTACCTCGCCATCGAAATTATCGCGCCGTGGCGGCTGTACAGATCGGACATCGGGGTCGATTTCCTCGATCCGGAAGGCCTCGGTGGGCTCCGACCGATCGGTGAACTCGTCAAGCACGCGTATTACTACATGGTCGCCGGGCTGATCGCGTTCGCACTCGTCGTGTACGGTCCGATCGTTTCGGCGGCGAGCTGGGGTCCGACGGCAACCACCAGTATCGTGTTCACAGTGATCTGGCTCGGCACCGTCGCGACGGTCGCGTTCGCCGTGTTCATCCTCCATCAGTTCATGCGCGAGGAGAAACGCCGCGAACTACACCGCCTCGACCACGTGCTTCGAGAAACCATCGACAACCCATGGGACATCAAACACTACGACGTCAACGAAGAGACGCGGGCCCTCGTCGACGAGCTACGACGACGGACCGAGACCGTAAGCGCCACGCGGGAGTACCCGGCGACGTTCAGCATCTGGTCGCAGCTCCTGATCAGTATCGTGCTCCCGAAAGCCGTCCAGTTGGTACTGGCCAGGATTTAGGTGTCGACACGATTGCTCCGCTCGTCCGCGTCCGAACACCGGTCGACGCGCGACGGCCGGGTCGCCTTCCACCGGATGCTTAATATGCTTGAGGCCGGGATTCCGTATTACTAGACGGGGGTCCTAAGCATCCGGGACCGAAACAGTCCGCGTATGAACGCGACGATCGCGTGCCGGGAACCGGACGCGTCCGGAACTACGCCCACGACGAGTCTCGGTTCGACGCTCACCCGGAAATGCGGTGATCGACATGGGGGATGATCCGGACGGCGCCCCGTCCCGCCGGTCACCCACCGTTCCGCTGGACTCGATACCGGCTCCCGTGATCGGGTACGATATCGAAGACGGCGAGCCGGCCGTCGCGCAGGTGAACGCGTCCTTCGGGGCGACGTTCGGCGCGAACCCGGACGGGATGTCGGTGCGCCGCTGGCTACGGGAGGAGGCGGGGATCACCGACCCCCGGGTCGACGACGTGTGTTCGTCGCTCGCGGAGGGGGGAACCGTCGATGCCGAACTCGGGGCCGGATCCGCGAACGGCGCGACGTCCGGGGGCTACCGGCTCCGCACCTTCGACGGGGCGGGCGACGCCCCGGGGGTCGAGGGGTACGTGCTGGTGATCGAGCTCCCCTCGGGTGGTGCCGGCGGCGTCGAGACCGACCGTATCGCGAGCGTCATCAGCCACGACCTCCGGAACCCGCTCGACGTCGCGAACGCCCACCTCCGGGCGGCCCGGGAGACGGGCGACGACGAGCACTTCGACCAGGTCAGGCGATCGCACGACCGGATGGAGCAGATCATCCAGGACGTCCTCACGCTGGCCCGCGGGAAGAGCGCGCTCAGCATCGCGACCGACGTCGACATCGAGGCCGTCGCGGCCGACGCCTGGGCGACCGTCGACACGAAGGGGGCGTCGATCACGCTCGAGGACGACCTGTCGACGACCGCGGCGGATCCCGACCGGCTCCAGCGGCTGTTCGAGAACCTGTTTCGAAACAGTATCGAACACGCACACCCCGCGGCGGGGGATCCGGCCGACGCCGATCGACCCGACGACGACCCCGAACACCCGCTCCAGGTCCGGGTCGGGAGCGTGGACGAGGGATTTTTCGTGGCCGACAACGGGGCTGGCGTCCCGTTCGAGGACCGCGCTCGCGTCTTCGACCCGGGGTACTCCGCGAACGAGACGGGCGGCGGAACCGGTCTCGGGCTCACCATCGTCGAGGAAATCGCCGAAGCACACGGCTGGACCGTCTCGCTCACGACCGGTTCCATGGGCGGCGCCCGGTTCGAGTTCCGGTCGCTCTCGGAGGGGACGCCCGATCACGGGGCGGAACCGTGATGTACGGAGGGCAGTGACCATGGACGACCGACTACGACAGGCTCCGATCGGCGCCATCGAGGCGACGTCCGGGGGCCGGATCGAGGACCTCAACGAAGCCGCCGCGCGGGCGATCGACGCCGACCCGGAGGCGGTGCGGGGCACCGACCTGACCGAGTGCTTCCCGCGATCCGCCGCCGGGACGCTCCGGGAGGCCCTGGGCGGCGCGTCGCCGAGCGAGACGACCTTCGAGGAGTACTACCCGGAGATCGAGCGGTGGCTCGCAGTCGACATCCGCGTCGACGGGGACGTTCTCGTGTACGTCCGTGATCGGACCGAGCACCGGGAAACCGAGCGCACGGTCGAACGGCTGGAACGGCGCCTCGATCGCGTCCAGCGGATCGACAGGCTGGTCGTGGCCGTGTTGCAGCGCCTCCTCGGGGCGTCCGACCGCACGGAGGTCGGCCGGACGGTCTGTGAACACCTGGGCGGGAGCGATCCGTACACGTTCGCCTGGGTCGGTGACCGGGACTTCCCGGAGGACCGCCTCCGGATCGTCGCGACTGGGGGGACGGCACCCGATCTGCGCGAGCGGATCGAGGCGAACCTGGGCGAGACCGACGGCCTCCCCGGCCAGGAGGCCGTCACGACGGGGGAGACCCGGCTGGTCGAGGCGATCGCCACGGACGAGCGCATCCCCCGGAGCGTCCGGCAGGCGGCGTTCGGGAACGGCCTCCAGTCGTGTCTCGCGGTCCCGTTTTCCTACCAGGGGACGGTGTACGGCGTCGTGTCGGTGTACTCGGGACGGGAAGACGGGTTCAGCGAGCAGGAGCGGGTCGGCCTGGAGACGCTCGGCAGCGTCGCCGGGTTCGCGATCAAGGCCATCCGCCAGGAGGACCTTCTGGTCGCCGACACGGTCACCGAAGTGACCCTCCAGGTCCGGGACGGGACGGTCCCGTTCGTCCGCGCGGCCCGCGAGGCCGACCGTGCCCTCTCGCTCGAAGGGGCGGTGCCGCGGGGCGACGGCTCGGTCGTCTGTTATCTCGGGACCCACGACGCAGCCGAGGACATCGGCGAGACGCTGTCCGGGTACGACGCCGTTACGGACGTCCAGTGGATCCGTTCCGAGGAGGACCCGCTGGTACAGGCCACGGTCGGCGAGGAGACGCCCGTGGCCACGCTCACCCGGTGGGGGGCGACGGTACAGTCCGCGGAGTACACCGGCGAGTCGGCACAGCTCGTGGTGGAGGCACCGCCCAGCGGGGAGGTCAGACGGATGATCGAGGCCGTCGACGCGACGGTCGCGGAGACGACGCTCGTGGCCAAAGAGGAGACGACCCGCGACCCCGATACGGTCGAGGCGTTCCGCGACGCCCTCGACGACCGACTGACGGACCGACAGCGGGCGGTGCTGCGGACCGCGTACCTGGCGGACTACTTCGAATCGCCGCGCGGGAGCACGTCGAAGGAGGTCGCCGAGGCGCTCGACATCACCGGTCCGACGCTTCTGTATCACCTGCGGCGGGCCCAGCAGAAACTGGTCGAGGCGTTCCTGGCCGACGACCCGGAGACGCCCTCGACGGCCGATCCGTGACAGTCACTCCTCGGCCAGGTCGGACAGGCTCTCGCCGACGCGGAAGGCGATGGGTTCGTCCTCCGACTCCGCACCGAGCGCGATGCCGAGCATCTCCGCGTCGGTGTCCCGGATCGTCACCGTGTCGCTCGCCCGCGAGGTGCCGTCGATCTCCGCACCGTCGAGACGGACGTCCACCTCGTAGGACCCCGTCTCGCTCCACACGTCGCCGTAGGTCGCGACGTTGCTTCCCTCCTCGTCCCCGTCGGGGGTGGAGGATATCAGGTCGAACGTGTCATCGAGAGCCGTGTCGCCGGCGGAGTCGACGACCTCGATAGATCCGTTGATCGGCCGGTTCGTCTGGTTGAACACGTTGACTTCCTTGAGGACCTGGCTCCCGATGAAATCGGCGAGGGCCGAACATCCCGCCGTCGCCGTCAGGAGGGCCGTTCCGCTCGCTGCGAGGAACCGTCGTCGGGTGGTCGAGACGCCACCCGGGGGGTCGTACGGAGTCATGTGACGACAGTCCCAGGTTCGATCGGGACGCACCTAAACCGGCACGCACTGTCTCACGCCGGGCAATCCCGCAACCGGTGGGCTGTTGACATCCTCCTCCGCGTGAACGCGGAGGAATCCTGAGCGTTGGAGATTTCAGGTTTCACAATCCCACCGAGCATCCAGACGGTGCGAATCCGACG
>Ga0207719_100702_pt1 | contig 14868 bp, 14 predicted proteins | sample A23P1SouthBayCA_2_FD_187279 | JGI IMG/M metagenome (GOLD analysis project Ga0207719, IMG submission 187279) | Aerobic enrichment media microbial communities from Eden Landing Ponds, California, USA - A23 P3 (3) (SPAdes) | ecosystem: Environmental > Aquatic > Marine > Unclassified | place... | reverse complement strand
TGAGCACCCGGTCGCTCAGCGCGAACACCTCGTCGAGGTTCTCGGAGATGAGCAGGATACCCGTCCCCTCGGCGCGCTGGTCCAGGAGCGCCTCCCGGAGGAACTCGATCGCACCGATGTCGACGCCCCGGGTCGGCTGGTTGGCCACCAACACGTCGGGGTCGCGGCTCATCTCCCGCGCGAGGACGAGCTTCTGGAGGTTCCCCCCCGAGAGGTCGCCAGCCGGCGTCTCCGTCACGTCCTCGACGCCACGGATGTCGTACGTCTCGACCAGCTCCCGGGCGCGCTTTCGGGCGGCGGCGTAATCGACGAGCCGTCCCCCGTTCCGGCGGTAACTCTTCAGCATGAGGTTGTGCATGACGCTCAGATCGGGCACACAGCCCACCCCGAGTCGATCGGCCGGGACGTAGGAGACGCCAGCGTCGACGAACGCGCGCGGCGGTTCCCCGGTGAGGTCGTCGCCGTTTACCTCGATCCGCCCGCCGGCGGGTTCGCGGACCCCGACGAGACACTCCGCGAGCTCCGACTGGCCGTTGCCGCTCACCCCGGCGATCCCGACGACCTCGCCGGCCCGGACGGTCAGGTCGACGCCGTGGAGCGCCGCCAGATTCCGCTCGTCGACCGCACGCAGGTCCGCGGCTTCGAGCACCGGCCCGCCGATCTCCACGTCCGGACGGTCGATGTCGAACAGCACCTCCCGGCCGACCATCATCCGCGCGAGGTCGGACTCGTCGACCGTCCCCGTGGGAACCGTGTCGACCCGGCGGCCGTTCCGGAGGACGGTCACCCGGTCGGTCGTGGCCGTCACCTCCTCGAGCTTGTGGGTGATGAACACGATCGAGAGCCCGTCGTCGGCGAGCCGGCGGAGCGTGTCGAACAGTCGCTCGGACTCCGCCGGCGTGAGTACGGCCGTCGGTTCGTCCAGGATCAGCAGGTCGGTGTCCCTGTACAGCGCCTTCAGCACCTCGACGCGCTGTTTCTCCCCGATGTCGAGCTCCCAGACCTGGGCGTCCGGGTCGACATCGATGCCGTACTCCGCCGCGAGGTCGGCGATCCGCTCGCGGGGCTGATCGAGGCCGAGCGAGAACAGCCCGCCGAGCCAGTTGAGCAGGCTCCCCCCCTCGTCTCGTCGGGCCCACGGCGCCGGTTCGCGCTCCCCGAGGACGACGTTCTCCGCGACCGACAGCCGCGGGATCAGCATGAAGTGCTGGTGGACCATGCCGATCCCGGCGTCGATGGCGTCCTGTGGGGAGTCCAGGGGGACGGGATCCCCGTCGATCCGGACCTCGCCGGCGTCGGGTTCGTAGAGGCCGTACAGCACGTTCATCAGCGTACTCTTGCCGGCGCCGTTCTCCCCGAGCAGGCCGTGGATCTCGCCACGACGCACCGAGAAGTCGACGTCGTCGTTGGCGAGAACGCCCGGGAACCGCTTCGTGATCCCCCGCATCTCCAGGTACGGGTCGGGATCGTCCGTGTCGGAGGCGCGCAAGTTGACGGATCTCACGTGACGGGGGGTATAGTGCTTTTTCACTCGGCGGGGAACGGGATGTCACTCACGCCGGGCGTGCGGACGAGTGCGTTCCCTCGGGTTCGGCCGCGAACCGTATAGGTGGTTTCGCAGATATTGTCGACAACCGACAAACATAGGAGGCCGGCACGTGGCGGTTCGCCTACCGGGAGGCGACAGACGATGACGAAAGGTGACACACACACGACGCGACGGGGCGTACTGAAATCGATCGGCGCGGCCGGCCTCGCCGGGCTGGCCGGATGCTCGGGCGACTCGGGCGGGGGGACGCCGACCGGGACGGGAAGCGACACCGGAACCGGTGACACCGTCAGGGCAGCCTGGCTGTACATCTCGGAGGTCGGCGACCTGGGGTGGTCGTGGGCCCACGACCAGGGCCGGAAAGCCGTCGACGAGAAGTTCGACTGGCTGGAGACGGATTTCTCGGAGGCGGTCCTGCCGCCCGACGGGAAAAGCGCGATGCAGCGGTACACGAACAACGACTACGACATCATCTTCGGGACGACCTTCGAGTACATGAACGACATGGTCGAGCTGTCGAACGAGAACCCCGACACCCTCTACGAACACTGTTCGGGGTTCGAGACCACCGACAACCTGGGGCGGTACTTCGGCCGGATGGACCAGGCGCGCTACCTGGCGGGCGTCGCGGCGGGGATGGTGACCGAGGCGAACACGCTGGGCTACGTCGCGGCGAAGCCCATCTCGGAAGTGATCCGCGGGATCAACGCCTTCACCCTGGGCGCCGCGAGCGTCAACAGCGAGGTCACGACGAAGGTACGCTGGACCAACGAGTGGTACAACCCCTCGAAGGAGACCTCCGCCGCCAACGCCCTGATCGACGAAGGGGTCGACGTGATGGCCCAGCACCAGGACTCGCCGTCGGCCCTGGAGGCGGCGGCCAACGAGGGCCTCTGGGCGACCGGGTACGACGCCCCGATGGGCGAGTTCGCCGGCGACAACTACCTCACCTCGCCCATCTGGCACTGGGAGGAGTTCTACGAGCCGACGCTCACGGCCGTCAGGGACGGGACCTGGGAGTCGGACTTCTACTACGAGGGTCTGAACGCCGGCATCGTTGACATCGACGACTGGGGACCGCAGGTCCCCTCGGACGTCAAAGACGAGGTGTCGGCGACGCGCACCGACATCGAGAACGGCGACCTCGACGTCTGGGCGGACTCGACGTTCTCCGGCTGGAGTACGAGCAAGCGCTTCCAGAACATGGGCAGTTACGTGGGTCCGGTCGAGGGCTCGGTCCCAAGTGGCTGATCCCCGGGGATCGGAATCCGCGCGCTCCGATACGCATTTGACCCTCGCTTTCGTCCGGACGACATGGACAGACTCGCGAGCTCGGTCCGGGAGGCGCCGATCATCGACAAGGACGGGTACTCCTATCTGGTCCATCCGATCAGCAACTGCGTCCCCACGCTCGATCCCGGCCTGCTCCGGGAGGTCGTGGTCAAGACGATCCGGAAGGCGAACCTGGAGGACGTCGACAAGATCGTCACGCCCGCGGCGATGGGCATCCACATCTCCACCGCCGTCTCCCTGATGACGGACATCCCCCTCGTCGTGATCCGCAAACGGGAGTACGGCCTGGAGGGCGAGGTCGCGCTCGCCAAGCAGACGGGCTACTCGGAAGGCGAGATGTACATCAACGACGTCCGCGAGGGCGACCGGGTGCTCCTGCTTGACGACCTGATCTCCACCGGCGGGACGATGCGGGCGATCGTCGAGGCCCTGGAGGACATCGGCGCCGACATCGTCGACATCGTGATCGCCATCCGGAAGGTCGACGGCGAGGACGCACTCGCCGGGATCGACCACCCCGTGAAGACGCTCATCAACATCCGCGTCGGCGAGGACGGCGTCGAGATCGTCGACGAGGAGGGCGACGGGGGATTGATCGAGGCCGGGGGAGAGGCCGCGGGTGTTTCCGACTGACACGACCGTTCCCGTCCCGTGCCGATGCGTACCGTGAACGACGATGGCAACTGACCAATGAACGGTGAGAGGGGGTCACTATCGCCCCCGGTGACGATCCACGGTCCCGCACGGCGGTCACCCCGAAATCACGCGCGCGGCGACGTGCATCTCGCGTGACCCGGCCCACGTAGACGGCACCCCAGTCATATCAAATACGGAGACAGTAGAATCAAACTGATGGACAGAGAGGGTGGATGCGGCAGTAAGTCAAAATCAACATTTCCACGGTACAAACATACCAAACAACTATGTCCCAACAGTTCCAACACCTGTCTATGTCGAGCGGTACTATCGATATCGACGAGTTCGAAAACGCTGACGCCGACGAGTTCGAGGAACGGAATGACACCGAGCGAATCGTCTCGTTCCTAGACAGAAATGACGACCGGGCGTGGAAGGCGGCGACGATTGCCGAACGAATCGGGCTGGAGACGGACGCTGTCAGTGCAATCCTCTCACGATTAAAAGAGCGTGAGCTCGTCCGGCACAAGCGCCCGTACTGGGCAATCACGGACGACAAAGAGCGGCTCCAGTCGGCCTACCAACTTCACCGACAGCATGAAGCGGCAGACGACCAGTACGGCGAAGAGCGTCTTGAAGACCTCCGAACTGAGGAAACGGAAGAGGTACAGTGACTGCGTTCGAAGAACTGGAACGCGGTGACATCGTCTGGGCGAGCGACCCGCTTTCGGAGAAAGGTCGCCCGATGCTCGTGCTGGGAACTCCCCGATTCCCGACCCACGGCGTGCAACTGATCACGGCCCTGATCTCAACGAAAACCTATCACGAAGCGACACTCACTCTCGGAGACGACGACTACGAGGGTGACCCACTGGGAGAACGAAGTCACGTTCTCCCGTGGTCGCTTGCGACGCTCACCAGTGGTGCCGACGTTGACCACCACCTGACATCGCTCGTGGACGACCGCACCGAGGACGTGGTGAGTCAGGTGATCGACTACATCTCCTCATAGTTGAGAAACGTCGGAGAATGGTGATGGGGACGAGTCGCCTCGTGACCGATACGCGCCAACTATTCATCACTGCCGTCGTGACGGTCTGCTGAGGAGTTTTCGATGGAGTAAGCGACTTACCGGATGGATCCGTCGGGCAGACGACTAAAGTGCATGTTTGACCGTGCAGTACTTTCTTTTTGATGGAGCATAACCACGTGAACATGCGTATGAACAGGCGAGATCTCCTTCGAGCGATGGCGGTTGCTGGAGGCGTCGGACTTGCTGGATGCGGCGCATGGACTGGTAGCGATCCCGAGACGGAATCCTCGAAGACTCGGACAGGGTCACGGGTGAACTCTCGGACGGATCGAACGGAGTCCCAATCCAACCAACGCACAGCGACCCCCACTCCCACAGCGACCATCGTCCACACGCCAATGGAGAAACCACCCTGTCCGGAGAAGCCCGAGCAGCTTGATGCGGATAGTGCTGCCCAGTTTGCAGTCGACTTCGAAAGAACATATACTGCACAACAAATTTATGATGATTATGATGATGAATCTGAGCAAGTTCTGATCCACCATTCCCTGAATAACGTGCCCTCCTCACCGTCCAACGCGACAGCCCTAGATGATGGGTATCTCTACGCCTTCCCAGTATGGGAAGCCATGACGATAGCGTATAAAAGATCGGATGAGGGGGACATGGTCGGAGACGAGTGGTATAACGTCCTGTATTTTGTCAGCAACGGATCGGTGTATCGGATGGAACAGCCCGAAAGCAACGAGTTTGAAGAACCATATCCCGACCCCCGCGAGAACGGGACAGCGGTCACGTGTCCACCGTCCGGGAACTGACTCCGAGGTCGGATTCTGCTGCAAGACTCGCGCCCTCTATTCACCACTGCAATTCTATCAATACTGAAGAATTTTTGGCAGTGTACGGTAGCTCGTTGATCTGAACGATATAAATCCCTCACCTGCCCGACCCACATGGACCAGCCTCGCACCTCCCCAGCCGATTCGGTCGCTCCGCTCGCTCGCCGGCGCTCGCTCGCGTCGCTCCCTCATCCCTCGCGCGTGGCTCTCGCGGCACGGGCGCCGCGAGAGCGCGCGCCACCGGGGTGATGATCCGGGGATCACCGTTCGACTCCCGCCCCTCGGGACGTCCCTTCGACGACGACCTCGCGGACGCTGTCAACAGGTACTTCACTCGCGACCGGCTACCGCGACCAATGAGCGGGCAAGAGGGACAGAGGGAACTCGACGACCAGCGCAAGTACGAGTTCCGGCGGGTGATCGAGGAGCTCACGGCCTACGAGGGGTCGGGAACCCAGCTGGTGACGATCTACGTCCCCGAGGACACCCAGATCTCGGAGGTGGCCCGACACATCACCCAGGAGCACTCCGAGGCCTCCAACATCAAGTCCAAGTCCACGCGGACGAACGTCCAGGACGCGCTGTCCTCGATCAAGTCCCGCCTGAAGTACTACGACACCTACCCACCGGAGAACGGGATGGTCCTCTTTTCGGGGGCCGTCGACTCGGGGGGCGGCCAGACCGAGATGGTCACCGAGGTGCTGGAGAGCCCCCCCCAGCCCATCCAGTCGTTCCGGTATCACTGTGACTCGGACTTCCTGACCGAGCCCCTGGAGGGGATGCTCGCGGACAAGGGCCTGTACGGCCTGATCGTGCTCGATCGGCGGGAGGCGAACGTCGGCTGGCTCCGCGGGAAGCGCGTCGAGCCCGTCAAGTCCACGACGTCGATGGTGCCCGGAAAACAGCGCAAGGGCGGCCAGTCCCAGAAGCGCTTCGCCCGGCTGCGCCTGGAGGCCATCGACAACTTCTACCAGGAGGTCGCGGAGATGGCAAACGACCTGTTCGTCCCGGAACGGCACGAACTCGACGGCGTCCTCGTGGGCGGGCCCTCCCCCACCAAGGACGAGTTCCTCGACGGCGACTACCTCCACCACGAGATCCAGGACGCGGTGCTCGGGAAGTTCGACGTGGCCTACACCGACGAGTCGGGGCTGTACGACCTGGTCGACGCCGCGAGCGAGGCGCTCGCCGACGCCGAGCTCATGGCCGACAAGGACGCCATGGAGCGCTTCTTCAAGGAGCTCCACGACGGCGACCTCGCGACCTACGGGTTCGAGCCCACGCGGCGCAACCTCGTCATGGGCTCGGTGGAGACGCTGCTCATCTCCGAGGACCTCCGCCAGGACGTCCTCACGATCGAGTGCGAAAACGGCCACGAGAACCGCGTCCTTCTCGATCGTCACGAGGATCCGGGCGAGCAGGAGTGTCCGGAGTGTGGCGAGACGGTGGCCGAGGGCGAGCGCGAGGACGTCATCAACCACCTCATCGACATCGCCGACCAGCGGGGCACCGAGACCCAGTTCATCAGCACCGACTTCGAGAAGGGCGAACAGCTCCTGTCGGCGTTCGGCGGTATCGCGGGCATCCTGCGGTACTCGACGGGCGTGTAGATGGCTCTCCTCCCGTACTGCGCGTAAAGAGCACGAGATACCCCCGCAAATGATTACTTATTACCGATGGCTAGTCACTAGGGCAAGCAGATGCCGCCAGAACTGATCACGGGACGTGATGTCGAGTTAATCACAGTCGGGGCCGTATCCCTCTTGGCTGCTGGCTGGTTCGGATTACTCAGGCAACTAAACTGGATTGTCGTTACCCTCTTCATCTTCTTGGGCAGCCTGAGCTTGGTCCTAGCGTGGTGGGATATTCAATCTCGGGTCGTCTTTTCCTCTTCCCGAGATGAGTAAGGTACTACGCAAGGACGAGCGTCTTGTCCCAACGGTCTGCTGCATTCATCCTCTCCATCACACGTCGGAGGTCCGATAACCGATTAGAACAGTTGTTCTAGCTGCCGTTTCGCCCGTTCGAGGTCGGCGTCTGGCTGGACCGCTCCACTCGCGTCAAGGCGTTCGAGAACGAGCCAGGGGTCGACGCCGCGATCGCTCGCGTAGGCCATGCAGTCGTCGATCGCCGCGCGGTTGAGCGCGAGCGAGTCGACGATCAGGCCGACCGCCAGCGCCAGCGCCGCGCCGGCGTCGCTCTCCGGAAATGCGTCGATGATCCGCGAGAAGTCCGGGTGGGGGTCGTCGGGCGCGTCTTCCGAGGGTTCGAGCGCGAGACACCGGGAACAGATCGCGGCGCACTCGCCTCCCGGGGCGTGCTCGCGAAGGTCGGTGGGGACCCGAAAAACGATCAGCGTGTGACCGCAGGCCGGACAGTCCATGCCGGCGAAAATCAGTCGTCGGAGGTGACCGTCGCGGCCTCGGCGTCGGCCTCCGCCTCGGCCTCCTTGCGGGCCTCCTTTTCCTCCGCTTCCTTTTTGTCCTTGATCTTCTTCATCCTGAACACTTCCTCGCGTTCCTGCTCCTCTAGCTTCTGCTCGATGTACTCCTGGTTCTCCCGGAGCTGGGGCAGGAGCTTGAACTCCAGGGCGTTGACGCGGCGCTTTGTCGTCTCGATCTCCTCCAGGAGCTTCCGCATCGCCGTCTCGACCTCGGCGGCGAGGATGACCTGCTCGATGAGGTCCTCGTAGGCGTCGGCGGCCTCGTCGATGCGCGCGGAGGTCCCGAGGACGCCGTAGCCGCGCTGATCGAGGGTCTTCTTGACGCGGGAGGACTCGATCTGGGGGACGACCACGCCCATCAGGTTCTTGGACTCGACGGTGATCTCGGGGTGTTCCTTGAGCGCGGCGGCCGCCCCGCGAACCGTCACGTCGCCCTCCATGGCGCGGGCCTTGTCGATGGCCTCCTGGGCGCGCTCGTAGTCGGATTCGAGGTCCGAGCGGACGTCACGGGCCTGGTCCATGATGTCCATGAAGTCCATGATGAGCTTGTCCCGTTTCTGTTCGAGCGTGTCGTGGCCCTGCTCGGAGAGCTCGATGCGCTCCTCGATCTCCATGAGCTCCTTGCGAGTGGGCTTGACGTCGTCTGCCATCAGTTGACGCGCACTTTCGGTTCCACCGGGTTAACTCTTTACGGACGGTGCTCGAGGCCGGGAGCGTCAGGAACTGGAGCGTCCGCTCGACGGATCAAAGCGGAGTGCACCAACTCGATCGAGACCGACTCGAAATGACCGGACGATAGAACGGGACGGACGGAGCGTCAGTCGGCCGTGACTTCCTCGCGCTCGCCCTCGTGGTAGTACTCCTCGATGAGGTCCTCGTCGATCCGGTTGAGCTCCTCCTTGGGGAACATCGAGAGGAGCTCCCAGCCGATGTCCAGCGTCTCCTCGATGTCGCGGGCCGTGTCGAAGCCCTGCTGGACGAACTCCTCCTCGAAGCGCTCCGCGAAGTCGAGGTAGATGTTGTCGCGCTCCGAGAGCGCCTCCCGGCCGACGATGTTGACGAGGTCCCGGAGGTCCTCGCCCTCCGCGTAGGCGGCGTACAGCTGGTCGGAGACGTCGCCGTGGTCCTCGCGGGTGAGCTCCGCGCCGATCCCCTCGTCCATGAGGCGGGAGAGCGATGGCGGGACGTAGATCGGCGGCTCGACGCCCTGGGAGTTGAGGTCCCGGTCGATGTAGATCTGGCCCTCGGTGATGTACCCCGTGAGATCGGGAATCGGGTGGGTGTCGTCGTCGCCGGGCATCGTGAGGATCGGGATCTGGGTGATCGACCCGTCGACGCCCTCGATTCGACCCGCCCGTTCGTACAGTTGCGCGAGGTCGGTGTACATGTACCCGGGGTAGCCACGTCGGCCGGGCACCTCCTCGCGGGCCGCACCGATCTCCCGGAGCGCCTCGCAGTAGTTGGTCATGTCCGTGAGGATCACGAGGACGTGATACCCCTTGTCGAAGGCGAGGTACTCCGCCGTGGTCAGCGCCAGGCGGGGCGTGACGGTCCGCTCGACGGCGGGGTCGTCGGCCAGGTTCAGGAAGACGACCGAGCGTTCGAGCGCGCCGGTGCGCTCGAAGTCCTGCATGAACTCGTTTGCCTCCTCCTGGGTGATCCCCATCGCGCCGAACACGACGGCGAACTCCGAACCGCCTTCCTCGCCCTCGCTCTCGGCTTCCTCTTCCTCGGGGACGGTCGCCTGCCGGGCGATCTGGAGCGCCAGGTCGTTGTGGGGGAGGCCGGAGCCGGAAAACAGGGGCAGCTTCTGGCCCCGGACCAGGGTGTTCATCCCGTCGATGGCCGAGACGCCGGTCTGGATGAACTCCCGGGGGAACTCCCGGGCGTGGGGGTTGATCGCCGCGCCGACGATGTCGCGGCGCTCCTCGGGGACGATCTCTGGGCCGCCGTCGATGGGCTGGCCCGACCCCGACAGGACGCGCCCGAGCAGGTCCTCGGTGACGGGCATCTTCAGTGTCTCGCCGAGGAAGCGAACGGAACTCTCGGTGTCGATGCCCTCCGTTCCCTCGAACACCTGGATCGCGACGAACTCGTCGGTTGACTCGAGCACCTGGCCGCGGCGGACCTCGCCGCTGCCCAGGCTGATTTCGACCATCTCGTCGTACCCGATGGGCTCGTCGACCTCCGCGAACACGAGCGGTCCGCTGATCTCGGTTATGGTCTGGTACTCTTTCATCAGTAGAGCTCCTCCAGTTGGGAGGCGATGTCGTCCTCGATCTCGCTCACGAACGCGTCGGCCTCGTCGTCGGGCGTCGTCCCGATCCGGTTGAGCCGGGGCGCGGCGTCGATCGAGGTGATCTCCTCGACCGGCACGCCGGCGTCCAGCGCCTCGAAGGCCGCGTCGTTGAACGACTTGATGCCCTGGAGGATCCGGTAGGTCTTCTCCGGCGGGCAGTAGGTGTCGACGTCGTGCAGGGCGTTCTGCTGGAGGTACGCCTCCCGCAGGTACCGGGCCACCTCCAGGGTGAGCTGCTGGTCCTCCGGCAGGGCGTCACGCCCGACGAGCTGGACGATCTCCTGGAGTTCGGACTCCTCGTCCAAGGTGTCGACGGCCCACTGGCGGATCTCCGGCCAGTCCTCGGCGACGTTCTCCTCGAACCAGGGATCGAGCTGGTTCTTGTAGAGGGAGTACGAGTCGTCCCAGTTGATCGCGGGGAAGTGTCGACGCTCCGCGAGGTCGGCGTCCAGCGCCCAGAACGTCTTCACGATCCGGAGGGTGTTCTGGGTGACGGGCTCGGAGAAGTCGCCGCCGGGCGGCGAGACGGCGCCGACCACCGAGATCGACCCCTCCGTGCCGTTGTTGTTCCGGAAGTACCCGGCGCGCTCGTAGAACGCCGACAGGCGCGCGGCGAGGTAGGCGGGGTAGCCCTCCTCGCCGGGCATCTCCTCCAGCCGCGAGGAGATCTCCCGCATGGCCTCGGCCCACCGCGAGGTGGAGTCGGCCATCAGGGCAACGTCGTAGCCCATGTCGCGGTAGTACTCCGCGAGCGTGATACCCGTGTACACGCAGGACTCCCGCGCCGCGACGGGCATGTTCGAGGTGTTTGCGATGAGACAGGTCCGGGCCATCAGGGGGTTGCCGGTTTTCGGGTCCGGCAGGTCCGGGAAGTCCTCGATGACCTCCGTCATCTCGTTGCCCCGCTCGCCACACCCGATGTACACGACGATGTCCGCGTCGGACCACTTCGCCAGTTGCTGCTGGGTGACGGTTTTCCCCGAGCCGAAGGGGCCCGGAATCGCCGCGGTGCCGCCCTTCGCGATCGGGAACAGGCCGTCCTGGATGCGCTGGCCCGTGACCAGGGGCTCGGTCGGCGTGAGCTTCTCCTCTGCCGGGCGTGCCGACCGGACTGGCCACTCCTGGCGCATCCGGATCTCCTCGCCCGAGTCGAGTTCGGCCACCGTCTCCTCGACGGTGAAGTTGCCGCTCTCGATGTGCGTGACCTCGCCGCCCTCGGAGTCGGGGGGGACCATCACCTTGTGTTCGATCGTCACCGTCTCGGGGACGGTCCCGATCACGTCGCCCGGGGCGACCTCGTCGCCCTCCTCGACGGTCGGGGTGAACTCCCAGGTCTTCTCCAGGTCGATCCCGGGGGCGTCCACGCCGCGATCGAGGAAGGCCGACTCCATCTCCTCCTCGAGGACGTCAAGCGGGCGCTGGACGCCGTCGTAGATGGAGTCGAGCATGCCGGGGCCTAGGTCCACCGTGAGGGGATCGCCCGTGTTCTCGACCGGTTCGCCCGGGCCGACGCCCGAGGTCTCCTCGTACACCTGGATCGTCGTCACGTTGCCCTCGATCTCGATCACTTCGCCCATGAGGCCCTCCTCGCCGACGTACACCACGTCGTTCATCTTCGCGGCGAGATCGACGGCCTGGACGACCGGTCCGCTGACGCTCCTGATCGTGCCGTCCTCGCGAACGGCGTCCGTGTCTGTTGCTTGACTCATTCCTTATCCGTCCTCCATGAGGTCGATGCCGATAGCTCGTTTGATCTGTTCGCGCAGGCCGCTGGATGCGCCACCACCGAGCGTCACCACCGTCGGCTCGACGCTCGTCTCGACGTCGTTCCTGACGCCGCGCGAGAGGTGTTCGAGATCGTCGTCGTGCATCACGACGATGCCGACGTCGTCGTCCCCGAGAACGTCCTCGACCGCGGCGTCTAACCGTTCGTCCTTCGCGTCGTCCGGGACCTCCTCGAAGCGCCGGACCCCCGCTAACCGGAAGCCAGTGGTGAACTCCGGGCTACCCACGACGGCGATCTCCCGGCTCATAGCATCACCAGATCCGTCTCGATGTCCTCGGGATCGAGTCCCGCTTCCTTGCCACGCGCGATCGCCCGGATGTTGTCGACCTCACGCTCTTTGGCCAGCACGAAGGCGAGCACGGGACAGACGCTGAGTGGATACACCTTCGAGAGGTGATCCGAGTACTCGAGCAACGCGGCCTCGACCGCGCGCTCGAAGTCGGTCAGCCCCTCGGCGCCCTCCAGCTCGTCGAGCGCCGCCGAGAGCTGGTCGCCGTAGGTGCTCTCGCGGAGCCGCCCCACGAGTTCGTCCGTGTTCCCGGCCAGGCGTGCGATCTCGGCCTCGTCGAACAGCCGACCGCCCTCGATGAAGTACTCCGCGGGGTCGATGTCGGCGCCGCTACGGGCGATGCGCAGGGCGTTCCTGACGTTCCGGAAGTCGATCTCGGCCTCCAGAAACTCGACGTACAGCGCGACGGCGGCCGTCTCCGCGTCGTGCCCCCCCGCGAGCAGGTTCTCGTAGTAGGCGCGATCGACCGCGTTCTCCAGGGGGACCAGGAGGCCGGACTCCTCGTAATCGGGGAGGGAAGCTTCGAGGGGGTCCCCGAAGATCGTCCCCGACAGCGCCGCGACGGCCTCCTCGATCGATCCGAGATCGACCAGATCCTCGAGGAGGTCCGAGTCGAGTTCGCCGGCCCTGATGAGGTCGTCCTCGATCGTCGCGCGGTCGGTGTCGGCGTACAGGCCACGCAGCACAGTCTTCACGTTCCAGGCGTCGAACTTCCGGAGGTACCGCGCGATCTGGTCGTACAGCCGTCCCGTCGACCAGCGCAACAGGTCGTCGAACTGCCTGGCGAGGTCGGCGTTGAGCGCGTACTCGATGAGGTCGACGCCGTCGTGGCGCGACCCCAGGGCGTTGATCTCGCGCTCGTAGGTGGACTCCTCCATGAACCGGGCGATCTCGCCCGGGCCCATCCGGAGGAGTTTGCGGTAGTCGTCCTCCGAGAACAGCGCGGCGCTGCGCGCCCTGACGCGGGCGGTGACGTACTCGTAGTTCGACGCTTCGCTCGCGCTCATTCGTCGAAGAGGCGCTCGGAGATCGTCTTCAGTTCCGTCTCCCAGACGTCTTCGAGCACCGAGTCGAACGTGTTGTTCACGCGGAGCCGCGAGGACTCGCTCTCGACGACGACGCCACCGAGGCAGTCGTACTCGCCGGCGTAGGAGAACCCCTCGTACTCCTCGAGGAGGTCCTGGATCAACTCCCTGTCGTCGGCGCGGCCGTACACCGCCACGTCGTCGACGCTTTCGCCCTCGAACTCGTCGGCGGCCGAATCGAGCAGGGCGGCGGTGAGTTCCTCGCGGCGCTCCCCCGAGAGTCCGGCGATCTCGGACTCGACGGCCTCGCGGACCGACTGGATCAGGTCCCGGCGCGCCTCGAGGCGGTCCTGTTTCGCCTCCAGGTTGGCCGAGGAGAGCTTCTGGTCGCGCTCGCGTTCGATCTCGCGTTCGACCTCCGTCTCGGCGTTGGCGACGATCTCCTCGGCGTCGGCGCGGGCCTCCTCGCGGATCTCCTCGGCGCGCTCCTCGGCGTCCTGGCGGATCTCGCCGGCACGCGCGCGGGCTTCCTCCCGAATGTCCTCAACGACCGTATCGAGGCTCATGAATTGAATGGAGGGGTGCCTACAGGGCGAGGAACACGACCAGCAGTGCGAAGATGACGAGCGTCTCCGGGAGGACCGTGAAGATCAGCCCCCGGACGAACAGGTCCTCGTCCTCGGCGACGGCGCCGACGGCCGCGGCGCCGATGCCACGCTCCGCGTACCCGGCGCCGAACGCGGCGAGGCCGACCGCGATCGCCGCTCCGGAGTACGCGGGAATGGCTGGTTCCTGAAGTGGTACGAGCGTGTTAATGAGGTCGAGTGTCATGGTGTCTTACCCCTGTGGGATCGGTCGGTTCCGAACAGGTTCACATCGTGATAGCCCAATCTTAAAGCTTCTCAAACCGATCCGGGAATCGGCCGTTTCGCCGGGGCTCTCCCCGAAATTCGTGGTAACGTCACACACGGGAGAACCGCAAAATCCCCGGGCGGATCTCCCTTGCTCAGGACCGTCGATCGACACGCACACGACAGTCCGTCCGTGTCAGCAATCGTCACCGCGGCGTGGCGGCCCGTGGGGGGCGCCGAAAATCAGTCCTCGGCCGTGTAGGTCCGCTCGTAGCCGAACGGCTCGTACGCGTCGCCCCCGCCCTCGTAGAACTCACCGAAGAACTCGACGTACTCGAGACGGACCGCCTGCAGGCCGGCGCTCGTGAGTCCAAGCGCGAGGACGATCGCGTGACCGGCGACCAGCAGCAAGATTCCGAACACCCACCCGATCACCAGCATGATCCCGTCGCCGTTCACGAGTCCCGAGAAGACGATCGCCTCCTCGCCGACGCCGTGAGTCCCCTCGAAGAGGATGAAGTGGAACTCGCCGTCCTTCTGGTAGGCTCCGAACACCAGCAGGTTCACGACCAGCGCCATGCCGGCCTTCGCCACGAGCACCGCCGCGATCCGGGTGTACGAGAGGACCGTCGCGAATGCCGAGACCTCGAAGAACGCCTCAAGGAAGCCGATCCCGCCTTCCGCGATGACGACGAGGATTCCGCCGACCAGGAACACCCCGATCCCGGCGATCCCGACCTCCGGGGAGACGAGCGCGGAGTCCCAGAACGGTGTGTCGAACACGAAGTCGGGCTTCGGCTCGCTGAGGTGGCTGCTGAACACCCA
>Ga0207719_100701_pt1 | contig 14894 bp, 15 predicted proteins | sample A23P1SouthBayCA_2_FD_187279 | JGI IMG/M metagenome (GOLD analysis project Ga0207719, IMG submission 187279) | Aerobic enrichment media microbial communities from Eden Landing Ponds, California, USA - A23 P3 (3) (SPAdes) | ecosystem: Environmental > Aquatic > Marine > Unclassified | place... | reverse complement strand
TAGCGTCTCGGTCTCCACGACATTGAAGAACGAGTCTACCGAAGGATCATCCTGCAGGGTCGCTGAACTCATCCACCTCAGCATTCACCCTGCTCTTTGGTGTGCTACTCGTTCTATGACACCCTCCAACGGACACGTACAGACGAACTCAATTCTCGAATTCCGACCATACGTGCCGGAACTTCCCACTTCGTTCCTCTCGTTGTGGAGGCTCGGATGCCGCTTCGACAGTAATGCAGCTAATCCCGTGAGTACGAAGGAACGACTGGAGTTCCCGCTCGATATGCTTCCAGATCTCTTCCTCGGTTGCATCAGGGGTGACATCAAAGCGGACCTGAAGTGTCGTTGGGGCCGTGCGGATAATCTGGGTTCGGTGGACACCCGGAATTTCTTCGACGACGCTTGAGAGGGAGAGTGGGAAAATCGGGACCTCCTCTCCCTCGTCGGTTTCGAACTGGAGGACGTCTCCTTGCCGTCCGCCGACCTCTATGATGGGGAATGCGCTCCCGCAGGGACACCGCTCTTCGTACAGCGTGATGCTGTCTCCGAGGTCGTACCGAATGATCGGTTGCACTCGATTTGAGAGATTCGTGATGAGAACGGTGTCTGACGGCGTTCCTGGGTCGACCGACTGATAGTCCTCATCGACCGGTTCGAGGACGACCCAGTCGGTATTGGCGTGGAGATTCCCGTGGTCGCACTCGGCGGCAATCGGGACGAACTCTGTCGCCCCGTAGAGTTCGCGGACTACACAATCGAAGGTGTCCCGGAGCATTCGCTTTTGGGTCGCAGAGATGGGCTCTGCCGTGGGAAGAAGGAGTGCGGGGCTGATGTTGAGTCGACCATTCTGCTGGGCGCGCGCCAGCTCGACGAGGACGGTCGAGTAGCCTTCGAGGATAGCGGGTTGATACTGGTTCAGATCGGAGATCAGGTCGTTGATCGGGCTTTTCGGGGAAAAGAGTCGAAGGCGACGCTCGCCATAGACGGATTCTCGACGCATCATCTCGAGGCCGGCCGCACCGGCGAAGTGACCGCCCGAGACAGCGACCAGTGCGATGTGGAGATTCTGTGTGACGAGTCTGGAGAGTGGTGAAAGTCGGGCCAGAGCGGGCAGGATCCATCGGTCGCCCACCACGTCTGAAACGGTCCAAGCGGTCTCATCTTGGACGAACACTCCTGGTTCCCCGGTCGTTCCAGACGTGGTCCAAACGGGATACTTGCCGAGGAAGCGCTCACCGATCTTCGTCTCGTCGGCGACGAACGCGTCGATCTCGGCTTTGGTGATCGCCGTGTCTGTGACGACATCCTCGAAGTGCTCTATGAGCATCGACTTCGTCACTGGTGGGTACTGTGTGAGGTCGGTACTGTCCTCGGGGACATCGGCGTAGTGTCGCTTGTAGAACCGTGACTGTCGCCGGACGAACGAGAGCATTTCAGCGAGCCGTCGTCGCTGCCGAGCCTCTATCTCTGCACGGGACGCTCCTCTGGCCCGCCACGCGTCGAGCGTGATTTTTCCTCTCTCGATTGGATTCATAGGGCTGGCGTTGAAGCGCGGGGAACTCTTCCGAGCTGTCCCGTCGTGCTCACGAGACACTTCGCGGCGAATGGACTTTGTTGTTGGCACGCCAATCCAGCGGTCACACGACGTGCCGTATGTCGCCCTCCCACGGCTCTCCGTGGCCGGACAACAGTACCACCTCGCCACAGAAATCCAATTTCCGTATCGACGACCGTGCCTTCTCGGCGTCGTAGTGTATCGGTGCTAACACCGCCGGTTCTGTGTGACGGCCGGTTCGCACGTTGTACGTCATCAGGGCGTCACCGCAGAAGAGCACATCTCGATCGGGAAGATAGAACGCGGACGACCCTGCCGTATGGCCAGGGACGTGAATGACCATTGGATGCCCAGGGACATCGAATTCGTCGCCGTCTTCGAAGGTCTCGAACGCCGTGAGCTGTGGTACTGACCCGACCCCCGAACGGACGACTTCGACGAAGTACGAAAACACAGGAGGCTTCCAGAGTGCCTTCAGGAAGTCGAGCGGTGGGAGCGACCGGGAAACCGTGTTAGCCCGTTGCACATCGGCCGGGTGGATCCAAACCGGCGCGTCAGCGGCTACTCGAAGCCATTCGGCGAAGCCGAGATGGTCGAGGTCGCCGTGGGTGATGAGAATCGCCGCAATGTCGGATACCGTGTGTCCGAGTGCCTCGACACCTTCGACGAGAAGGTTCCAATGGCCGGGGAGGCCTGCGTCGACGACAGTGAGCGTATCGTCTTCCTCGACGATGTACCAGTTGATTCGGCGCGTCCCGAATCGATACACCCCGTCGGCGACTTCGATTCCACGAATGAATTCCATAGTACATATACACACCCTACTCGGAAAGTCCTGGTCGGTTCCGTGACTCGACAAAATTCCCCGAAGTGGTCTGTCCTCCTACGGACTTTCCAAATCGAAACCCGTGATCAACCGACGAGCGTCACTCCAATCACGCTCCCGACGCCGTAGGTGAGGGCCGCAGCAGCGAGTCCAACCCCGACCTGACGCAGTCCAGAAAAGAGCACGGACCGTCCCGTGAGAAGCGTGATGCCGGCCCCGATGACGAACAGCGCGACTGCACTCAGCACGAGACTCGCGCCGACGGCGAGTAGTCCGCTCAACACGAAGTACGGGAGGGCGGGCACGATGGCTCCGAGCGCGAAGAGCACGAACGACGTCGCGGCCGCTTCCCACGCTGAGCCACCCAGCTCTTCTGGGTTGATGCCCAGTTCTTCGCGAGCGAGCGTCTCTAGAGCCACCTCCTCGTCGGCGATCAACTGCTCGGCGATCTCTCTGGCGCGTTCTTTCGAGAGGCCTTTCGCCTCGTAGATGAGCGCCAGTTCTTCGATTTCTTCTTCGGGGACTTCGGCGAGTTCTTCGGCTTCGATGCCGATCTGGCGTTGATACAGTTCCCGAGAGCTCTGGACGGAAAGCCACTCGCCCATCGACATCGACCCCGATCCAGCGAGGAGCCCGGCGAGACCCGTGATCAGAATCGCCGTCGAATCCAATGCCGCGCCGGCGACGCCCATTACGAGGCTGAGATTAGAGACGAGACCATCGTTTGCACCGAGCACTGCCGCACGGAGTGCGTTACCGCTGGTCGCCCGGTGGCGGCCTTCGAGCTGGGCGAGGACTTCTCCCCGTGCCCCCTGCTCTGGTGTTTCCGCGATCACCGTCAGGAGACGATCGTGCGAGCGTTCGTCGGCGGCTATCCCGGTTCCCGTGACCTCCGGTTGGGTCGCGTAGTCACTCCCACCGATGGCCTCCCCGGCTTGCATCGAGGAGAGTACCAGCCCCGGGCCGAATCGACGGGCAAGCCACGCCAGCACCCTCGCTCTCCGCGACGGCTTGATATCTCCCGGGTCAAAATCGGCCTCCCGAAGCTTTTCCGTCCAGAAGTCTGCGCGGGTACGTTCCGTGTCGGCTAGCCGACGGTACACTTCTGTGATCTGTGGTTGCGATTCGGCGTCAGCCATCGCGGTATAGACGGTCGCACTGTCGATTTAGTCTTTCAGATTGCGGCGGTAGCGTTCGATATCCTCTGGGGTAATCGTATCTAGTGTGACTTCCTCCCCACCCTACTCGCTCACCGCTGACGCGGTTCGCTCCTTGAGGACGGGGCATTAGCGCCTGAGTTTTAGGTAAATCAGGATGTGGCTCTTCGGCATCGTTCCATTCGGTTCGCTAGCGGCATCCCAGTTCGTGACGAGGTCAGCGGGGAGCTATGGAGGGGCAAGCAAACTTATACGCTGAACAGGCGCAATACCACGGCCTGAAGGCCGTGGATACGCGCCGTCTCTTGGGAGAAAGCCACGTTCAACAGCACTCTGAGTTTCGGAAGACCGGTGTTTAACTGACAGGCAATCCTAGTAATAGATAGGAATCGGTCGGAACGGAGCGGATTCTGAACCGTCCTTCGGAGGTGGCCTGTCCACCCGTGTAATGAGACAGTATCCGAAAGAGCGGGCGGTGAACGTCACATCCTCGAAGGGTGTGCCCATCCTATGTGCCGACTGCTCAAAGCGAGTCAGACGATACCCCCGACTCTGCTGACGCCTGCTGGCGTCCCCGTGGCAAAAACAACACCGGGACGCCAAACACGGTCGAAGATAGGGGTAACGGCGGCTTGGCACCGTCCTCAGAAATCAAAAATTTCTGATGGGCTGCACGAGAACGGAGTTCTCGTGAACGCCAGCAGTCCACCAGCCCGATACCGTGGGACTACCCGCGCCCGAAAGGACTGGTAGTCCGGTGATTGGACTGCGAACCTGAAACTCCCACCGCTCGGGATTCCTCCGCGTTTACGCAGAGGAGGATGTCAAGATACCGGGCAATTCGACGAAGCCCGCGGCCACGAGGAATCGATGAACAGTCTACATATGAGAATATATGGCCTGTGTAATGGTGAACAGGCGGGTTAGAGTGATGGCTTGTCGGCTTCACCCCGGGTCAAGTCTCGGAGCAGTCGCTTCGGACACCTGTTAAGTACTTACCCACGGAAGCCCAGCAACCGAAGGCCGTTCAGCGAGACGAGGACCGTCGAGCCCTCGTGACCGACCACGGCGAGTGGGAGTGGGATCCCTCGAAGGAGGATCGTGCCGACTATGAGTGCAATCGCACCGAAGGCGATCGCGAGATTGATGGTGAGCGTCCGGCGCGTCTTGCGTCCGAGGCCGAAAACGTAGGGAATCTTGCTGAGGTCGTCGCCCATCAGTACCACGTCGGCAGTATCGAGCGCGACGTCGGTTCCCGCCCCGCCCATCGCGATGCCGAGGGTCGCTGTGGCGAGCGCTGGTGCGTCGTTGACGCCGTCACCGACCATCGCCACGTTCTCATATCGCTCGACCAACTCTTCGATGGTCGCCACCTTCTCCTCCGGTAGCAGTTCCGCCTGGACCTCGTCGATGCCGACCTCGTCGGCGATACGCTGTGCAACGCGCTCGTTGTCACCCGTCAGCATAACGATATGCTCCACGCCGAGCGAGCGGAGGTCGTCGATCATCTCGGCAGCGTCAGGGCGAACGGTGTCGGTGAAGGCGAGCCAGCCCAGTACAGTGACGTTGTCACCGTGTCGCTCTCGGGCGACGAGGACGCTCGTTTTGCCCTCTGCCTCTAAGGTTTCGAGCCGGCTGAGGCCGGGTTCGAGCCCGTCGACCGATTCGTCTCCGAGGACCGTCTGGAAGTAGCTCCGGTTCCCGATATGGATGGTTCCGTCGTCGACATCAGCTCGAACCCCTTTCCCGGCGACTGACTGAAACCGTGCGGCGTCGGGTGTGTCGAGTGATCGTTCGTCTGCCGCTGCCACGGTCGCACGAGCGAGGTGATGCTCCGAGCGGGCCTGCACGGCGGCCGCGAGCGAGAGGAGCGAGTCCCCGGTTAGTGTCTTGTCCGAAGCACCATCACGGACGAATACGTCGGTCAACTGCGTGTCCCCCTGTGTGAGTGTGCCGGTCTTGTCGAACGCGACCGCGTCGATAGTCGCGGCCGTCTCGACGTGCTCGCCGCCCTTGAACAGGACGCCCTGCCTGCCACCCGAGGCGATTGCTGAGAGGACTGCCGCGGGCGTCGAGATGATGACGGCGCACGGCGAGGCGGCGACCATCAGGGTCATTGCGCGGTAGAACGTTCCCGTGAACTCACTTCCAAGCGCGAGCGGAACCCCGATAGCTGCGATTGTGAGTGCGAATACGCCGAGGACGTACGGTTGTTCGAGACGGTCGATGAGCCGCTGTGTCGGGGCCTTCTCGCTTTGTGCCTCTTCGACCATAGTGATGAGGCGGCTGATAGCTGATTCGTGGGCCTGCCGAGTGACTTCGATTTCGAGGCTCCCGCTCTCGTTGATCGTCCCACCGAACACCTCGTCGTCAGGTTCCTTGGGCACGGGGACGGACTCGCCGGTGAGTGAGGCCTGGTCGACCGTTCCCTCGCCGGACGTAACGACGCCGTCCAGCGGGATTTTGTCGCCGGGACGGACGACGAATACGTCACCGACGGCGACCTCATCGATGGGGACAGTGACTTCCTCGCCGTCGCGGAGGACCTGCGCTTCGTCCGGTCGCATCTCGACGAGTGATTTGATTGCCCGGCGCGAGCGACCGATCGCGTAGTGCTGGAGCGTGTTTGACAGCGAGAACAGGAAGAGGAGCATCGCACCCTCGAATGGGGCCCCGATCGAGAGCGCGCCGAGCGCGGCGACGATCATCAACAGGTCGATATCGACCGCACGGTGTCGGAGTGTCTCGACCGCGCCTTTGAGCCCGTACCAGCCGCCGAAGACGTACGCGACGGCGTAGCTGGCCCACATAAGGAGTGGCGGTCCGTCGAGCCACCCTGTCGCTAACCCGGCCACCATACCGACTAACGTCAGACCGACGAACGTTGCCTCCCGTCTGAGCTCCGAGCGAGAGGTCACCTCGTTGGGTGCCGTGTCGGGCTCGTCCTGAATCGAGACGTCACGGTCGCGGACCGCTTTTCGGAGTTGTTCCGCCGAGGTGACGCTCTCGTCGTAGGTGATCCGAACGCTCCCCGTCCGGAACGAGACATCGACATCGTGGACGCCGGGCCTGTCCCGCAGGTGTCGTTCGAGTGCTCGCGCCCCCGCGTCACCTCGACCACCTCGTCGTTCGATCTGGACAGTACACGTCGATAGCGGGGGTGATTCAGTAACGGTCACGCGAGCTCTCCATACTTCGTGTGTTGATTCTGCATTGTCGGTATCTCACTGTGTCCTCGTCTGACCGCATTCGAGAGCGGGTTCTCGACCCACTCGAGGGGCTCCCGCCCATCTGGTCCGCGCGACTCAGCTGATGATCGTCACCGGAATCCGTGCTCGACGGGTAACTGTCTCGGCAACGCTTCCGAGGAGCGCACGGTCGATTCCTGCCCGGCCGTGGCTACCTATGACGATCTGGTCAATGTCGTGGTCGTCAGCATATTTGAGGATCGCTCGTGCCGGTTTCCCGACTTCCGTGACGGTATCGAGTTCAGTATTTCGTTCTGCCGCGAGGTCTGTGGTCCTCGTGCGGATTCTGCTTGCTTCCTCTTTTGCCTTCTCGTACCAGTTTTTGGCGACTGGTAAGCCGCCAGCCTCCACGTCGATAACCGAGTCGATCGGATTGATGACGTAAATCGCGGTGATGGGTGCGTCCGGGAAGGTCTCGATAGCGTATGTGAGCGCACGCTCTGAAAGCGGGGATCCGTCGAAGGCGACGAGGACGTTGGCAGGCATAAGGAGAATATTTGTGGTGAATTGAAATGAACGTGCTGCTCTGTGGATAGCGCGACGATGATTCGTGAAGGGAGTCCTTCAGAAGGGTCGATTTGGGGACATCATCCGTCCGGATTCGACGGTTGAACGCCAATCGTTTTCCCGGCCACGTCCTTCAGTTTGGTTGTATCGACCACCGAGCACATCACACCGGACGCATCCACCGCCTGATTTTAATGCCACTCGCTCAACTCCTTGAACAGTACGTCAGTCTCGGTATCTTCGTCCTCGCTGCAGGTCTGAGTGTACTCAGTTTCCTGGCGTGGCGGCGGGAACGTGACGGCCGTATGCGAATCGTCACGCTCGGGTACGCGATGTTCGCCGTCTACGGACTCATCGTATTTCTCGAGTATCCGTTGCTCCCGTATTTCTCGTACGCGACGCTCGAATTGCTCGAACACGGGAGTGCACTCCTGATCCTCGGTGGCCTCCTGGCGTTCTTCGTCGCTTTGACGCGAGACTGAGCAATGTCGGATCCGGATCTCGAACTGGCCTCTCGGCGGGAGATCTACCAGCAGATAGCCGATATGCCGGGCGTTCACTTTCGCGCGCTGCTCGACGAGCTTGAGTACGCACAGGGTACACTCCAGTACCAGCTCAGGTGGCTCGCCGACGAGAGCCTGATCGACGTCTCGGACGACGGCAAGTACACGCGGTACTATCCGGCTGCCGAGTTCGACGAAGCCGATCGAGCAGTGATGAACGCATTGCGACGGGAGTACAGTCGTCGGATTCTCGCACATCTTCTCACGGACGGTCCGCTCTCTACAACCGAGCTCAGCGACCGCTTGGACAAGGCGCAATCGACGGTCTCGTGGCACCTCTCGAAACTCGCCGAGGCCGACCTCGTCACGAAAGAACGCGACGGCCGGAGCGTCGTTTATGAGGTCAGCGATCCGAATCGGGTCAAATATCTCTACACGGTTCACCGGCGCTCGTTCACAGACAAAGTCGTCGACCGTATCCTAGGCCTCTGGGACAGCTACTAACTCGCCGTCGCGTTCGACGGGATCCCTCGAAGCACCAACAGACGCAACAGGAGCACGTACACGAGAAACGCCACTGAGGGTCCCAGCAGAGGACGGATGAGTCCCGTGAGATCGGTGCCGATCGCTGCGGCGTGGATCGTCCCGAAGGCGAAGCCAGCGTACGCGAATGAGTGGACAACGCGTGGCCCCCACGGTCGCTGGAAGCGTCTTGCGTCAGTGAAGCCAAGGACTGCGACGACGAGCATAAGCAGTGCCCCCGCGCCCACGGCGACGCCACCGAGGAAGTACGGCATCGAGTATGCCGGCACTGGTACCTGTCCGGTGACGACGACCCACGCGTCTAGGACACCGAGACCCGCGTGTAGCACCGTGACGATCATCGCGAACACGGAGAGTTCGATATGGACGCGTCGGGCGGCCTCGTGGAGCACACCGAACGACTCGGTGTTGTAGAGGACGCCCGTGAGAACCGCTAGGTACAGCGACGGATACGTGACGAGCGCGGCACCTCGGTCGAGGAGCCAGACGAGTTGTGACATTATGATGCTCCCGTCGTTTCGACAACATCGGGACAGCCGTCCGCGTCCTGGAACCCGTTCTTCGTTTCCGGTCGTGTCGGACACTTGTCGGCTGAGTCGCTGATACCATCACCATCGTAATCGGCTGGGGCCTGTCGCGTCGAAACGGTCTGATCGACGAGGTCGCTTTGTTTTTGTTCGGTCGCTTGGGCGGCACGCACGTCTCCGATCTGCCAAATAGCAGGGACAGTCACCACTAAGACGACCATCGCCACGACGGTGATTCGTTGCTTATGTGTCCAGGACATGTGTCTTAAAGCCATCTGTCGTATGAAAGACGCCATCGTGGATGATGAGCGCCTCCAGATCCCCCCATTCCGATGCTAATTCGCGTGCCTTGGCAAGTGGGAGCGCCGCGAGGGTCGTCGCCAGGGCGTCGGCTTCCATACAGTCTCGGCGCGCCACGACGGTGACGGACTCGTGACGAGAGCCGAGCGATTCGGTGGTCGGATCGTAGACGTGGTCAGTGCCGTTTCGCGAGCGTCGGTATCCGCCGGATGTTGCGACGTACCAGTCCGTGTCGAGGACCTTCAGCGGTGTGTCGTCACCGTACGGGCTCTCGATGGCGACCGGTCCCGTCGGTGGAGACATATCGCCCCCACCACTGACGAACCCACGTCGACCAACACGGCCGAGTGCCTCGCTGGCCCGGTCAACGATGTATCCCTTGGCGAGGCCATTGAGGTCAACTTCGACGTCGGTTGTGATGTGAGATCCGCTGGTTTGGACAGTTCCGGTATCAAACTCTCTTGATGGTGTTTCGCTGCCACCGCGCAGGAACGCTTTGAGGTCGTGTTCGATGCGGCCCTGATGAATATCGAACACCCCGTCGGTCCGGCCGTTGTATTCGATCCCACGGCGGACGATACGGGCGATATGTTCGTTCACCACCTCTCCTTCACGGTTGAGCTGGCTGACGGCACTCGCCGCATCGAAGGCATTCAGTTGTGCTTCGAGTGATTCAGCCGTTTCTTGAGCCGCAGTTGCCCCAGCCTCGGCCCGAACGCCCGTCACCTGAAGCCGAAACGTCGTGTCACAACAGCTAAACTCGCGGTGAGTGTCCCCGAGCCGTTCGTAGACCGACGCGAGCGATCCCATCATCTCGGTCACTCGTCCTCTTCGTGTTCTTCTTCGCCGTCGTGTTCTCCGTCGTATTCTTCTTCGTCGTCTTCATCCTCGTCATCTTCTTCGTACTCCTTGTGTTCCTCATCCTCGTAGCCGGACTGGGTCTGGACTGCTGGAGTAAACTCCTGATTCGGCGTCGGTGCATCCGCAGTAACCTGTTGTGAGGTGTCTGACGCGGGCGTATCTGGTGAGTTAGGTTGCTCGCCAGCCTGCGTGAGGCCGCCACCGGGCAGCGCAAGGGCCCCGGCGACACCAGCTGTGAGGAGCGCACCGACGAGCGTGAAGGCGACGAGTTTGTTTTTCGGGACGGGAACGCGCATAATTAGCTACCCCTCGGTTCAGAACCACTATCTTCGACGTGTCGGTCGTTGTGTTCTGCCATTGCAGATAGAGGGTTGAGACAGCCTTAGTAAGCCGTTCGCGTCCAACCCTCGAATCTTCGTACAGCTATCGAATCGGTTCAGGGTGGGTGGTGGATTCTGAGTATGTATGTGACTTCGTTATCGAGCGGCTGGCACTACTGGTGATCCACTGTTTGCCCCTGCGTAGAAACGATTCGGCTCCGCTAATTGGAGGGGTCTTACCGAGTTTCGGCCCGTTGGAGCGTTACCTTGACAACAGCTCCAGTCGGCTCGTTGTCTTCGATCCAGACATCACCACCGAATTCGTCAATCAAGTTCTGGACGAGATATAAGCCGATACCAGTTCCGGGGCTCTTTAGACCCTGTTCGCCCTTCCCGAAGACTGTCTCTTTTTGTTTGTCCGGGATTCCAGGGCCATTGTCCGCGATGCTCACCGTTACGGACTCGTCAGTCTGTTCTACTCCGATATCGATTATAGGTATATCCGAATTGTTGTGCTGGACGGCGTTGTTCAAGAGGTTCCGAAAGATGGATGAGAGCATTTCGTTCGCTTGTACTTTCACCTCAGGAACGTCTCCGGTCACGGTGAATTCGGCATTTGGATATTGCTCACGCCGTGTAGCAATTACTTCCTGAATCACACTATTGAGGGAAACGGGGTGTAGATTCAGTTCCTTCTCTCCCGGTACGACTTTGACATAATCACGAGCTACATCGGTCAGGTCGATCACACGTTGACTCGCCCGTTGCACCCGTTCTATGAGGTCACTATCCTCATCGTCGGCGTCTGCCGCCAGTATATCAAGCCATCCCGTTACAACAGACATATCGTTGCGGATGTCGTGCCGTAGCACCCGATTGAGGATTTCTAGCTGCTCGGTTCGGTTCTGAAGTTCGGCCTCTCGTTCCCGTCGATTCGAGATGTCCCTGAAGACGCCGATAAACAAGGATTGCCTTCGATAGTCGAATCTTGTTGCGTTGATTTCCACAGGGGTACGGTCACCGCTTGCCGTGTTGACGAAGATATCCGACCCATCGGGAAACTCTGAATGCACGCTCTCGGTATTGAGATGGGTAGTGAACAGCTCGCGGTATTTGTCCCGGTTCTTTGCGGGGTGCAGTTCTGACTGATGCATCCCGATGATTTCGTCCAGTGGTCGCTCAACTAACGCTTCGGCAGCTTGGTTGGCGTCCACGATTTTACCAGAGTCGGTGGAAGCGACAAATACGGCGTCGGGCGAAGCATCAAGCACCGTCCGATAGCGTCGCCGTGCCTGCTCTGTGGCACGTTGTTCCTGCCGTTGGCGCCCGTCGTAGACCCCAATTAGTGCACCCGCAATACCGCCGGTCGTGATTAGATTCAACGCGACGAATAGCCCGTGAGTTATGACGTTTCCTTCCACGGACTGATACAGGTAGATTACCGCGCCAACGGCTGCCAGACCGACCACGCCGGCGAGCGTCCAGCCGGTGACGCGAGGAAGTAGATCCAATTCGAGTGAGCTTTGATACACCCGATATCCCATCGTAACCAGTCCAAGAGACAGGCCCATCGGGAGGAAGACGCCAAAAACGTACGCTAGCAGTCCTTCTTCCGTGAGGAGATGCGGGACGTTGGCTAGAAAAGAAACTATTCCTAGACCACTGATCATCCCCGCCCATAGATGTCGTGGTGTAATTAGACGGCTGCTCACCATTCTATTGAAGACATATTTCTCGCGGTTAAGTAATATTCTGGTTCAAAGACAACAGAAGATGGATTTCGACAGCTTCAGGGAACATTTTCGCTCAATATGCGCACACACGTTCTCTCGGCTAATTCAGTTGTAGATCCGTGCAATAAACACCGTGGCTACTCTTCTATGACACCCTGGGAAAACAGACAAAAGACGATGGATGATGACCATTCGATGACAGCCATTCGTCAATTGGCTGCCGACGACACGCGGGGCGATATTCGCGCGAGGAGAGCGAGAGCCGCTCGTTACTCGACGATGATCGCACCTCGCATCCCGAGCGTCTCGTGGGGACCACATCGGTAGCGATACGTACCGGACTTCTCGAAGGTGTGCGTGAACTGAACCCCTGACGTCGAGATCACGTCGTCAGTTCCAATGTCGTGAGACTCAAATGCGACCGAATGGGGGCTATTCGCTGCCCACTGCCACTCGATGCTCGTACCGGTGCTGACCTTCATTACGGGCGGTGAGAACACGAACTGGTTTTTGCTGTCGGGCGCGCCAACCCTCACGGTCGTGGTGTCGACATTGGTGTGGTCGACGACTGTGCCGGTGAAATTCGGCGCTCTGGCGACCCACTCGTCAACCTCTGGATAGTCGGTTGAGGGGACTTCCTCGACAATAACGGCGCCTTTCATCCCGTCTTCTCGTCGCGGTGCCGAAAAGAACGGATAGACGCCCGTCTCCTCGAAGATGTAGTGATAGCCAGTGCCTGCTTGCCCGTTCGCGTTTCCGCTATCGAACGTGCCGTCGACGGAGACGACGTTGTGCTCGCCACCGTGACCCGTCCAGTCCCAGCGAACGTTCGTCATCGGCCGCACGTGGATCACTGCGGGCGCGAACGCAATCCCACTGTCAACTGGCTCACCGACGGAAATCGTCGGCTGCACACCAGCACCGAACCGTTTCGGCGTGCCATCATATCCGTTCGCGTCGGCGAGCCACGAATCTGCTGACTGCACCGGCGTCGTGGAAGGAGGTTGTGTGTCCGTTGCCGGAGGGGACTCCGTGGTGGTCGACTGCGATTCTGTTTGTGGTGCTGATCCATCAACTGTCGATAGACAGCCGGCCGTGCCGAGAAGGCCTGCAAGGGCGGTTCCTTTGAGATACGCTCGTCGGGGAGGGGACCAGTTCATCGCACGCTTGGGTTTTGACGACGGAAGAAAGTACCACCCGCACGAGGTTCACAGACTGGTATTGAGTGATTATATTTATTACCGGGACGTGAAATCATTCAACGTTAGGCAACATTTGCCGAGCCGCTACGGGCGATGTCGGCAACTACCGTACAATCGCCGTGAACACACGCCGTTCGACTTTCCGCAGGTGTTCGCCGACCGTCGTAGGAGCGATCCCAAGGTGGTCCGCGATATCGTCGTGTGTCGCTTGCCGTGGCGCCTCGTAGTACCCGGCGTTGATTGCCACCTCAAGGACCTCTCGTTGTCGAGTCGTCAGTAGCCGCGTTAACGAATGCTGATCTGGGGTGTACGATCCCGTTTCGAGCACCTCCATCTGGAACGGCGCGTCGTCAGTCATCGCAGTGAACAGTGTCTGTAAGGCGGATTCGTCTCCGAGATACGTGATCCGAAGCGAGCCGTCGGAATTGATCTGAATCGGTGTGTCGACGATGACCTCAGGCCGGTCCGCTCGTTTCATTAGCTGTTTCGTCGCTGGTGACAACTCGAAGTGGCTGACAGCCATCCACCGTTCGGATCCAGACACCAAGAAGTCGTGAACGTGCGGCGACTCCTGCATAATCTCGACATACGTAGCCTGGTCACCGCTTCCCTCTGCGAGCATCAATACGGTGCCGTCGTCGAGGAGCTCGACGTGATGAATCGCTTCGCGTGAGAACGATGGCGCCGCCCGAAGCGCGTCTCCGAGCGGGTGGAGCGTGTTCGAGCCCTCCGCCTCTGCACGGAGTGTGAGGTATCGCATTACCAACCGCAACGCCGAGAAAAGTTAAAGAGCTGTGCATAGACGGCAACAACGCTGGGTGTACGACGAGTCTATCGTGAAGTATGCAACGACGCGATGACACACCGCCAGTAGCCATCATTGGTGGTGGCATCTGTGGACTCACGACAGCACTCGCGCTCGAACGCCGTGGCTTCACTGTCGAAGTATACGAGGCAGCAGCCGAGTACCGACCAGTCGGTGCAGGGATTCTCCTTCAGACGAACGCGCTCGTGGCCTTCGAGACGCTTGACGTGGCTACGGAGGTCCGTGAATCAGGAGTGCCGCTTTCTGACGTCCAGATCAGATCCCCGAACGGGCAGGTGTTGCAAGCGTTCGACCTCGACGCCGAGCAGGACGCGTTCGGACACCGGTACGTCGCGATCCACCGCGCCGAACTGCTCGACATCCTCCGCCGAAACACCGCGTCACCGATACATACCGGGAAGAGGTGCACGCAGGTGTCTGACCTGGCGAATCCGACAGTCCGCTTCGCCGACGGGACAGAGATCGAGCCAGGAATCCTCGTTGGTGCCGACGGGATCGACTCAACCGTACGCGACGCCGTCACAACAGAGTCGAAGCAGTCTCTGGGGACGACTGTCTTCCGAGCGGTCACCTCGGCATCGCTGTCCGAGCAGCACCGGTTCACGGGATTCGAGGTATGGGGGAACGGAACGTACACGGGAGGAGCACCTGTTGGACCGGATGAATTTTACTGGTTCGCGACGGCGCCTTCGGAGTTGTCGGCGACGGCTGCCGTCGACGATATCAGAGCTTTCTTCGCGGACTATCCTGCGCCAGTGCCAGCGGTCGTTGCCGCGGTAACGGCGG
>Ga0207719_100699_pt1 | contig 14989 bp, 9 predicted proteins | sample A23P1SouthBayCA_2_FD_187279 | JGI IMG/M metagenome (GOLD analysis project Ga0207719, IMG submission 187279) | Aerobic enrichment media microbial communities from Eden Landing Ponds, California, USA - A23 P3 (3) (SPAdes) | ecosystem: Environmental > Aquatic > Marine > Unclassified | place... | reverse complement strand
AGGGACGGATTCGACGACTGGGCGGCCGCCGCAGACAGCGACTGGTGCATTCTCATGACCCCCCACAGCGAGTTCGACGACTTCGACACGGTGAGCGCGCGCATCGACAACCCCGACTGCCTCTACTGCGACGTCTGGGGCCACTGGGACGACCCCCGCTACGAGTCGGACAACGGCTACTTCTACGGCCGCGAGTTCCTTGACGGTGGTTCCGAGGAACTCTCGGGAGAGGTGGGCCGATGAGAGTCCTCGTCACCGGCAGCGAGGGGTCGCTGATGCAGTGGACGATCAAACACCTCGTCGAGGCCGGTCACGACGTCGTCGGTGTCGACAACCACGCCCGGTACGACGACTACGAGCACACCCGCGTCGTCGACCAGGACGCCTACGAGTTCGAGAAGGCCGATCTCACAGATCTAGAGCGGACCACTGAACTCCTGGAGGGCGTCGACGGCGTGATCAACGCGGCGGCGATGATCTACGGCGTCAAGGGCTTCCACGAGTACCCTGCGACCATCCTCTCGAACGACCTGACCGTGCATCGCAACGTCCTCGAAGCGGCCGTCGAGCAGGACGTCGAGCGGGTGGCCTACATCTCCTCGTCGATGGTCTACGAGCGCACCGACCCGCCCCATCACGAGGACGACGTCGATGACTCGCCCGTCCCCTCGACCGATTACGGGCTCTCGAAGGTGGTCGGCGAGCGCTACAGCCGCGCGTTCCAGCGCGAACACGGGGTCGACTACACGATCTGGCGGCCGTTCAACGTCATCACGCCCTACGAAAAGGCCGAGGACGAACCGGGGATGAGCCACGTCTTCGCCGATTTCATCCGCAAGATACTGGTCGAGAAGCAGAACCCGATGGAGATCTTCGGCGACGGCGAGCAGGTGCGCTGTTTCACCTGGATCGACGAGGTGGCCGGCGCCATCGCCGCTCAGTCCTTTGCCGACGCGACCGAAAACGAGGCGTACAACCTCGCCAACGCCGAACCCGTGACGATGAAAGAACTCGCCCGGCGCATCTTCGCGGTCGGGAAAGAACGCGGGATCGTCGACGGCGAGGACCTCGAGTTCGATCACGTCCCCATCTACGACGACGACGTGAAAAAGCGGGTGCCGGCGGTCGAGAAGGCCCAAGACCATTTCGACTGGGATCCGGAGATAAAACTCGCCGACTCACTGGAAGTCTGTATCGACCACTCCGTCGACGAGGCCTGAGCGGCCCGCTTGGATCCACCGCCGTCCGGGCTACCCCATCTCAACGTCGTAGAACCCGACGAACAGCGACCCGTCTTCGAGAAGATCGGTGTCGGCGCCGTAGCTGTCCCACATCAGGACCTGCCTGTCGACGCCGATCCACCGCGAGCCTGGGTCGCGGTCGGTGACCAGCACGACGGCGTTCGCGCCTGCCGAGCGTGCGAGGTCCTCGACGGCCGCCGCGAGCGGGCAGACCGCGCCCTCGTCGCGAGCGAGGAAGTCGAGCGCGTGCGCTTCGAGGACGCCCCCACTGCGCTTCAGACAGACCGGCGCGAACCCCACGAGGTCGTCGCCGCGCCGGACCGTCGCGATGCCGGCGAGCGTCGGGTGCGCGAGCAGGTGGTTGACCGTCGCCGCGTCGCGCCGGAAGCGCAGGTCGTAGCCGTCGAGGACATCCTCGTAGAGGGCGTCGACGGCTTCGCGTGTGTCCGGATCGAGTTCGTCGTGGACCTCGGGTCGGACGGCGGGCGCGGGGTCGCGATATCCGCCCGAGAGCCGGCGACGAACGGCCGCGACGGGGTCCCCGACGACCGCCTCGACGCCCGCGTCGAGGAGTGCGGAGGGTACCGGTACGGGCAGCGCGAGTCCGCCGTCGGTCGCGTCGTCGCCGACGAGTTCGTCCGCTCGCAGGGTGCCGTCCGCGAGCCGGAGCTGGATCCGGTGGCCGACCCGCGAGAGTACCCGACCGATCGGTCCGTCCGCGTCGAGCGCGAGGCGGGCGTACTCCGGCAGGACGACCGAGGGATCGAGGATCCGCAGGCGGAGCGGGAGCGGGCGGAACCGCCAGCCGCGGTCGCGGTTGGCGGCGAAGGTGATCGTCCCGCGCCTGTTGAACGTCGCTGCGCAGTCCGCGCCGCTCTCGCGCGCCGCGTCGGTCGTCTCCGCGTGGAGTGTGGAGTAGAGGCCCTGTCCCTGGTGGGCGGGCGCGACGCAGGTGTCCCCGAGGACGAACAGGTCGTAGTCGCGCTCGCCCCGAATCGATCGGTCGAACAGTCGACGGAAGGCCGCGAGTTCGCCGTCGGCGGAGATGGAGAAACAGCGCTCCGGGTCGAATCCGGGATACTCGTCGTACTTCCAGCGAAAGAGCGCATCGTCGCCCCAGTCGCCGTAGGCCTCGTTGAGCAGGGCGACCGCGGGGCCGACGTCGGGTGTGCCGCGAACCACCGACGGTTCGGCGTCGTCGGTCACGCTGTCACCCCCGCGCGTCGCCCGTTCGGAGTCATTCGTGGACGGATAGAGACGCGTGCACGGCTAATGCGTTACGGGTACGAGGAGGAGGTCATCGTTGTTTGCTCGCTTCGAGTGTGAGTGGCCGCAACCGCGGACAGCACTGCGACCGCACTCATCATTGTGAGACGGAAGCCCTCGCCGGGCTCGCGGTCGCTGTCTCCGGAAATCGGAGATTTCCGGGATCGAGACGGAGCATAGCTCCGTCGGACTCGTCGGAAGAGCTCTGCTCTTCCGAGATGACGAGAGAGCTTCGCTCTCTCGAACCACGCTGGATATTCTCGCTCTCCGCACCGCCCGCTCACGGCAAAGCCGTTCGCTTCGAGGCGCAAGCGCCTCGCACCGCGAGAATAGCGTCGGCTCAGGCGACTGAACTGCACGCGAGCGTGCCTCACGGCAGCGCCGTTCGGCATCGAGGCGCAAGCGCCTCGCACGTCTCGCCCTTCCAGTCCACCAGGGATCTGTCTGTGCCGTCAAGCACTCGCCCGTTCAACGTGAAATCAGCCTGTGAAACAGCCAACGTCGAATCGGTCTGTGAAACGGGGTTCTCCTGGAGGACTGAAAGGGCGAGGTCCGCTCGCGTTCATGTAGTCGTCCCTGGGACCACTATCCGCGCGAGCGGTGCGTAGAGCGCGGATATGTCCCGGAGCGACCGCGAGCGGGGCGAGGGCTTTCAACGTTAAGGACCGTCCGCGGTCGCGGTTGCGGTGGCGACTGCGGTTGCGGTCACGATCTCTCGAAGCGAGCGGGGCGAGGGCTTTCAACTCTCATGATCGAGTGCAGTCGCGGTTGCGGTTTCGTCTGCAGTCGCTCTTTCTGCGACAGTACGTCGAACCGAAACAACTGCTTAACTCGCACCCGAATCAATCAACGAAATTAGACCCTCACTCACTCGCGATGGGGAGAACCGACATGTTGAAATGAGTCAGGGAACTTCGGTAGCCTATGTCTCGGGGCGCGCCGTCCGGATACACGCTCGCCGTCCACCCTGCACAGCAGTCGACCGGGTTCCACGACCCGGCCGCCGCGATATTCGAGGACGGCCGCCTCCGCTACGGCGCCGAAGAGGAGCGGTTCACCCGCGTCAAACACGCCGAGGGCACCTTCCCGACGCGGGCCGTCGAGGCCTGTCTCGCCCACTGCGACGTCGAGATGGGCGACCTCGACCGCGTGGTCGTCCCGTGGGACGTCGCGCTGGCCTGGCGCAAGGTCGACCGCGACTACCTCACAGACGCCGTCACTCGACCGACCTCGCTGCCCCACCGACTCGCGCGGATCGTCCGCTACGGCTACTGGAACCGCTTTCCCGATCGGGTCCCCGACGGCGTCCGCACGAAACTCGCCGAGATCGGCGAACCCGTTCCCGACGTCGAGACGCGCCCGCACCACGCCTGCCACGCCGCGAGCGCGTTCCACCCGTCAGGCTTCGAGCGCGCGACGGTCCTCACCATCGACGGCGAGGGCGAACACGACTCGACGGTCGTCTGGCGCGCGGGGCCGGACGGCCTCCGCCGCGTGCGCACCTACAAGGGGTACAACAGCCTCGGCGGCTTCTACGGCGCCGTCACGGAGTATCTGGGTTTCCGCGCCTACAACGGCGAGGGGAAGGTCATGGGACTGGCGCCCTACGGCGAGCGCAACGCCGACATCGAATCGCGCCTGCGCGGCGCCATCGACACCGGCGCCGACTACGACGTCTCGCCCATCGCAGCGGCGGGCACCTCGAAGGGCGTCGAGCGACTCGAGGCGATCCTGGGTCGCGAGGCCCGCCGCGGGCGCAACACGGACGAGTTCACCGACTGGGAGAAAGACCTTGCGGCGACGGTCCAGTATTTGCTCGAGGAGATCGTCTCGGACGTGGCTCGCGCGTACGTCCCCGAGGACGGCGGGAACCTCTGTCTCGCCGGCGGCGTCGCGCTGAACTGCAAGCTCAACAAGGTGCTGATGGAACTCGACCGGGTCGACGAGCTGTTCATCCAGCCCGTCGCCCACGACGCCGGGACGGCGCTTGGCGCGGGCTGGATCGACGCCGACCCCGCCGACGTGCCGGAGATGCGCGAGGTGTACCTCGGGAACGGCTACGACACCGGGGAGATCACCGACAGACTGGAGACCAACGGCGTCGCCTACCACCAGCCCGACGACGTCGTCGAGTACGCGGCCGACGCGCTCGCCGACGGGAAACTCGTCGGCTGGTTCCAGGGTCGCTTCGAGATGGGGCCGCGAGCCCTCGGCGGGCGGAGCATCCTCGCGGACCCGCGCACCGTCGACTCCCGCGACCGGGTGAACCGGCGCGTCAAGCACCGCGAGACGTGGCGCCCGTTCGCCCCGTCGATGCTCGAATCCGCCGCCGAAGAGTACCTCGAAAACGCCGGCCCCTCGCCGTTCATGATCAAGACCTTCGACGTGTTGCCCGAGCGCACCGACGACATCCCGGCGGTCCTGCATCCCGGCGACGACACGACCCGGCCCCAGACCGTCACCGAGGAACAGCACCCCCGCTATCACGCGCTCATCTCCGCGTTCGAGGAACGGACCGGCGTGCCTGTCGTGCTCAACACCTCGTTCAACGACAAGGGCGAACCTATCGTGAACACGCCTCAGGAGGCCGTCAAGGACTTCTTCGGGATGGGCCTGGACGTGCTCGTCGTGGAGGACGTCGTCGTCGAGAAAGCCGCCGCAAGCGCGGTTCCCGACGACGCGGAGGCGTCGATGGAGACAGACGACCAACCGACCGCGAGCGCCGCCGAGGACTGACCCATGGCGGACGGCGAGAGCGGTCACGTCGACGGGTCGAAATCGGGTGTCGACGGGGAGGCCGCGCCCGCCGACGGAGCCGAATCCCCGGCGTCGTTCAGAGCGCGCGTCGCCGACCGAGCCATCGCGCTCGCGCGCCGCTACCGCGACCTGCTCCTCCGGATCGACGAGCGGCCGGACTGGGTGCTCACGGGCGTGTTCGTCGCCCTCGGCGTGATGGTGATGCTCGCGCAGTACTCCTTCATCTACTTCGGCGTGCAGGACATCACGCAGTTCCGCGTCGACGCCCGGACGGTCTGGCGGCCGCTCGCCCGCGAGGTGCTCTACGAGGGCCAACCCCTGTTCGGCCCCGACCAGTTCGAGAACAAGCCGCCGCTGTGGCAGTTCCTCAACCTCGGCGTCGAGTACGCCGGCCCCTATTATCTCCTCTTCTACGCGCTCACCGGCGTCGCCCACGGCGTCGCGGCCTTCGGTCTCTTCGCCTGGGCGCGCCGGTACGGCGAAGCCAGACTGGGCGCGCTCGCAGCGCTGCTCTTTCTCGCGTCGGTCCACGCGGGATTCATGGCGCGGATCGACCCGCGACCCTACGCCGCTGCGCTCGTCTTCGTCGCCCTGTTGTCCTCGCGGGCGACCGTCGCGGGCGCCAGCCTCGCGGCCGCGACGACGATGATCCAGTACGCCTTCTTCGCCGTCCCGGTCGTGATCTGGCGCGCAGTACGGGACAGTTCACGACGGGAGGTGGCGTGGTGGGTCGCGAAGTTCGGGGCCGCCGGCGTCGCCGTCGCCGTCGTCGTCTTCGGCGCCGTCGGTGTCGTCTGGGGCACGACCGCCCTGGAGTACGCGATTCGCTACACCGTCTTCATGACCGCCGACTACACGACGACCCACTCGATTTTCATCGTCCCGGTCAAACTCGTCGGCGGTCACGCCGCCTGGACGACCGAACTCTTCGCCATCGTGATCCCCGCGAGTCTCGCCGTCGCGACGCTGCTCGCGGACGGGCGGGACTGGCGGAGCGCCCGCGGCGAGAGCGCGCTGCTGGCGGGGTCGCTGATGCTCCCCTTCCTCATCCGCGGCCACGGGATGTACTGGTACTCGCCGCTGCCGTTCCTCGCGCTGCTGGCGGCGTTCGGACTCCGGGACTTCTTCGCCAGCGACGACGCGGAGTCGGACGACGCCGCGGAGTCGGGCGACGCGGAATAGGTCTGTCGCCCGCTCAGCGGTCCAGCACGACCGGCGACCGGAAGCGCACGCGGTCGGTCCAGTACAGTTCCGCGCCCGCCCAGACGAGGAGCGTGAACGCGAACACGGCGAGCAGGAAGACGTCGAAGAACGTCGCCCACGGCGGGACGACCCAGAGGACGCCGTGGCGGACCTTCGCGGGGACGATCGACTCGACGGCCCCCTTGAGGCCGCCGCCACCGCCGCCCGAGACCGCCGCCGCGCCGCCTCCGGTCGTGACGTTAGTCAGGCCGAGCGCCTGCGCGCTCTGCCCGCCCGCGCTCTCGTCGCCGGTGCCGAGGCGTTCGGCCTCGTAGGCCCGCGGATACGACACTTCCCAGACGACGTCGCCGCTCCGATTCACCTCGATGATCCGGTTGCTGTGCGTGTCGGTGATGAGCGTGTTGCCGTTCGGGAGGCGGTCGGCGTCGCGGGGCCACTCCATCTCCACGTCGGCGTAGGTCCACGACCGGCGCCACTCGCCGTCGATCCGCTGGTACTCGACGATCCGGTTGTTCTCCGAGTCGGCGACGACGACGGCGGGGCCGCCGCGCTCGGCGGGGATGTAATCGGGGTTGTGTTGCTCGTAGAGGACGTCGTACTCGCCGTCTGCGCCGAGGGTCATGTTCTCGACGAGGCCCGTCTCCTGGTCGACGAATATCACCTGGTCGTGGTTGCGGAGGCTGAGCATGAACTGGTCGCCGCGCACCTGCTCGACGTCGTTGATGTGCGTCCAGTCGCCCTTGTCCGACCCGCCGGAGTCGAGGTCGAAGTCCGCGGCCGCCGCCCACTCCCACTCGATCAGGCCGGTGGTCGTGTTGACGACGAACGCGCGGTCGTCGAACAGATCCGCGACGGCCCAGGTGTCGGGGCCGACGCGGTCCACGTCGTGCCAGCTATCGGTCCGCTGGGCGCGGATGGTCCGTTCGAAGAGCACTGTGGTCTCGTCGGTCCGCAGGTCGAGGCGCTCGATGATCTGCGTGACGCAGGTGTAACTCGACCACGGCGCGATGCCGCAGTCGGTCTTGCCGGCGTTCTGTTCCGCGATGTAGGTGACCGTCTGGTTTCGCCCCGGGACGGGGTCCACGTCGAAGTAGCGGGTGTAGCTGGCGTTCCGGTAGACGACGTCGCCGGACTCGTTGAACGCCGCGATCGAGCCCTTCCGGTCGTCGTTGAAGTGTGTCGTGACGACGGTCAGGTTCGAGTCCATGCCCTGGGGTTCGTGGACGAACGTCGAGGAGTCGACGCCGTCGGCCGCGAGGGCGTGACTGGCCACGAGACCGCCCGTGCCGAGCAGGACCAGCGCGAACGCGACGCGGAGGAGGTTTCGGAGCGGCAGATCGCGGACGAACCCGGTATCCATCGTTATCCCGAACGTCCCGGGACGGATATTACTCTTGTGACCCGGAGCGAGGCGCTGTGGGCGTCCAGGACGCTGGGTCCGGTGCCGGTGAACCCTCCCGCCGAAGAAGGCCTTTTCCGTGTAAGTTGAAAAGACAGAACATGGACAGACACGACGGTGAAGCCGACATCGTCGACGAAGATACCATGATAGACCAGGCGGAGGAGGCCGACAAACGCACCGCTCCCGGGGATTCGGCCCTCGAATCGCTGGGGTACGACGTCGGCGGTGCCAGCGGTGTCAGCAGTGGTGGCGCCAGCGGGGACGGGGGTTCGGACGGGGCGGCCGCGACGCTCGAGACGGTCAAGGAGTTCGCGCCGCTTCTCATCGTCGCGGTCTTTCTCGTTCTGTTCACCCTGATGTGGCTGTGGTGAGACAGGGTACCGACCGCGGGAGTCGGCGGGGGAGATCGCTCTGTCCACGAAGCCTCCGACGTCTCGAACCCGTGCGGACGCGACAGCTATGACCGGACGACCGCCAGCCAGTTCCCGTCGCCGGGGGCCGAGAGCGAACGATGACCGCCCCCTTCGACACTCCCCGAATCGGTCCACGCCGCCCTGTCGGCGTCGAGCCACCGGACCGATAGTGTCACGTCCACCCCGGTGAGGTCGAGGTCGACCGCACCGCCGTCGGTGAAGTAGACCACGTACGAGCGGCCCGGTTTCGCGGCGCAGTAGGCCTCGTTCGGTCGACGGTTCGCGAGCAGGTCGGGACGCGGCGCGAGCGAGACGAGGTCCACCGCGTCCGTCAGCAGACCGACGGAACGGATCTGCGACCTGGCCCGCTCGTCCAGTCCGATGCCCCAGCGCGACGGTCGATGGAATCGGACTGCGGCCGCGCCGCCGACGATGTTTCGCCAGAACCGTTCGACGGCTTCGGCCGCGCTCCCCGCCGAGGGGTTGTCCTCGTCGGTCCCGTAGATCTTGACGTTATTGAACGGACGGGGACCCGTGTCCGCGTCGATCTCCTCGCGCCAGCCCTGGATCCTGTCCCAGTGTTCCTGTCCGGTGTATCCCTTCGAGTCCTGGTTGGCCTGGGAGATCTCGACGAAGGTGACCGTCTCCGGATAGCGTCGAGCGACGGCGACGGAGCGGCCCGGCCACATGTTCATACACGTCACGTCGACGTCCGTCCCGCGGGCCGCGGCCCGTTCGTGGACGTGCGTCGCCCAGTGGCGTTCCCACTCCTCGCCGGTCGTCGACTCGTTGTTCACGTTGTAGATGACGTGGTCGTAGCCGAGGGCCACGTCGAGGACGCGGTCGACGAACCGTGCGAGATGCGGGTAGACGACGTCGTTTCTGTCCACCGCCTGGTGGATGTCGGACGCACCGGTCAACCCGGAGTCGTAGCGCCCGTAGTTGACGTTGTTCTCGTGTGCGAAGGGGTGGTCCGCCGAGAGGTCGTGCTGGTCCCAGATCGTGAGATGCACGACGATGTCTCGCGCCGCCGTCTCGTCGAGGAAGGTCTCCAGTCGCCGGAAGTACGCCTCGTTGAACGAGGTGAGGTCGTACATCCCGTCGGAGACCTCGTTGAACGCGTGGACGTCGTTGCCCCCGCGGTCGGACATCGTGTTCCGGATGTAGTTCCCGCCGACCGCCACCAGTTCGTCCAGGTGCTCGCGCAACTGGTCGCCGGTCCACTGGAACGGATTGTCGGTGTTCGAACCGCCGACCAGGACCGTCGGCTCGCCGTCGTACGCCCAGTGCCACGGCTCGTCCGCAGCGATCTCGATTCCCGTTTCGGCCATGCCCTCCCTTCGACCAGCGAGGAAATACGTGTTCGCCCTCGCAGTCCCCGCCCGCGAGCGAGCGTCTATTGCGACGACGGGACGACGGAACACAACAGTCAACACGACCACCGCACAACCCGAAGGCATGACAGCGGACGGTGCGACGAGCGAGGGCGGGGCAGATCCGGACGGGGCGACGGGCGAGGGCGGGGCAGACCCGGACGGGGCGACGGGCGAAGACGCCGCCGCTCCGGACGGCCCGGAGTCTGACCCCGCGGTGACCGTCGTCGTCGTCTCTTACTTCAGCGGCGACTCGTTGCGGGACTGTCTCGACAGCGTCGTAACCCAGTCGGGCATCGACGCGCGCGCCGTCGTCGTCGACAACGGTGCGCCCGAAGCCCGCGCCAGCGGCGACCTGGCGGCCGACGCGGACAGCGAGACTGCGACTATCTGCGCGGAGTACGAGAGCGTCGCGTACATCGAGAGCGACGCGAACGACGGGTTCGGCGCCGGGATCAATCGCGGGTTCGAGGCAGCCGAAACCGACCACCTCGCCGCGCTCAACCCCGACGCGACGTTCGACGAGGGTGCGCTCCGGCGACTCGTCGATGCGCTCGGCGGTGACGATACCGGGGCGACCGCTGGAGCAGCGTTCGCCGCACCGAAGATCGTCCTCGCCGACGACCCGGACCGGATCAGCACGGTCGGACTCCACAACCACGTCACCGGAATCTCGTTCAATCAGGCCGCGGACCTGCCGAGCGACACCCCGGTCTGGTCGGCCGGGTGCGACCTGGGTGGTCTCTCCGGTTGTGCGTTCGCGACGACGGCGAGCGCGTGGCGCCGCGTCGGCGGCTTCGACGAGGAGATGTTCCTCTACAAGGACGACGTGGACCTCTCGTGGGCCTGTCAACTGTTGGGCGAGCGCATTCGGTACGTCCCCGACGCCGTCGTCGCCCACGACTACGAACGCGACCTCGACGGCTTCAAATTCGAGCACATCGAGCGCAATCGGCTGCTCGTGCTCGCGAAGTACCTGCCCGCGTCGGCCGCCGTGTTGCTGTTGCCGTCGCTCGTCCTCACCGAACTGCTGACGTGGGCGATGGCCGCCACGCTCGGCGTGGAGGGACTTCTGGCGAAACTGCGGTCGTACGGGGTGCTGGGATCGGGAGACGCGCGGAACATCCGCTGGCGCGGCGCGCGCTTCCGCGAGCACTTCCCTGAGAAAATCGGCGAGCTCGACGCCACCGTTCCGTGGGCCGATCTCCGGCGAAACGGCGTGGTGCCGGACTCGCCTGTCGTCGAGGGTGTCGGTGCCGTCGTGAACCTCGTCTATCGCGCGAACGTCGCGCTGTATCGGAAGTCGTGACAGCTCGACAACCATCGAGCCCGACTAGCCAGGGTAGAAGGCAGTGGATTAATATAGGTGGAGTCTACATTGCTGGTATTCATGCCGAAGGCGAGAAAGTTCGTCGTCGTTGCGGCTGTCGCAGTGGTGCTGATAACGATAACGCTGGCAGTTGCGTCCCCGGCCGGTGGGTCGTTGGGGCCAGTTGTTTCAAACCACGACGCGACACCGACCCCGACACCGACCCCGGAGAACAGTCCGCCGACGGCCGACGCCGGGTCCGACATCAGTGTGGCACCGGAAGAGAGTGGCACCCTCGACGGGACCGAGTCGAGTGACCCCGACGGCGACAGCCTGTCGTACTCCTGGGAGCAAGTGTACGCGCAAAGCGACCCCGACCTGAACCTCGAGGACGCCAACAGTGCCGAACCGTCGTTCACCGCACCCGCTGTCGAGAGCGAGACCGTCATAGAGGTCCGGCTCACCGTCTCCGACGGCGCAGGCGGTGAAGACAGCGACATCGTTGACGTCACCGTCGTCCCGTCCACGCCGACGCCGACACCGACGCCGACGGCCACCCCGACGCCGACCCCGACCCCGACTCCGACGCCGACCCCGACGGCTACCCCGACTCCGACGCCGACCCCGACGGCGACTCCGACCCCGACTCCGACCCCGACGGCGACGCCGACTCCGACGCCGACTCCGACCCCGACGGCGACCGCAACCGCGACGGCCACGGCGACCCCGACGGCGACCGCAACCGCGACGGCCACGGCGACCCCGACGGCGACCGCAACCGCGACCGACAGTCCGACCGCGACCGACAGTCCGACCGCGACGGCCACGCCGACCGCGACTGATACTGCCGCGCCGACCGATGAGCCGACCGACGAAGACGACGAAGAGACGACTACGTCGACGGCCGACAGCGGTCCCGGATTCACCGTCCTCGTCGCGCTCGCAGCGCTGTTGATCGTCGGCTGGCGGCGCTACTAACCACAGCGCGGTCGGCTGCGTGCCGCATTTCCTGTTCGAACGTGCGGGACGCTGGTACCGCGCGAAACGGCCCCACTCTGGACCGGCGAGACAACCGGTGTCTCTCCCGTACGGGAGTCCGCGACACTGAGCCCTGCTTCGAGATCACCGTCGGCCCAGGCAGGCCCATCACGACGGTTATTGGCGACCTCAGGAATCGACCAGTGGCTACGTTCGACGACGATCACCGACGAGGCCCGTGACTCGACGGACCGGTCGTCTGTTCGACAGAGCAAGCGGTCGAGTGGTACCGCGTCACCGTGGACGTCTCGGTACCCCACCGACACAGTTCAGTCACCCCTGTTCCTCGCCCCGATCGAGTCAAAAGTGCGACTCCATCCGTCCGAAATCGACGGGCCCGACCGTTCGCCCGATGAAACGAGTCGGCGACCGGCAGACATCCGAAGGGCCCCGACCGGTTCGAACCCGCCCGATCGGGTGGCCGAAAACAGATAGTGGAGTGTGAGTTCGCGTCCAGACCGACAGTGAACCATTCGTTCCGGAGAAAGGCCGGAACGGCAAACCGGCCGAAGAGGGCCACAGCGCGGTCTGGTTCCCGACGTCACTCCGTTCGATTGCCGAGAAGCGTCGTGGGGTCGTCGACTGCGGGAGTCGAGAAGGCCACGTCGTCGACCTGGCCGGCGAAGTTGGCCCCGCCCGGCGGCCCACCGACGTACAGCGACTGCTCGGCGGGCGGCCCGCCGCCGTCGAAGGTGTCGCCGGCGACTGCTTCGCCGTCGAGGTAGAGAGCCAGATGACCGTCCTCGAAGTGCAGCGTGGCGTTGTGCCAGGCGCCTTCGTCGACGTACGGTCCTTCGAGATGGCGGAACGAGTCACCGTCGCCGACCGTCGCCGCGATCCGGCCCTTGCTCACCGCGAGCGAAAAGCCCGAAGCGCGGATGTTCGCCCCGCTCTCCGGTGCGCTGGCGACGATGGGTGCGAACCGCCGCTCGTTTCGGTAGTCGACGCTCTCCGCGGCGCGGAACCGCGCCGAGAGCGTGACGCCGTCGCCCTCACTGACGTTTGCGGGTTCAGGGACCGTCACGTGAGCGCCGTCCTCCAACGTTACCATGCCGTCGCCGTCGACGCTGGTCCACTCGGCGCCGTAGACGAAGCCGTGATTGGACCCGCGCTGGTCGAAGACGACGGTCCCCTGGCGCTCGTCGAAGCTCCACCGGCTGTCAGGGCTCCGGCCCTCGACGGCGAACCCACCCGTGTGCACGTCGTGTTCCGAAACCGTGACCGCGGGCGTACCCGAGGCGCTGTTGTACGTGCCGGGCTGGGGGACGCGAACGGCGAAGTGGCCGTTGCGCGTCGAGCGGGTCGTCCGCCGGTAGGTGACGGTGTCGTGGACGAGGTCGATCCTCGTCTCGACGGTCACCCGCGTGTTCTGCGGCGCGGTCCCGGTCAGGACCGTTCCGTTGACCGGCGTGAACACGCGCCGGTTCCCGTCAGGCGCGGTGTAGACCGCGCGGTAGGTCCCGGTGCCGTTCACGCCGCCGTGCTGGCTCCCGTAGTGACGGAACAGGCGGCTGTATATCGTGGTTGGCCCGAGATCCATGCTGCTCCTCGTCAGGACGACGTAGCCCACGTCGTCGGCAGCGAACGTGTCGTACCACGAGTCAGGGTCTGTGCTCATCACGAAGTCCTGGTAGTTCGACTCGGCGTAGGTGTAGCTGGCCGAGTCGCCGCTGACGAAGCGGTTGTAGACGCGGTTCCTGTCCCACTGGCTGAGGACGTAGTTATCCGGCGAGTCGACCCCGTTCGCCTCCGCGTGACCGTCGATCCACCGTGCCGTATCCGTGATTTCCGCGTCGACAGCGAGCTGTGACCCCTTGACCGGGATCTGCACGAAGCTGAACGAGCCGATAATGAGGAAAAACGCGATGATCCACGCGGCGTTCCCCCGAGACGGAACGCGCAGGTCCGGGACCGCTGACTCGTTTCGCGTCGCGTGATCCGGGTCCTCGCGTCGTGGCGGTGGGCTCTCACGACGGGTGGCCGGACCTCCGTCGCTCATCGCGCCGGGCTCACTGGCCGATCGGAGAGGGCGCGACGGGAGCGAGTCGTAGGAGAGGACCGGCCAACCGACGGCCTCGATTTTCGCTCCGATGAACATGAAACCGTAGCCGGCGAACGGTGCAGTCACGACGGAGAGACTGCCGCCGAAGCGGACGAAGACGGTCGTCCACCCCAGCAGGTACCAGAAGTACACCGCGGGCGCGAGCCACTCGGCGCGCTCGCCGCGCAACGCGCCGACCGTGATCCACACGACGACCGGGACGGCGATCAGGAGGACGAAACCGAACATGAACAGCGGGCCGAAAACGGTGCCGAAGTAACTCGAGAACAGCGGGTTCGTTCCGGCCGTGTTTCGGCCGATCGCACCCATCACCCACGACCCGCCGCGGTCGACGAGGCGGTCGAAGATCGAGGTCCCAAGCCAAAACGCCCCGGCCACGAGCGCCATCGTGGCGGCGGAACTGGCCGCCGCGACCGTTCTCGAGAGGTCGAGCCTGTGGACGACCTCACCCGTTCCGAAGACGGCAACCGCTCCGAGGAAGATCGTCCCCGGCAGGAACCCGTGGAAGGTCGACCCCCAGCCGACCCCGACGAAAGCTCCCAGGGAGAGGACTGCCGAGAGCGCCAGCCCAACCAGCAGATAGCGATTGCGAACGAGCGGCCCGACGTCGCGTTGGAGGTCGACGAACGCCAGTATCGTCACGTACACCACGAGGGGCGCGACGAGGATGGGCGACCCGCGCCAGGCGAACACCTGCCCGAACAGGGCGACGCCGAACAGGACCGCAATCGCGAGCCCGCGTCGGTCGGAGAGCGCCGCGAGCGCTCCCGTCGGCGTATCGGCTTCCCCGCTCCCGGTAGCACCGTCGAACCCGCGGACGCGTTCGCGGCTCAGTCCCGTCAGCGCGGCGAGAACCATCCCGAGCATGAGGTAGTCGAACGCGTGATGGTCGGCGAAGCCGACGGTCGTTCGGTAGGCGTGGACG
>Ga0207719_100695_pt1 | contig 15043 bp, 16 predicted proteins | sample A23P1SouthBayCA_2_FD_187279 | JGI IMG/M metagenome (GOLD analysis project Ga0207719, IMG submission 187279) | Aerobic enrichment media microbial communities from Eden Landing Ponds, California, USA - A23 P3 (3) (SPAdes) | ecosystem: Environmental > Aquatic > Marine > Unclassified | place... | reverse complement strand
CAGGTGAAGCAAGCCGAGCCCGACGAACCCGAGGTACTGGCCCGCCGAGTTGAGTACGGCCATCAGCGCCTCGATCCCGCCCTGCTCTGCGATCTCCTCCGGAGTCAGGGGGAGATTCGAGAGGTTCAACCCGGTCACCGTCCCGTTGGTGGTTCCGGTCCCGTTCGTGGCTCCGGAGACGCTCGTGTACTGCCGGATGTACGATTCGAACTGGCCGACGTTGTAGTCCTTCGAGAAGTTGTTGAACTCGCCGATGGCGATGGTCACGCTGTAGGCGAGAAGGAGGATCGCCGGCAGGGCAACGATGAAAAGCGACAGCCCGGCCGCGAGGCTGGGCGGACGGACCCGGCGTTTCACCCGGGTGTACACCGGGCGCGTCGCGTAGTAGATGAACACGCCGAAGACGAACGTGCCGAGAAACGACCAGAGGACGAACGTCATCACGCCACCCAGAGCGAGCCCGATCGCCCACCAGAGGCTGCGCGACCGGTCCTCGATCCAGGTCGACATGTCGGCGATTCGTGTCGGAGCGATGAAAAACGTTTCGCGCACGGGTGTCCGGCGGCGACGGCCGAGGGACCCGTCCCGAAACGGCAGGTACGAGTGGCCGGGCGCTCTTGTAGGGGGTATGCGAGACGTCCTGCGCGCGCTCGCGGAGGGAGAGATCACCGTCGCGGAGGCCGAGAGCCGCCTCGCCGGCTACGCCACGACCGACGCCGGGCGGTTCGACGCCGCACGCGAGACCCGGCGCGGCGTCCCCGAAGCGATCCTCGGCGACGGGAAGCCCCCCGGGGTCGTCGCCGACCTCGCGGCGGCCGCCCTCGAAACGACGGGCCGGGCGATCATCACGCGCACCACCCCGGAGCAACGCGACGCGATCCGCGAGGCGGTCGAAACCGGCGACGCCCCCGCCGGCGCGTCCATCGAGGTCGCCGCCGAGGCCGGGACCGTCGTCGTCCACGCCCCGGCGTTCGAACCCCCCTCGCTCGCGGCGACGGTCGCCGTCGTCACGGCGGGGACGAGCGACGCCGGGCCGGCGTCCGAGGCAGCGATCATCGCCGGGGAGATGGGCGCGACCGTCGAACGGATCGACGACGTCGGCGTCGCGGGCATCCACCGGCTGTTCGACCATATCGAGGCGATCCGGGCGGCCGACGTCGCGGTCGTCGCCGCGGGCCGGGAGGGCGCGCTCCCGACCGTCGTCGCGGGGCTCGTCGACACCCCCGTCATCGGCCTGCCCGTCTCCGTGGGATACGGCCACGGCGGGGACGGCGAGGCCGCCCTGCTCGGGATGCTCCAGTCGTGTGCGGCGCTGTCGGTCGTCAACGTCGACGCGGGGTTCGTCGCGGGCGCCCAGGCGGGGCTGATCGCCCGCGCCGTCGACGGCGCGGCCGGCTGAACGGGTCTGCGACGACCGATCCCGGAGTCTCGCGAACGATTTTCGGGAGAATTGGGTCGGAGTTTGGAAAGGATATATACGCGTTCGGTCCCAATCTGACCTCACAGTCAGGACAGCCCTGACCGATCCCCCATGCCAACCTGTGACCACTGTGGCGACCACGTCTCCGAGCGGTTCGCGCGCGTCTTCGCGAACGAGGACGGGCAACTGCTCGCGTGCCCCGGCTGTTCGGCCAACGCCGGGATCGCCGAGGTCGCCCGCCGCCGCATCCGGAAGGCGTGACGCCCCCGCCGCGTGTCCGCCCAGCCCGCCCCGTCCGATCGCCCTCCGTCGCGCTCGCCGGGACGCCCCGTCGGGAGTAACGTGACCGACGGACATTTGCCCGCCCCCCTCCGGTAGTCGGCCGTGAGCGACCACTACGTGTACGTCCTCCGGTGTGCCGACGACACCCTCTACACCGGCTACACGACGGACGTCGAGCGCCGGGTCGCGGAACACGACGCCGGCGAGGGCGCGAAGTACACCCGCGGCCGGACGCCCGTCGACCTCGTCCACGTCGAGCGCCACGGCTCGAAGTCCGGGGCGTTGCGACGCGAACACGCGATCAAGTCGCTGTCGCGCGAGGAGAAGGAGTCGCTGATCGAGGGAGGTACCGACGCGGAGTATACTGTCGGACAGAGGCAGTGATACATTCCGCCGGGCGACGGTCCCGGCGGAGATTATCAAACGTTCTGTCCGACAGTATAGCGGCCGGGAGGTAACGGTCACCCGGACCCGGGCGTGACGCGCGGCGCCCGGCGTTCGCGGAAGGTGTACAGCCAGAGGATCCCCAGCCCGAGGCCGTACGCGAGCATGATCGGGATCGTGACGAGGATCATCGAGAGCACCGTCGTCGGGGTGAGCAGGCCCGCCACGACCAGCGTCCCCAGGACCACCACCCGCCAGCGCTCCCGGAGGGTCGAATAGGAGACGATCCCGCCGCGGTGAAACAGGATCATCGTCACCGGGATGTCCATCAGGAGGCCGATCCCCACGGTGGTGAAGAAAATGAGCCAGAAGAAGTTGCTCACCCGGTAGGCGATCTCCATATCGGCCTGGAGGGCGTCCCAGACGAGATACGAGATCACCGTCGGCGCGACGAACATGTAGCCGATCGCGCTCCCGAGGAACAGCCCGCCGGCGACCGCGCCCGCCCACCCGAAGAAGACGTTGCGGTTGCCGCTGGCGATCCCGCGCTCCTTCAGCGCCGGCCAGGCGTAGTACAGCAGGACGGGCAGGGTCGCGACCAGGCCCAACAGGACGGAGATCTTCACCTCGAAGACGAGCGCCTCGACGGGGTGGAGGTTGACGATCCTGACCTGGCTGGCCAGGTCGCCGCCGGCACCGGCGGCGGTGCTGTTCAGGCCGCTGGTGTTCGTGAGGCTAGCGTTCGTTATGCTGGCGTTCGTCAGGCTGGCGTTCGTTACGCTGGCGTTCGCCAGGGTACTGTTCGTCCCGCCGGCGTTCGTCAGGGTGCCGTTTATCGCGCTGGCTTTCGCCAGCGTGCCGTTCACGATGCTGGCGTTCGTCAGGGTGCCGTTTATCGCGCTGGCCTTCGTCAGGGTGCCGTTCACGACGGTGGCTTTCGCCAGGCTGGCGTTCGTCAGGATTCCGTTCGTCACGCTTCCGTTCGCCAGCGTGCCGTTGGTGAGAGTGGCGCGCGCCAGCGTGCCGTTGGTGAGGGTGGCGTTCGTCAGCGTACCGTTTATACCGCCGGCGCTGGCGGCGGTGACGGCGTCCGGCAGGCGCGAGAGGAAGTCCTCCTTGATCCGCCCGATCCCGCCCTGGTAGAGGAAGTAGAAGGTCCCGACCATGACGGCGATGAACACGGCGAAGATGCGAAACGCCTTCGAGCGCAGGCTCGACGCGATGAAGCGGATGTCGTGGTAGTACCCGCCGATGTCGTCGGGATCGGTGTCCTCGTCGGTGATCGAGTCGAACATCGTCGCCGTGGCGCGTTCGACCCGGCCGGGCGGCGCGGCGTCGCCCTCGCCCCCGGCCGTCCCGTCGTCGCCGCCCCCCGCCGCGCCCTCGCCGTCCTCGCTCGCTTCCTCGGCCTCGTCGTAGCGGTCGAGGATAGCCTGGGCCTTCCCGGGCTGGTCGTCGTCCATCGCGTCGTTGGCCGCCGCCAGGGCCGCCTCCTCGTCCATCTCGGCGAAGGCCTCCGGCGGGGCGGCCCGGACGCCCGCGGCATCGAGCGTCCCGAGGTCGATCGCCGTCGGGTCGCCGTACGCGCCCTCGTCGGGTTCCAGCGACGGCCAGGCGTAGTACAGCGCGAGCAGGGCGGCGACGAGGAAGCCGAAACCCGCCGCGAGCGCCCAGAGGCCGGTCTCGCCGGCGGCGGGAGCCAGCGCCGCCGGATCGATCGCCCCGGGACGGTAGTCGGCGGGCAGGCGGGGGAGGACGGCGTCGTTCACGAGAGGAACGCCGCGCGTGATGAACAGCCAGCCCAGGGCCGTGGCGGCGACGAACACACCCGTGACCTTCGGGAGGTTCGCTCGCACGTCCGCGGCCATCCCGCGCAGGCTGCCGCCGCGCTTGAACGCCACGGCGAGACGGGCCAGGTAGAGGCTGACGCCGTACAGGATCACGAGCGGCCCGGCCCACATGGCCTGGGTGAACGGGTCCGGCGGCGAGAACAGCGCGCCGAAACCGAACATGCCGACGACGGCGTACCGCCAGTTGTCCCGGAACGTCTCGTAGGGGACGATCCCCCAGTAGGAAAGCGCCGTGATGAAAAGCGGGAGTTGCGCCGCGACGCCAAACGAAAAGGCGAGGATGAAGATGAACTCCGTCCAGTAGACGATCGAGTAACTGTTGACCAGGCCCGCGTTGTCGGCGTTCTTCGCGAGGAAGTCGAAAGTGATCGGGAAAAAGACGTTGTAGGAGTAGACGATGCCGCCGAAGAAAAGCCCGATCGACATCACGGTGATGCCGGCCACCCGCCAGGTCGCGAGACCGTCCTCGGGATACCACCCCCGGGCCTTCAGCGGATCGCGGGCGTAGTAGATGAAAAGCGGGATCGAGAGCACGATGCCCACGACGATGCCGATCTTCGCCTGCATCAGGATCACGTCGAACGGCGTGATGGCGACCGTCTCGGGCTGGTTGCTCACCCCGGGGAGACGGGGCAGCAGGTCCTGTTTGAGGACCGGCCAGACCCAGATCCGCATCGCGTAGATCGTCCCGACCAGCCCCACGACGAACACGAGAAACACCCGGCGGAGCTTGTGCTGGGCGGCCGACAGCATCTCCCCCGCGGTCCGCTTGCCGGAGGAGAGCGTCTCCCGTGTGTCCGAACCGAGGAACCCGTCCTGGGCAGCCATTCGATCGGTAGGTAACTGCCTCCCCGTTATCAATCTTCTCTCCTGGGGCCGATCGCTCCGTCGTCCCGCTGTCGATCGCACCCCCGTCCCGCTTGTCGACGTACGCCCGGGTCCGTCCCGGGCAGGACGAAAAGGCCTATAACCGAAACGCCGCCTACGACTCACCAATGGAGGATTCCGCGCCGCCCGGAGAGGGAGACAGTGCCGGGGGGGCCGGCGGCGTCACGAAACTCGAGGACATCGACGGCGTGGGTTCGTCGCGGGCCGACGCGCTCCGCATGGCGGGGTACGAGTCCGTCGATGCGGTCCGCGGGGCGAGCCGGGAGGACCTCGCGGCGGTCGAAGGGATCGGGATCGCCCTGTCGGACCGGATCAAGGACGCCGTCGGGAGCCGCGCGGACGGGGACGACGACACCGGGGAGGCGGACACGGACGAGGCTCCCGGGGAAGACGAGGGTACCGGGCAAGAGATCACCGACGACGACCTGGCTCGCGGGCCCGATCCGGGTCGCGAGGGCGACCAGGAGGTCGAGCCGGCCGGCAGTCACGTCGAACCGGCCGCGGAGGGTGGCGGCGGACTGCTGGGGTACGGGAAGGCCGGCGGGCCCGACGCCGACGAGGAGATGCCCCTCACCGAGCACATCGAGGAGATGCTCAAACGGCTGGTCATCGTGGCCGTGGTGGCGGGCGTGGTGAGCGTCATGACCTTCCCCTTCGCCGAGAACCTGATCAACTTCCTGTGGGACTCGATCCTGCCCGCCGATACCGAGGGCGATCTCGCCCGGCCCCACCTGTACGGCATCCTCGAGCTCTGGTTCACGAAGGTCAAGGTGGCGAGCCTCTTCGGCGTGATCATCGGCCTTCCGGTGCTCGTGTACCAGGCCTACCGGTTCATGCGCCCCGGCCTGTACCCCAACGAGCGCCGGTACTACCTCGCCGCCGTCCCCACGAGCCTCGTGCTCGCCCTCGTGGGCGTGGCCTTCGCGTACTTCATCGTCCTGCCGAGCATCTTCACGTACTTCCTGTATTACTCCCGGGACGTCACGACGATCGGCTTCGCCCTGGGGCGGACGTTCAACCTCATCCTCATCATGATGGGGTATCTCGCGGTCGTGTTCCAGATCCCCCTCTTTCTCATGCTCGCGATGATGATGGGCCTCGTGACCAGGCAGTGGCTCGCCGACCGGCGGCTCCTCTTCTGGGGCGCCTTCCTGGGCATCTCCTTTCTGTTCAGCCCCGACCCGACCGGGATGGTCCCGATCCTCGTCACCCTCACCATGATCGCGCTGTTCGAGGGGACGCTCCTGCTCACCCGGTGGACGGGCGGCGGCCCCGGCGAACGCGGTATCGGCGCGTGAGCGGTCCCGCGGGTGACTGCTGACGACGCCGTTCAGATGATCGTGGCGGCGTACGCGAGCGACGAGAACAGCATCATCAGCACGAAGAAGATCGCGATGATGCGCTGGCGGTCCATGTATCGGCCGTGGGACCGGACCTACGAGTAAGTTCCGGGTCGCTACCACTCCTCGCGGACGAACGCCTCGATGCGGTCCATCGCCTCCCGGAGGTCGTCCATCGCGTAGGCGTAACACACCCGGAGGTGGCCGTCGCCGCCCTCCCCGAAGGCTCTCCCGGGGACGACGGCGACCGACTTCGATTCGAGCAGCGCCTCGGCGAACGCCTCGTCGTCGCGCTCTCCGTCCCGGGGCGGAACCTGCGGGAACACGTAGAACGCTCCCCTGGCGTCGGTGCAGGGAAGCCCCATCTCCGAGAAACGCGACAGGACGAACCGGCGCCGCCGGTTGTACGCCTCCCGCATCTCGGCGACACGGTCGTCACAGGAGCGAAGCGCCTCGGTGGCGGCGTACTGTGCGGTCGTCGGCGCCGAGAGCATCACGTACTGGTGGACGCGGTTCATCGCCTCGATCGCCTCGGGGGGGCCCATCGCGTACCCGAGCCGCAGCCCCGTCATCGCGTAGGCCTTCGAGAAGCCGTTGAACACGACCGTTCGCTCGCGCATCCCCGGCAGCGTCGCGATGGAGACGTGCTCGCCCCCGTAGGTCAGCGCCGCGTAAATCTCGTCGGCGAGCACCGTGAGGTCGTGCTCGCGGGCGAATTCGGCGACCTCCCGGAGGTCGGCCTCCGGCATGACGGCGCCGGTGGGGTTGTTCGGGTAGCAGTACACGAGCGTCTCCGCCTCGGCGGCGCCCGCCTCCGCCAGGGCGTCGTAGGAGAGCCGGAAGTCGTTTTCCGGCGATGTCGGCACCGGCAGCACCTCCCCGCCGGCGAAGCGCGCCGTCGCGGGGTAGGAGATGTAGGTCGGCTGGGGCATCGCGACCGCGTCGCCCGGGTCCAGGAACGCCCGCATCGCGACGTCCATCCCCTCGCTCACCCCGGTCGTGACGAGGATCTCCTCGGCGGGGTCGTAGTCGAGGTCGTACCGGCGGACGTGGGCCGCGATCGCCTCCCGGAGGTCCCGGCGGCCGCGGTTGGTCGTGTAGGAGGTCCGCCCGCGTTCGAGGGAGTCGATCCCGGCCTCGCGGGCCGCCCACGGCGCGGCGAAGTCGGGTTCGCCGACCGACAGCGAGATCACGTCCTCCTTCTCCTCGACGAGTTCGAAGAACTTGCGGATGCCCGACGGCGGGGTGTTCGCGACGCGGTCTGAGATGCGCATGGGTGGGGGTCAGGGCGACACCGAGAGCCGGTCGTCCTCGTCGTCGCCGTCGAAGGCGATCCCGCGCTCCTTGTAGGAGGTCATGATGAAATGCGTGACCGTCTGGGTGATCTCGGGGACCGGCGCGATCCGGTCGGCGATGAACGTCGAGACGGTGTGCATCGAGTCGCCCTCGACCTCCGCGGCGAAGTCGAACTCGCCGGAGACGAGCCGTAGGGAGTTGACTTCGGGGAACTTCACGATCCGGGACGCGATGTCGACGTAGCTCGTCTCGCGGTCGAGTTCGACGTTCAGCTCGACGATGGCGCGGGCGTGGTCGCGGTCGGTCGCCTCCCAGTCGACGATCGCCTGGTACCCCTTGATCACGCCCGCCGATTCGAGGTCGTCGATGAGCGCCTCGACCTCCTCCTCCGCGAGGTCGAGCTGGCGCGCGATGTCCGCGGTGTCGGTGCGCGCGTCCTCGAGCAGGAGGGAAAGCAGTTCGCGTCGCTCGTCCATACCGCAACGCCGCGCCGGGACGTAAAAAGGGTTTGCCGACGCGGCCGCCGCTCCCCGGGACTCCTACAGCAGGTCGACGTACACGTCGGTGAGATCGCGCTCGTCGAGGCCCTCGACGTCCGCCAGTCGCTCGTCGAAGACGACCTCGCCGCGGTGGATGACGGTCATCGCGTCCAGGGCCTCCCGGAACAGGCCGAGCTGGTGGGTCGTGACCAAAAGCAGGCGCCCGTCGGTGACGTACGACTCGAGGAAGGCGAGCAGGCGCGGCTTTGACTCGTCGTCGACGTCCGCGAAGGGCTCGTCGAGGACGACGACGTCGGGCTCTTCGAGGAAGGCCAGCGCGAAGTCGAGCTTCTTGGCGAGCCCATCGGAGAGGTCCCCGGCCATGCGATCCCCGATCCGTGCGATTCCACACCGTCCGGCCAGGCGCTCGATCCACTCGGGATCGGCGCCGACGAGCGAGCCGAACGTCCGGAGGTTCTCCCGGACGGTGAGTTCGGGGTAGAACTGTGGCTGCTGGAACCCACAGCCGAGCGTCGCGTCGGGCATCGCGACCGTGCCCGAGGAGGGCCGCGTGAGTCCGAGCAGGATGCGAAACAGCGTCGTCTTGCCCGAGCCGTTCGGGCCGATCACGGCGTGGATCGTCCCGGGGTCGAAGGTCACGGAGACGCCGTTCAGCGCCCGGACCGCGCCGTAGCGCTTCTCGACGCCGTCGAGTTCGATCGCGTCCATCAGTCCTCACCCCGAAGCGTCGTGTCCCACATGCTCACTCCCCCCGTTTGTACCACTCGGTCGCGAGTTTCAGGACGACGAACGTGGCCAGGGTGAAGCCGCCGAGCCACCCCCACCAGTCCGCGAAGGCCCACGGTTCGACGCCGCCTTTCAGCATGTGGCTGCGGGCGATGATCATCGAGTAGTGGGTGGGCATCGATCGCGACACCTCCCGGCCCCATCCCGAGAAGAACCCGGCGGGGTACACCAGGTTCGACAGCGCGAGCAGGACGAACAGGATGATGACGTTGAGGACCCGGCCCGTCGTGGAGAAGTCGGTGAGCAACACGACGGCGAGGCTGATCGCCGAGAGGTACAGGAAGGTGAGGAGGTACACCCCGACCAGCGGGACCGAGAGGGGCTGCAAGGAGTGTCCGAGCAGAGTGCCGACGGCGTAGACGACGAGCGTGGCGACGACGACGACCGGGACGAAGGAGACGAACTTCGCGGCCAGCATCGCGTCGACGGAGGAGGCCATCCGGAGGCGGTCGATCGCGCGGCGCTCCTTCGCGACGTTGTACGGCACGTAGGTGAACGCAAAGAGCATCAGGAAGATCATCAGGAACACCGGGAGGAGGTAGGTGGGCAGGTCGGCCGTCGTCCCGATGACGCGCCGTTCCGCCGTGACCTCGCCCGGGAGCGAGAACTGCTCGTCGACGTTCGCGAGGACGGCGACGAGCGCCCGCGAGGGCACGCGGTACGGCGTGATGCGCCCGTCGACGTTGATCTCGACCGTGGACGTCGTCCCGGTGCTTCCGAGCCGTCCCGGGACCTCGATCACCGCGTACACGCGCTCCCGTTCCAGGTGGGCGAACGCCCGTTCGCTGGAGTCATAGACGACGGGGTCGGAGAACTCCGAGGCCGTGATCGCCCCGACGACGATGTCGACGTCGTCCTCGGTGGCACCGTCGACCCCGACGACCGCGATGGGCGTGTTCTCGGGGAAGGTGTGCTGGAAGAACAGCGTCCCGACGCCGAAGGCGGCCGGGAGGACGATCAGGAGGACCGCGACGGTTCCCAGCCGGTGGCGTCCCCAGTCGAACTCCTTCCGGAGGAGCGTCGGCAGTTTCATCGCTCGATCGACTGCGCGGTGGTTCGTCATCACCACCTATCAGTACGTCGAAACGCGACGGGCCGTCGCCCCGCGAGCGCGCTCCCGGTCCCAGGGGCGGCGTCGAGTCCTTACGACGGGGAGACGATGGGGTATCCCGCGGCGCCGGCGGGGGTCATCGGAGTCGTCGACGGGAACTCCTCCGAGATCACCTCGATGAGTTCCTTGAGGTTCTCGAGGGAGTTCGAGTAGTCGACGTTCGCCGTGTTGCCGTTCTGCTCGACGGTGATCGCGTCGAGTTCGTCCTTCAGCTCCTGGCTCTCGACGTTCTTTTTCAGGGACGCGATCATGGCGTCCAGGATTTCGACGACGTGGCCGGCGGACTCGCCGTTCGCGGCCGTCAGCGACGCCGTCATGCCGAGCTGGTCGCCGTCGGTGTAGAAGACGAGGGCGCCGCCCGCGACGTCCTCGAGCTTGCCGGGGTCGATCTCGACGTCGTCGACGGTCCCCTGGGGGAGGCTTCCCTCGGGGTACGCCTCGGGGGCCGTGCTCGCCGTCTTCAGCAGGCCGTCGCGAACGCTGGTGTACGTGTCACGGAGCTCCTGGCCGACGGCGTCCATGTCGCCCGCGGCGACGTCGAGGGTGTCCTGGACCGCCTCCTGGGTACCGGTGACGTACTCGCCGTCGGCGATGACGCCCAGCCGGGCCCGCGCCGCCGGTGAAACCGGCGTCATCCCGCCGGGCATGGTGGTCGCTGGCGTTCCCCCCGCGGGCTCGTACACCGTGTACCCGTTGTACGTGGTCGATTCGAGGCTCACGCCCGACTCGGAGTCCTCGATCGCGCTCACGAGTTCGTCCTCGCCCCAGTCCGCGGTGAACCACGTTCCGCCGTACTGCTGGCCCGGCGCCATCATCGGGGGCGTCTCGGCCTCGCCGGTCTCGGGGGTCCTGGCGAAGGCCATCGACTCGCCCATCCCCGTCGGGTCGAGCCCGGTCTGCTCCTCGATGGTGGCGAGCATCTCCTGCTTGCTCTCGGGGCCTTCGTACTCCTCTCCCTCCTCCTCTTTGGCCTGGGCGAGCATCTCGTTCAGGAGTTCCTCCGCGGTCGGGTCCTCGATCATGACCCCGACGTCGGCGTAGGTAACGCTCGTCACCTCCGACGGGATGGTGTCCAGAGCAGCCATCCCGCCACCCCCGTTGCCGTTGCCGTTCCCGTTGCCGTTCCCGTTGCCGTTACCATTCCCGTTGCCGTTTCCGTCGCCGTCACCGCCACATCCCGCCAGTCCCACGACCGTGCTCGTCGCGATAGCCGTACCGCCGAGCTTCAGGAACCCGCGGCGCGTCCGTTCGTTCGTCATATTGCGTTCGCGATATCTCGTGCCGCTTGTATAAATGTTGTCTCGAAAACGGGACGTTCGGGCCGAACGGTACGCGGCTGCCGGCGATCGGCCTCCGGCTTTTTCACCGTGGTCGCCCTCGACGCCCGTGTGACGTTCAGCATCTGTGTCCGCGAGACGTACGAGACCGACGAGGGTGACGCAGCGACCCGCTTCGGCGTCGCCGTGACGACCCGGCTGCCCGGCGTGGGGACGCTGTGCCCGTTCGCGAACGAGCACGGCGCGGTCGCGACCCAGAGCCTCGTGAACGTCGACCTCGGTCGGAAGGGCATCGAGTACCTCGCCGACGGCCTCGGCGTCGACGACGCGCTCCAGGCGTTGCTGAACGCGGACGACGGGGCGTCGCTCCGCCAACTCCACGGGGTCGGATCGGAGGGGGAGTTCGCCTTCTCCGGGGCGGAGTGCAAGCCGTGGTACGGCCACCACGTCGGGGCGAACTACACCGTCGCCGGCAACCTCCTGACGGGCGAGGCAGTGATCGAGGAGACGGCCGCGGCCTACGAGGACGGCACCGCCGACGGGGCCGGCGTCGAGGCCGACGCGCCACTCGCAAAGCGGCTGATCGACGCTCTCGAAGCGGGGCAGGCGGCCGGCGGCGACAAGCGCGAGGAGCTGCGCGTCCAGAGCGCCGCCCTGCTCGTGTGCGCAACCGAGGAGCGCGACCCGGAGCCGTTCTACGACGACCTGCGCGTCGACGCCACCGAGACGCCGGTCGCCGACCTCCGGGAGACCTACGAACTCGCCCGCGAGGGGTTCGAGGCGGCCGTCGAGCGCGCCGAGGAGGACGAAAACGGCGGAAAAAACGATGCCGGGTGAGGTCAGGGCGAGAAGGCGTACAGGTCGTCGCCGACGTGGTGGATCGAGTCGACGACCTTCCCGGAGTCCCCGAGCATCTCCCCGCCGGCGACGTGGGCGCGCCCGACGGCGAGCACCTTGCCGTGGGCCTCCTCGGCGATCAGGACGAAGTCCCCCGCCCCGATGTCGTCGGTCGTCTCGACGATGCCGGGGCGCATCACGTCCGCGCCGTCCGAGACGAACGACACCGCGCCCGCGTCGACGGTGACGATCCGCCTCGTCGGATCCGCGGCGTTGGCGCCCCTGACGGTGGGCGCGGGCTCGCCGTCGAAGTAGGCCGCGAACGGTTCGCCGTCGGCGAGCACGAGGTCGACGTCGGCGTCCGCGAGTTCGACGAGTTCGTATCCCTCCGCGTCGAGGTCGATCCCGAACCCGTCCGCGAGGGCGGTTTCGAGGTCCCGGACGGCGTCGCTCCGGAGGTGGTGTCGGGAGCTGAGTTCCATGGACGGACGTGTGGCTCGGGAGTGCATAAAGGGCGCGGACCGGAAACTCAAACGAACGTCGTAGCCAGAACAAAGGATAAGTGTGCGCCACACGAAGTCACGATCATGCTCGGGCAGGGCGACGACGAGACCGTCACGTGCCCGGCGTGCGGTCGCACGCTGGACCGCGGGGACGCCCGCGAGTACGACAAGCACGGCGATCGCTTCGACCGGGGCGGGAAGTCCTTCGAGTACCTGTGTAAACCTTGCCACGACGACCTCTGTTTACAGGGGCGGGCGGGTCTCGAGGCCACCCTGGTCGAGATCGGTGCCGGCGAGCACGAAAACGAGGAGTTCTTCAGGCGGTTCGCGGCCGAGAGCGAGAAAGGTGACATAGAAGAGCGCTGAGGCGCACACAACGGGGAGCGCGGACGGATCCGCCGTCCCGCTACACCGACAGCACCGGCTGACTCGCGTACAGGAGGACGTACTCGGCGGCCTTCTCCAGCACGTCGCCGGCGTGGGGGCCGGGTTCGCGGGGGATGACGAGGAAGTCCGCGTCGATCTGGTCGGCGGCGTCGAGGATCACGGTCCCCGGGTGGACGAGTTTTCGCGTCGTCGAGAAGCCGTAGGCGACGGAGTGTGAGACGGGGACGCCCGACCCCGCGACGGCGTCCTCGATGGCCTCGACGTGGGCCTCGCCCTCGGCGGCCACGTCCGCCGCGTCGACCGCGCCGGTCTCGATGGCGCGGGTGGCCGTCTCCCCCAGGACGTAGATCGCGTGTAGGGTGGCGCCGTACTCCGCGGCGATCGCGACGGCGTACTCGACAGCGGTGACCGACTCGTCGCTCCCGTCGACCGGAGCCAGCACCGTCTCGATCTCGGGGAGTGCCGCCTCGGGGCGGAACGGCTCGCTCATGGCCGACCGTGGTGGGCCGGGGGCAAAAAAGCCTCCGAGCCGGCGTCCCCCGCCGTCTCCGGGCAGAGCGTCCGGCCTACTCGATGGCCAGGGAGTCGTCCTCGACGACCCGGGCCATCGCGAAGTTCGGGTGGAGGTCCTCGATCTCGATCGCGACCTCGTCGCCGACGTCCGTCTCGGGGACGATGACGACGTACCCGCGCTCCACGCGGGCGATCCCGTCGCCCTGGTCCCCGAGGCTCTCGATCTCGACCGTCCGGCGGTCGCCCTCCCTGACGGGCGGGTCACGCGGCTCGCGGTCGTCGGTGCTCGTATTTCCGGCGGCCGATCCGTCCGTCTCCGGCGTCGAATCGTCGGTCGGCAACAGGGCGACGCGGTACTGACCGCCGGCCTCGACGTCCCCGTTGCGGAGCTCCCGGTCCGGAACGTCGATGACGTGTGTCCCGTCGCGATCCTCGACGCGGGCGGTATACAGACAGAGGAGTTCGTCTGGTATCTCCACGTATCGTCCCTCGCGAACACCTACGACAGGTCCCCTCTTCATTCTTGCCGTTTCCTGGACATCGATAGTTGGGTTTCGACCGCACCCGTCGATCCGGGCGCTCGGCAGTGCCTGGTACCCGCGGGGGCCGTCGCCCCGAAAGGGCTACGCTCATGGGCGTCGGCGGCGAACGGCCGGGTATGAGACGGGTCATGGCCCAGGGAACCTTCGACATCCTCCACCCGGGCCACGTCCACTACATCGAGGAGAGCGCCGCGCTGGGCGGGGAACTCGCCGTCGTGATCGCCCGCGACTCCCGGGTCGCGACCCGCAAGGACGTGTTCCTAGACGAGGAGAGCCGCCGGCACGTCGTCGAGGCGCTCGGCGCCGTCGACCGTGCCGTCCTGGGCTCGGAGGACGACCTCTTCGCCTCCGTCGCCGAGATCGATCCGGACGTCATCACGCTCGGGCACGACCAGGCCTACGACGCCGACGACCTCGAATCGGACCTCACGGAGGCGGGCTTTACGGGGATCGAGGTGACCCGCATCGGCGCCTACGAGGGGCCGGGGGTGACTTCCTCCAGCGACGTGAAGGCGCGCATCCTCGCGCGGTACGGCGCCGACCCGTTCGAGTCGACGGCCGGGGATCCCTCGTGACCGGGACCGACGCGCGGTACGACGCCGTCGTCTTCGACAACGACGGCATCCTCACCGAGATCACCGACGGCGCGGTGTTCCGGGCGGCGATCCGGGACGCCTTCGAGGCCGCCGGCGTGTCCGACCCGCCCGGGGAACACGTCGAGGCCCTCTACGGCACCACCGCGGCCGACGTCCGCCGGATCTGTGACCACCACGGCATCGACCCCGGGCCGTTCTGGCGACACCGCGACGACGAGGCCGCGCGTCGCCAGAAAGAGGCCATCAGGACGGGCGAGAAACCCCTCTACCCCGACGTCGAGGCGATCCTCGAAATCGGGGCCGACGTCGGCGTCGTGAGCAACAACCAGCACGAAACGGTACGGTTCATCGTCGAGCACTTCGACCTCGCGCCGCCCGTCGAAACGGTGTACGGCCGCGAGCACTCCGTGACAGGCATCGAACGCAAGAAGCCCGACACCCACTACCTCGATCGGGCGCTCGCGGACCTGGGGACGACGGACGCCCTGTACGTCGGCGACAGCGAGAAGGACGTCGTCGCGGCCCGGCGGG
>Ga0207719_100694_pt1 | contig 15048 bp, 18 predicted proteins | sample A23P1SouthBayCA_2_FD_187279 | JGI IMG/M metagenome (GOLD analysis project Ga0207719, IMG submission 187279) | Aerobic enrichment media microbial communities from Eden Landing Ponds, California, USA - A23 P3 (3) (SPAdes) | ecosystem: Environmental > Aquatic > Marine > Unclassified | place... | reverse complement strand
TCGCCCCGTCTCCGCCGGGGCGAACACGTCGAACTCTTCGAGAAACTCGAAGGAGAGGTGCTCGAACAGCGCTAGTGTCTCGGTCTCCACGACATTGAAGAATGAGTCTACCGAAGGATCATCCTGCAGGGTCGCTGAACTCATCCACCTCAGCATTCACCCTGCTCTTTGGTGTGCTACTCGTTCTATGACACCCTCATCTGTCTCCTCAATAATCGGATAGAGTGCTCTATTGAAAACAACAGACAGCGTCGAGATCGTTCCGTAACGGCTTGAGAAGGTGAGGTCAAGGAGTCGATTATAGCAGTCGCGCTCCTCAACCTGATTGGTCAGCATAACTTCTGGACATTCGGAAGGAACGTCTCGATCCAGTCAGCGGCGAAGCTCACACAATGGTTAGCCTGAAGAATATCTCAGTGAGGGATTCTCTAAAGTGGTCCTTGTGCTCGAAGATCTCTGGCGAGATCTCTCATTTGAGATCCTTCCACAGCGGTTCGCTAGCGTTCAGCGTGGGAGAATACGGAGGCAAGAAGACGAACTCGATGCCGAGTTCGTCGGCCCGTTCCTGCGTGAGTTGCGCGTGATGAGAACTATAGTTCTCTGCACGAGTAGAATCCGGCCCCGCGGATTTTGCTCGCGGATCTCTTCGAGCGCCTCCACGATCGTCTCCTTCACTAACCGCTGTTTGTACGTGATCACGCTCTGGCCAGTCAGTGCGTAAAAACCCAATCGGCCGCCACGGAAACGTTACCAGCGGGTTCTCGATTGTCTCTGTCCGGTCAAACGACCACATCCGCTGAGAGTTCTCGACCGGCTGTGGCCACGCTTCATCAAAAAATCCCAAGACGACTGGATCATCCTCCTCGTCTTCATCGGAATCCTCGCCGAGCGCCTCGTTCAGGTCCTCGGCGAGAATCTCCTCTGCGCCCTCCGGGCGACGCGGATCCACCGGACGTGGCTTTGCGTATTTCATCCCAGCGGCACGCAGTTTCCGGCTGAGATGAGCAGGATGATACGTGACGCCGTAGCGGTCTTGAATCAGCGCGTGAATCTGTTGTGGCGTCCACGGCTGGCCTTCCTTGAGAATCTCACACAACTCGGCGAATTGTGCGGAGGTAAGCTTCGACGGCCTACCGCCGCCGAAGCGTGGGCGCAGTCCCTCGATATCACCGTCATTCCACGCACAAGCCCACCTGCGCGTCGTTGATCGGGAGATCCGACGCGCTTGCCTGCCTCCTCGCGCGTATCTCCTTGATAGAAATTCTGATGTAGCATAGCCGCCGGACGAGACGGGTCTCGTCCGCCTTCTGTGCGTCTGTAATTGCTTGCTCAAGTTTTTCTTCCGTCAGATGCTTCACCCACTGACCTCGCCGACTACTCTTCATCAAGAGAGAAACGCTCTCTCAGGGCTCAACTCTTTCGCAGACCTCTCCGACGACGGCAACCTGCGAGTACCGTTTGTGGGTGTCGATTCCAAGTACATTGAACGCCTCCATTGGAGCTGATCGCGCGTGAATCGGAAAGGCGCGTGTGCGTCTGTGGCACAGTAGTCTTTTCCTTTCACGGGCTAGGACCGGTCGTTCTAGCGTGCTTGTTGCACTGGTTAGCACTCAGGCTCTGTCAACCCCTGTTTACCTGATTCACGCGACAGGGGCTTAGTTGCAGGATTTTCGTAGAGTCATTCTATGACACCCTCTCAACGTGCAAAGCTGTGTACTAAGACAGAACATATAAGCACTCTTCCAAACACACAACTGATAATGGTCGACACGATCTGTGTTCTAGCACTCGACGCTGCAGATTACGGGGTTATTAAGAAACTAAATTGCAATAACATCCTGCTTGAGGAACACGGTAAACTTGAGGTCTTCTCCCATAATTTTGATGTCCCACAGACGATGGAAGTCTGGCCAAGTGTCGCAACAGGTACAAGCCCGAAAGAACACGGCATCTCTAATGATCCGGAGAGATGGCGTAACCCCATTCTTCGGCGAGCATCGTCGATCTCTTCGTGGTTGCCTGACAGAGTAAGGGAATTATTAGGTATACCTTTCCAGATGGTTGGTGCCGAACGTTCTATGCAGACAATTGCTACCGACCACGCCTTCGACGAGGTCTACGGCTGGCCAGGGGTCACCGATTCCAAGCATCTTCAACAGGCTTGGGAGTGGTACCACGAGGCTCTCCAGGGAGAACTACCGACTGAAGAGTTGGACCACCGTATGCGAGCAAACACCGGAAAGGAGCTTGGCTGGCTTGCTTCGATGAGCCGAAGCGACGCACGGATTGTCGGCGTCCATTCACATGTCCTTGACGTCGCCGGTCATGTGTACGGTGATGATCCAGACCGGCTCCGTGCTGTCTACCAGTGGGTGGACGATCTTGTTAGTTGGATGCGCACTTATGTCGATCAGCTCATAATCCTCTCTGACCATGGGATGGAAAACAAAATCTGTGGCGATGATGAACCCGGAACTCACTCTTGGAGGGCTATGGTTAGCACCCAAGGATTATCAGGTCCGCTTCCGGAGTCCGCATTAGATGTCCGTACTTGGCTTGAGGAGCGTACTGACACTACATCCTGTAAGTCAGAAGACAATGTTGACGTTAGTGATGTTGAGAAACATCTTATAGAACTAGGATATATTGATGAATAACGGATCGATTGAATCGCCATACGGGGTTGGAATTGGCAGGTCACGTACTGTTTGATACGCTCTTGTGAAGGACATTGACTCTATGAAAATCCTGCTACTAAGCCCCTGGCGCGTGAATCAGAAGCAGGGGCTGAGTGAGATCGCGCATCAACAAGTGCAATAAGCACGTGAGATTGACCGATCCAAGCACCGTGACAGGATGAAGAAAATTGTGCCATAGAGCACGCATAGGTGTCTCTCTCATTCACGCGCAACAGCCCCAACGGAGGCATCGTATGTACCTCGGAATCGACACTCACAAACGCTACTCGCAGGTTGCCGTCGTCGACGGCGACGGCAACCTGCAACAGGAGAGTCGCCTGCCAAACGATCGTCTTTCCGAACTCGCCGAACAGTACACCGGCTCTGAAGCCGCTATCGAAGCATCCGGACACTATCGCCCAATCTACGAGATGCTCGACGAGCATCTCGATGTTACCCTCGTTAACCCATCAAAGAACCGGATTATCGCCGATGCAGCCGTCAAAACCGATCGTATTGATGCCAAACGGCTCGCACTAATGCTTCGGGCCGATATGCTCGCCGAAAGCTACGTGCCACCGGACGAGATCCGCGTTCTGCGGGATCTCGTCCGGACTCGGAAGTCACTCGTCGAAGCCCGGACAGCTGAGAAAAACCGCGTCAGAGCTGTCCTTACACGCACGAACAACACCTACGACAGCGAGTTGTTCGGCCCCACTGGTCGAGAGTTCCTTGCGGAACTCTCTCTCAGCGACACCGATCGGACAATTGTCGAAGCGCACCCCTCCATTATCGATGAATACGACCAACAAATCGAGCGGCTCGAAGAAAAGATAGAACGGAGAGTACTGGAATCGCCAGCAGCCCAGCGGCTGCTGACGATTCCTGGTGTTGGCCAGTACACTGCTGCTGTGATTGTCGCTGAGGTTGGTGAAGTAGAGCGATTCGATGAAGACAAGCAGCTGGTGAGTTACGCTGGGCTGGATCCCGTTGTTCACCAATCTGGTGATAAAGAGGTGCGTGGAAGCATCAGCAAAGAGGACTCAGCGCCGTTGCGCTGGGCCCTCGTCCAGTGTGCAAGCATAGCTGTTCGGTGTGACGAGTACCTCGGGAACTTCTACACACGGTTGAAACAGCGGAAAAATCACCAAATCGCAATTGTCGCAACAGCTCGGAAGATGCTGGTCTCGATTTTCCATATGCTCACGCGGAAGGAACCATACGATCCACCGGGGGTGAGTGCCTGATCGATCTGCCGGATCGCTCAGGCACGGGCTCGCTTTCGTCCGCACAGCTACCGCTACCGCATTCTCGTGCCCCCGGCCTACTGGGTGTCGAACCATCGAGATGCCACTGCACTCTGGTGATTCAACATCCCTATATTCGGGTGAGCTGAAGCTCACCCAAATAATTATCATCAGTCACCCGCTATTTCTCGCTGCAGGATTTTCATAGGTGTTGGTGAGTCAGAGAACTGCTCGGACAATCTGTTTCAATGCTTCTCGACCCGGTTTGCGGAGGATTCGTTGCCGAAGCTGAAGCGGTCTGAGATACGCTGTCAGTTTGTCTTTTGAGACGCCTCGATGCGGCGAGAGCCACCGTCGCGCCAGCGACGCGTGGCTCTCGCACGTGTTCACGTGGGCGTCTCCATCAACGTACTCGCCGTCGCCGTGAATCACCGATTCTCGGTGGAAGTTCTCATCGTCGTTGAGCGGGTCGTAAGCCCGAAATCCGTCGGTGGGGACGGTCAGCGACCCTTCTCGCGGTTATCGAGAAGGAGTCGCACGGTCGCTTCGTCAGCGGATTTCGCCGGGACAACATATCGCTGACCGCTGCCGCGATCAACGAGTGTGAATACTGGTGGCTTGTCTTCCTCGTAGCTTCCGCGACCACGTTTCGAGAGGCCACGCGAGCGCGACTCCCGGTCGCGCTCGCGGCCTTTCTTTCCGGCAGAGACGTAGAACTCGTCGATCCCGACCGGGCCAACGAGGAGATGGCTGGCGCGTCGAGCGTTCTAGCGAACTGCTCGACACGCCGCCGAAGCGACCGATACGAAACATCAATTTCAGCGTCTAACTGGCGGATACTCGTGTTGAACCGGAGGAGCGAGTAGAACGTGAACAAGAGCTTGGTAAGGCCGATCTTCGCGTGCGCGAAGATCGTGCCGGTCTTGTCGTTGAACGTGCAGTCGCAATCCTTACAGAGATACCGTTGATACTCCCGATAGCTGCCGTGTTTGATCACTGACTCAGACCGGCAGCGCGGGCACTGGAGGCCCTCGCGCCAGCGAACCTGCTGGGGCAGGTTCGCGGCGCTTGCCTCTGAACTCAGCAATTCAAATGGGAACATTGCATTCGGGTGACGCGGACGCGTCACCCTTGCCCACTACGCTTTCACAGCGCTAGCTCTATCCGACCAACAATCTGCTTCCGAAGAGCGTACGATGTTTAATGAGCGGGCGAATCCCGAGGTCACGAAGGGATTCGCGGAGCGATTGCTTGTCGTATCCCTTGCCGGCGGCAAGAGACCACAGATCGCCCGCGTTCCGGCGGGCGATCTGCTCAGCGAGGTCTGCATCACTTCCCTCACAGTTCGTTGAACAGTGGATGTCAAGGACAGCCAGAGATGCTGTATCGACGAGTTTCGTGACCTTGAGCTTCTGGACGCGATAGCTTGTTCGCTGGCAGTAGTGGCGGCTTGCTGCCGAGCGTTCGTAGAGTGTAGCGTCAATCGCACCGTGTTTCGAGGCGTCGTGCAACTGCGCCGACTGGCGCAGCAGCACTCGGCAGACACTCATACTGATCCGGTCGAACGCTTTACCATTGGTGCTCGGTTAAGCATTGGACGGCCTCATAAAGGCTTCAGCCACTCGTTCGCCGAGTAAGAGGCGTGATTTCTCTGGTTGACAAGCGTCACGAAACATCAGTTCCGACAGATTCGGTGGTGGATGGCCGAACGACTGGGCTAGATCTTCGAGAATGAGCTGGGCGAGAGACCGGAAGGTCTTCGCCCAGCGCTCACACGGGAACACCGTCTCTGGAAACAGCTCTTGAAACACGCCGAGCAAGGCTCTGCTGACCGTCAGCGTCAGCAGAGCCGCCACCACCAAGAGGTGAACGATTGCTGGATCACTCGTCTGGAACTTCTCCAGCCTATACAGCGACTTCAGTTCCCGGAACAGCAACTCCACTTCCCACCGCAACCCGTACAGCGCCGCGACCTGCCTCGGAGTGAACTCATCGGGCAGATTTGTGACGTACAGGTGGTAGTCGTCGGTGTCCTCGTTGCGGACACCGACGACGCGAAACTCCATCGAATCGGTTGACTGCTTCCCAGCGTATGCCCGCCGTTTGAACTCGATCTCCACGGTTACGTCGATGATCTCTCGAGTGAGATCTCCTAGAACGCCCCGAAGACGACGCTCCGGCAAGGAAATGGCGCGCTCGCGCCATTTCCGTCGCTCGCCGACGATCAACGGATTCACGTTCGACTTCAGCCGAGTCAGGAAGAACCCACCGTTCTCGTCGATCAACGCGAACCGCCGGAAACTGTAGAAGCCCAGATCGAACAGTAACAGCCGGCCTCGCAGCCAACTCCCGGTGCGGAGTTGGCTGCTCTCGTGGGTACGTTCATCGGTGAGCTGGAACTGCTCGATCGTCTGCTTGGTCGCGTTCTGCACGAGGTGAAGTTTCGCGCCGGATTGATTCGAGTGAGTGGCTGGAAACGCATCGAGAAGCCGATGCAACCTGAAGACGGTTGCATCGGCGATCAGCACCTCTCGAAACAGCTCGAATTGTGGAGCGATCGTGTGAGGAACCGCGACCTCCTCGAGAGCGTGTTCGAGGAGGTCGCTCAACAGTGCTTCTAGAGCCGGCGTGAACCGATCGTAGAAGCTTGAGCGGGCGACGGTCTGGTTGGTTGCTGCGGAGTACGCACGTTGAAATCCGGCGATGGTACGGGCTTCGCCGTCGAGTGGTCTGCATAAGTTCTGAACTGGTCGTGACAAACGACGAGAACCACGACTATCTCACCGTAACCTCCCCGTTTCTCTATGCCGTGGCCAGCGTCCATCAGTGGGTTCAACAGTTCCGCTGATCACTCGTGCGGATTCTGCTCGTCTTGGAAATCACTTCACACACGTGTGAGTACACGCGCAAACGCGCCCATCAACTCGGCATCGATCTCGTCTTCTTATCCGTTGGCTCGCCCGACCTCAACCCAATTGAGCAGGTCTGGAAACAGCTGAAATGGGAAGCATTACCGCTTATCGTCGAGAGTGCGGCCGAATTCCGTGCTCTCGTCGAATACCTCTTTGAGGAACTTACCTCACGACTGAGTTTTTGCTCGGTTCTGGATCGACGACTTCCTCAGCAATCGCTTGCAGTTTTCCCCTAATCACTAGATGACGACACCTTCACTGCTCCATCTCGTGTCATCGGCTTGTTGGAGCAGCGCGAGGCGTTCTCTGTTGAGCTGATCCTCGTCCCAGTCGTATTCGGTGAGGAACTTGTTCAATGCACGTTCGCTCTTGGCCGGGAGAACGATATTCGAGATGCTTTGAACGGTCTTGTTGCTGGCCGCAACAAGACCTGTCACGTAGGTTTTGGCGTGGTGTTTCTGCCGCGTTGAGAAACACTCGGACTGGTCGATTGGCTCCGTACACGACAGGAACGACGTGATTGGCAGCATCAACGCTTCACGTACGTTCTACGCGCTCCAACAGCATAACGTGCGAAGTCAAGAAACTAAATACTAACCTCGACGCAGTCCGTGGATTCAATAGAGCCGAAGTGTCCTAGTAGACTACTCAGACGCTCTCTCGTCTTGATTCGGTTTCGATTTATGAACTGAGCGTGATAGGGTACATATGTGGCAACAGGTTATGCGCGCAGCGGGTACGGAAGAGTTTGGCGAGCTTCTCGGAGAGGCACTCGAACGACAGAACCTGACTATAAAAGAATTCGCAGAGAGGCACGAGCTCTCTGAAAGTACGCTCTACAAGATAACGAGCGGGGAACGAATCAACTTCGGAGTCCGGACCCTCCGTGCCATTATGGAAGCACTACGGTCGGAGGAAGGGATCGAACGACCTACAATCGGCCTCATCACGACACGAGACGCCTGCGATAGGAGTCCAAGTGAAGTGACCGTTGATGGGTCAACCTACAATGTCAAGCCACTACCGGCCCATACCATCGAAGAAGAAATAGTCAAGGGCGTTAGCGCGGAGAAGGACGGAATCGACGCTATCCTCTGTGGCCCGATCGCCGCCACCACTATTGAGGATGTCGTGGATGTACCGGTCGGTGGCCTCCAGTTCGACGAGTCACTGATGGTCAACTCGTTAGAGAGCCTCACCGCGCGCCTCGAATGAAATCACATCCACATAATGAAAATAAAAACTTCTTTTTAACCTAATAGAGAATATTTATCCCCGTATTTGGATATATTTATTGTGGAGAAGAGGAGTATATGACTATGGACCGTCGTACGTTCTTGTTCGGTCTAGGTGGGGTAAGCGTTGCCAGTGTATCTGGATGTACTGGGTTGACCGATAGCTCAGGATATCCGTCGAACACGATAACGGTCATCGTGCCGTGGTCCCAGGGAGGGGGCACCGATCGATCGACGCGGGTACTCGTCCCGACGTGGCAAGAGAAGATGGACGGGGATTTTGTCGTCGAGAACTATCCAGGAGGTTCGACACAGGTGGGTGGAGAGAAGCTCTACAACACCGAGGGAGACGGATACACAGTGTCAATGTGGAACCTTCCGCAGATGAACGCAACGCGTCTCTTCCAGGGGGCACCCTACACACTTGACGACTTCGACTACATCGGCACCAACCATTTCGACCCCACGATGTGGTTTGCAGGTAAGCAGACGCCTTACGAAGATATGAACGATCTCATCGAAGACGCGAGAGACCGCCCCGGAGAGATTACAGTAGGCCTCACTTCCTCCGTGGGAAACACTGCACTGTCCGCACTGCTCGTTCAGGAGACCTACGACGTGCAGTTCAACCTCGTCAATCTCGAAGGTGGCGCGAACGTCCGGCAGTCTGTTCTCGGGGGACAGGTCCCCGTCGCCGTCAATCAACCTTGGGCGTTCAACCCAGTGAACATCGGCAAAGTGACCCCACTGGGGTCACACACATATGACCGCCAACAGCTCTGGCCAAACACTCCCTCGTTCGCTGAATTGGGGCTCTCAGACGTCCCGCTCGTGGATGAGGGCCTCGGTCAATGGAAACTAATGATGGCTCCCGGTGGGCTCAAGGATGACTACCCAGATCGGTACCAGACGCTCGTCGATACCTACGCAGAGACTATGAATTCCGAGGAGTACCGATCACGGGCTGCTAAGCAGGGGGACCTCGACAAGATTCTCCGATACAACGGTCCCGACGAAACGTATGATATCGCGACCAGGGTCAGCGATTCGATGCAGAATTTCAAAGACCTCTTCGAAACCTTCCGAAACCAATGATACGAATCGCGTTCGGAAGCCGATCCGTCGAAATAAAGGCCTGGGAGACGGTGTTTCCGATACTTGCTCTCGGGTTCTCCGCCATTTACTACGTCGATACCCTCAATCTCCCGGAGAAGTCGATGCTGTACGCGAGACCGGTTCTCTACGCGACGGCAGCCCTTGCACTCTCGGTTCTGGCCGTGTTCGCGGTCCGAATTAATCCGGGAGAAAACGACAGGGACAGCGAAAAAATAGAGTCGATAGCTGGCTTCACCGGTAGCGGCCAAGATAACGCTGGGAAGTCCGTCATAATTCTCGGGCTGGCGGTTGGGTACGTTCTGACAATTCGTATCCAATTTGCGGTCGCAACGCTGGTCTTCCTCGTGGCAGCGTTGTACGTACTCGGCGAACGCCGTCGCTGGATCCTCGCCGCGTATTCGCTCGGCCTGACAGGTGTCGTCCACGGGATCTTCGTCCTCTGGCTCCACATCCCGTTATGAGCGTGATACTACCGCTCTTGATTCGCGGAGGAATGGAAGTCGGACTGGAACTGCTATTCACTCCAACCGTACTGCTCACGGTCGCAATCGGCGTCGCGGTCGGCATCGTTTTCGGAGCGATTCCTGGGTTCTCCGCCACAATGACGATAATTCTGTTCACCCCTGTCACAATTGGCTTCGATACGACCGTGGCGCTTGTCTTCCTGGTGTCCGCTTATGGAGGTGCGGTCTATGCGGGCTCTATTCCAGCGATTCTCATCAATACTCCAGGCGCGCCAGGGTCAGTCGTCACCTGCTGGGACGGCTATGAACTGACGAAGGCGGGACGGGCGACGTTCGCTCTAGCCACCTCAGCGATAGTGTCGGGGTTGGCTGGAATCATCGCTGCCGCGGTGTTATTGCTCGTAGGCCCCGTGCTGGCCGGATTCGCACTCAACTTTGGCCCAGTTGAGCTGTTCTTGCTCGCGATATTCGCACTAACCATCATCCCTGCTGCGAAGGGCCAATCACTGCTGAAAGGGCTACTCGGAGGGGCTGTTGGACTCCTGCTCGCGACAGTCGGGAGCGACCCTCAACTTGCCCGCCCGCGAGCGATCTTCGGTCAATCGCTTCTCAGAAGCGGCGTCGACTTTATCGTGACCCTCATTGGGTTGTTCGTCTTCACTGAGATGTTGTTCCTAGCCGCTAGAGGCTCCATAGTCAAAGCGGATGCGGACCCCAGGGAGGGGCCAGATCAGATCAGAGAAGGTATCTTTGCCGTAATCAATCGACCTGTCGACTTCCTCCGGGGGACGGCCATCGGGACGTTCGTCGGTTCGCTGCCCGGGGCAGGAGCGGACGTGGCAAACTTCGTCGCCTATAACGAAGCCAAGCGGTGGGCACGAACGCCTGCAGAGTTCGGCACAGGCGTTATTGAGGGAATCATCGCAGCGGACTCGTCAAACAACGCCACGCAAGGCGGAGCCCTGATTCCGACGTTGACCGTGGGTATACCGGGAAGCGGCTCAACCGCGGCGCTGCTGAGCGCATTCGCTATCCACGGCCTCAACCCCGGACCGGGGCTGTTCCAGCGTGCCGGTCCAGAGGTGTACGCGATCATCTTTTCATTGTTCGTCGGCAACGCCCTCATCCTGATATACGGTCTGGGCGGGGCGCGCTACTTCGGCAAGATGTCCCGTATCCCCATCAGATTCATCATCCCAGCCGTCGTTGTTTTATCCGTCGTTGGTGCCTTTGCCGTCCGAAATGCCCACCTGGATGTCCTCCTTATGGTCGCGTTCGGACTAGTCGGCGTCATTTTAGTCAAGATGAATTATCCGATGGTCAGTCTGGTCATTGGCGTCATCGTAGGTGGATTCGCCGAACGGGGCTTTGTACAGGGATGGCTCATCCACAACGGCGGTCCGATACAGTTCCTGACCACAAGTAAGGTGTCGATGGCTCTCGTGATGCTCGTCGCTCTTTCGCTACTCGTGACCGCCGCCCGGGGAAGGGACATCGGAGAGCTCACCGGCTGACCGGCGGCCGCTGTCCCCGGTGTCAAGCCATTGTGACGAACGACATTGGATTTCGACCGGCACGACGTCGTCTGGCGGGTCAGAACCGATATTCTTCACAAACCGCTGTTTGTGGAGAATGCGATTCCAGCCGAGCACCAGTTGAGTGCGGCGAGACCACCTGTCGCGCGGGTCAGTATGAACTACTCAGTTGGGCCGTGACGAGTGGACGTGGCGCCCGTCAGGAAAGTAATTTGCTCTTAACGTCGTTCGCGAGCATCAATCCGCTGTATACCGGATCTGTGATTAGATATTCTGACTGGAAAACTCCCCCCGTTACGAGGCGATTGAGGAGGTCAGACACTGTGAACCGTCGTATCTTCCCAGTCCTCAGCATTGGTATTGGGTCTATCCACAAGAGGTCCTCGGTGTAGTCGTGAATGGGTTCGACAGGATGGTCCGCGGCGATGCAGTAGTATAGATGCGGGACTTCAACACCACTCCGGATGGCGATGGTCGTGTGGCCAAACATTCGCGGGTTGATCTCCATTAGTTTCGCCTCACCGGTCTCGCTGTCAACTATGAACTCGGGAGACGCCGGACCTACCCAATCAAAGGCATCGACGAGGCCGAGCAATTGCTCCCGAACCGCGTCGTTTTTGACGCTTCTCGAACAGATGCTGCCACCGGGTTCGGGCGAGCTCATTGCGTGGACTTGCGCTACGAACGATGAGACTGGCTCGTGTTGGCGGTTGGCAACAGTGTTCGCCATATACTTCGTCCCGGTGACAGCCTCTTGGAACAAGGGGCGGGAGTAGGCATCGATGGCTCGGAACGCCTCGAGGCCCTCCTCTAGAGTCTCGCAAAATCGGACGCCACTTGACCCCCGACCGAAACTTGGCTTCGCAACGACTGGAGTCTCCTCGCGTTCGAACACGTCATAGACATCGTCCTCAACCTCTGGATAGTAGCTCCGAGGGATCGAGAGTCCAGCTTCGGACGCGCGCTGCATCGTCCGACGCTTATTCGTGGCATCGAGGACGTCCTCGTGATCTGGGAGGGCAATTCGGACCCCGGTCTCCTCGACAAGTTCGTCAGCGATAGATGACAGAACAATTGTATGTTCTTCACGGTACGGGAGCAAGATGTCGACGTCACGGCGAGCAATCGCCGACGAGAGCTGATCAAAGTACGTGTCCGGGGATACATATCCAAAGTAGGGGTCACCGAAGAACCCATGCGAGTCGATGAAAGAAGAGGGATCGGGAACACCAACTTGATCGCGGCTGGCGACGAACCGGGAGTACTTGGAAAATGGGAAGTCTGAACCGGTATCGGCGGCGTGAACCGTTATCCCGTTACGGACGAGAGAGTGAATGATATCAATATGATACGATGTGTCGGCATCAAGAATCAACACGTTGTCGGTGGTCATCGGTACATATTTACCGTATGGGATAATAATAGTTAAGATATTGCGGCGGGGAGTCCCTCCTTATCTTGACGAAAGTCCACAATCAGGTACCTATCCTCAAGAGATACTGCAAGACCACGTCGACCAGCGCAGTCACCATTGTGATTGATACGGCTCTATTGAATCCGCAGACAGCGACGGGATTCACTGTTTGAGGGCTCGTTCGACGTTGTAGACTGCCGCGGCGAGAGTAATTTCCCGGAACTGACGGTACCAGGCACGCGCTCGGACGGCGGGAGTGGTCAGCGTAACATTTGCACATTCGGAAGGAACTTCTCGATCCAACTGTTTGCGAAGCTAAGACGCTTCGAGAGGTCTATGAATGTGTCAGTAACGAACTGTTTGAAATGCTCTTGGCCTTCGAAGATAGTCGGCGAAATCTTGCGCCTGAGGCTTTTCCAAAGCGGCTCAATTGCATTGAACATCGGTGAATATGGCGGAAGGAAGAGGAACTCGATGCCGAGTTCGTCCGCCCGTTTCTGCGTGAGCTTCGCGTGGTGACCGCCATCGTTGTCCGCAATGAGCAGAATCCGCCCCACCGGATTCTGCTCACGAACCGCCTCTAATGCTGCACAGATACTCTCCTTTGTTGTCCGTTCCCGGAAGATGAGTGTGCTGTTGCCGAGTAATGCGTAGAACCCAATCGTCTTCCAAGGAACCGCCACCATCGGCTTGTTGATCTCCACGGTGCGGTCGTACGACCACATCCGTTGAGAGTTCTTGAAGGGCTGTGGCCACGATGCGTCGAAAAACCCGAGAACGAGTGGTTCATCGTCATTGTCTTTCGCGAGCGCCTCTCCCAGGCGCTCGCGAAAATCCGCTTCTGCATCAGGCGATTGCCGTGGATCCATTGGTCGATGTTTGGCGTATTGCATTGTCAGCGCGAAGAATGCGTGCTAAGTGCGCACGGTCGTAGGTGACGCCGTAGCGGTCCCAGAGAAGATCGTCGATCTGCTGTGGTGTCCAGGGTTGGCCCTCCTCAAGGAGTGTGAAGAACTCTTCAAACTGGTCAGGGGAGAGCTTCGCGGGCCGGCCGCCCGCGAAGCTCGGTCGAAGCCCGTCAACACCATCTTCATTCCATCCTGCGAGCCATCGATCACCAGTAAACCGAGAAACACCAACACGCTGAGCGGCGATTTTCGTTGAATCACCGAAATAGAGATGCTTGATGAAACAGAGTCGCCGGACGAGACGGGTCTCGTCCGCCTTCTGGGCATCATTAATCGCTGTACCAAGTTGCTCTACCGATAATTTCCTTACCACTTCTATCCGACGACCTGTTACCATTACAATTCCTTACGCGCTCTGAAAGCACAAACATAGCGCCGACCACTCCCGTTGCCGGCAGGATCGCTGATCTGCATCAGCGCAGCATCAGTAAGTTTTCGTGCGATCGAGACGGCTTGTTTGACGAAGCGGAAGAGAGTCTTTTGCGCACTTCTTCCGCTTCATCTCAATCGTTCTGACGGCTTCCCCCGACGCAGTCCGTGGATTCAATACCTGTGAAAGCCTGCTAGCGCAACAAACCACATCTGCGATACTATATTTTTTGCCGGGATCGACCCGATCTTGGTCACAGAGAGAAAACCGCACGCAGTCACGCGCTAGCTCAGGAATCAGCCGACAGGCGGTCAGAACGTGACTGCGTTAGCTGCGGCTCACAGCCGCTGTTATCGGCCGCTGAGGGCCGTCGGTCGGCGGCCCTCAGGCACTCACCTCTGGTGGATCGTACACCTCCTTACGATCAAGCATATGGAAGATCGACACGAGCAGTTTCCTCGCTGTTGCGACGATCGCTATCTGGTGGTTCTTCCGCTGTTTCAATCGAGCGTAGAAGCGTCCAAGATACGGGTCATTACACCGGTGAACCGCTGTTTGGACGCACTGAACCAGGATCCAGCGTAAGTCTCCACTTCCACGTTCCGAGATCGATCCTTCTGTCCGCGAGTCGCCTGACTCGCGGACGACTGGATCCAACCCCGCGTAGCTTACCACCTCTTTCGCCTCGTTAAATCGGTCGATTTCACCGATCTCCGAGGTGATTAGCAACGATGAGTAGAAACTCACACCGTGAATTGTCATCAACAGCTGCGTCTCCTCCAGAGACGCAGCGGTTTCTTCGATCAGCGTTTCGAGCTCCTCGATCTGAGCGGTTAGCTCGTCGATGATCGAGAGGAATGACTCTAGCAGCTGATCGCTGACCACACCGAGCGAGAAATCCTCGCCGGCGAGGATTTCTCGCCCGTTCACGCTGAACGGATCCCAGTCGTAGCTGATCCCGTGTTTGTCGAGAACGGCGTGGACTTCGTTTTTTGAAGTCCGTACGCTTCTCGACTAATCGCTTCCGGCCGCGCACGAGTGCGCGGCGCTCTCGCAACTCTTCAGGCGGAACGTAACTCTCAGCGATCATACCGGCTCGGCGAAGTTGC
>Ga0207719_100691_pt1 | contig 15081 bp, 16 predicted proteins | sample A23P1SouthBayCA_2_FD_187279 | JGI IMG/M metagenome (GOLD analysis project Ga0207719, IMG submission 187279) | Aerobic enrichment media microbial communities from Eden Landing Ponds, California, USA - A23 P3 (3) (SPAdes) | ecosystem: Environmental > Aquatic > Marine > Unclassified | place... | reverse complement strand
GGAAACGTGAAAAGGGGCGGGTTAGACTCGCTGGAGGTTCGTCGCCCGTGGTCCCTTGGGGCTCGACTCGATGTCGAACTCCACGTCCTGTCCTTCTTCGAGATCCTGGCCGCCGATGTCCTCCATGTGGAAGAAGATATCGTCGTCCGACTCGTCCGTTGCAATGAATCCGTAGCCCTTCCGATCGTGGAAGAAATCTACCGTTCCGTTTGACATGCTGTCTGGTACTCCACTCTATACTCGACGGCGTGCGGGGATAAGGCTGCGCATTCGTCGGCCCGTCGCCTGACCGGACGGCGAGTGGGAATCCGGATCGTCCGCCTGTCGATCCTCCTTCGCCGGACGGCGATACCCGCCCCGGCGAACGCGGGTTGGCACCCGTGTCACACGACTCCCCCCGGAGGAGCACGGCGAGAAGGAACGGATCACCCGCGCGTACAGCCCCTTCTGTGCCTACTCGGAGGCCTACGGGTGTCCCCCGATCCCGATGGAAAACTGGCTGGACGTGGCGATCGGGGCGGGCGAGAAGGCCTACGAGCGATACGTGCTATAGTAGCGATTGAAAGTCGTTACACGATCGATCGCACGCCGGCGTGCGATCGACGTGGAAAACAGTTTCAATCGCTACTATAGTCGGCAGCCACGGCCTCTGGCTCTTCGGCGAGGTCGAGCACGTCGTCGAAGAAGGTGAGCGAGTCGTGGGGGCCGGGGTGAGCCTCGGGGTGGTACTGGCGGGTGATGATGCCCAGCTCGTCCGAGTCCAGCCCCTCGGGAGTGTCGTCGTTGACGTTGACCTGGGTCACCTCGAGATCGCCGACCTCGTCGACGGTGTAGCCGTGGTTCTGGGTGGTCATGACGACCCGTCCGGAGTCGAGGTCCCGGACGGGCTGGTTGACGCCGCGGTGGCCGAACTCCATCTTCTCGGTGCTGCCGCCAAGGGCGTTCGCGACGACCTGCTGACCGAGACAGATCCCGGCGATCGGGAGCTCGCCGGCGCACTCCGCGACGAGGTCCTCGGCGGCCTCGAAGTTCTCGGGGTCGCCGGGGCCATTCGAGATGAACAGGAGGTCCGGGTCGACCGCCTCGACGTCCTCGCGGGTCGAATCGTGGGGCAGGACGGTGACGTGGGCGTCCCGCTCCAGGAGCGAGTCCAGGATCGACCCCTTCGCGCCGCAGTCGACCAGCGCGACGTCGGTCCCCGGGCCCTCGTACACCTGCGGTTCGTCGACGCTGACCTGCGCGCCGATGTCGCGGTGCTCGGACATGTGGGGGCAGGCCTCCAGTTCCGCCTTCGCGGCCTCGGGCGTCGCGTCCGGGCCGGCGGCGATGCCACACTTCATCGCGCCGACGTCCCGGATGTCCAAGACGAGGTCTCGGGTGTCGACGTCGTCGACGGCGGGGGTGTCCTGCTCGTCGAGCCACTCGACGACCTCCTCGGTGAGGTCCCGGGCGACGGCAGCGTTGGGGTGGACGCGGTCGGACTCGAAGCGTTCCTCCCGGACGCCGTAGTTCCCGATGAGGGGGTAGGCGAAGGTGAGGATCTGCTCCTCGTAGGAGGGGTCGGTGAGGCTCTCCTCGTAGCCCGTGTAGGCGGTCGTGAACACGATCTCGCCGTGTGTGCGTCCCGGAACGCGGGCGCGTCCCTCGACGACGCGGCCGTTCTCCAGGGCGAGGTAGGCGGTCGACATCGGGCAGAGACAGGACGCCTCGCCGCATAAGCGTTACGAGATCCGAACGAACGCGCCGATCGAGTGACGGGTTTCGAAACGAAGTTACGAAATTCGTAACGCTCAAGTCGGCCCGGGGGATACTCACACACCTCGATGTCCGCTGCCATGGACGAGTTGGATCGGGAGATCGTGAGCATCCTCCGGCAGGACGCGCGCACGCCTTACACCGAGATCGCCGAGGAGGTGGGCATTTCGGAGGGCACCGTCCGAAACCGGGTCGAGCGCCTCCTGGAGGAGGGTGTGATCGAGCGTTTCACCGTCGCCACGCGGACGGGCAACGTCAAGGCGATGATCGAGGTCGAGGTGGACGTCGACGTGGACACGGCGGCCGTCTCCGGGGCGATCGCGGGGTGGGAGGAGGTGGACTTCGTCTGGCAGGTCTCCGGCGAGGAGGACATCGTCGTCGTCGTCGACGCGACCGACACCGAGAGCGTGAACGAGCTCATCACCCGGGCTCGTGGGATGGAGGAAGTGATGAGCACGAAGACCCGTTTGATTCTGGACGAACGGCTCGGCTGAGCGACAGCGAAGCGAGCCGTTTCACGGAATCAAGCGGAGACTCATTCTGGACGAGCGACTCGGGTGAGCGCGAGCGAACGCGCGTCGGTCCTGTCGAATCGAGTCGAAGCGCGTAAGACCCGCCTCGTCCACAGTCGAAACGACATGAGCACCGAGGACGCGGATCCGGGCGGGGACGCCGGACCGCGCACCGACGACGCCGCCCACGAGAACGCCCGACAGGACGTGGTGGCAGTCGACCCCGACGACAACGCCGAGGGAACCGTGAACCGCCTGAAGGCCCACACGGGCTCCGGAATCCGCCACCGGGCCTTTACCTGCCTCGTGTTCGACGAAGACGACCGCCTGCTGCTCGCACAGCGTGCCCCCGGGAAGCGCCTCTGGGACACCCACTGGGACGGCACCGTCGCCTCCCACCCCGAGCCCGGGCAGTCCCAGGAGGCGGCCACCCGACAGCGGCTGGGCGAGGAACTCGGGCTCACGCCCGAGGAGTTCACCGACCCCCGGGTGACCGACCGCTTCGAGTACAAGCGCTACTACGAGAACGCCGGCCTCGAATGGGAGGTGTGTGCGGTCCTGAAGACGACGCTTACCGGCGCGACGCTGGATCCGGACGAGGAGGAGATCGCCGGCCTGCTGTGGGCCGACTACGAACACCTCCACGACCACCCCGCGTGGTACCGCCAGTTGCGCCTGTGTCCCTGGTTCGAGATCGCGATGCGGCGGGACTTCTCGTAGTTGCCGCCGGACGCGGGAGGAGTCGTTCCGGCAGGATCGGTCGCGTTTCCGGATCACGCTTTTGTCCACGGGGGGCGTTTCCCGGACCATGCCGAACGAAACGACGGGCCGGACCGGCGTGTGGTCGTCGCGTCGTCGGGGGTTCCTGAAGGCCGTCGGCGCCCTCGGGATGTCTGCCCTTTCGGGGTGTGTCGGGGACTGGAACACCTCGACCGACGGGGAGGGACTGGCCCCCACGGCGTCGGACTTCACGACCTGGGAGCGCCCCGCCGATCAGCCCGTCTTCACGACCGATCACGACACCAACCACGACGCGGTCCTCTTCGTCGAGCCCGGGGAGACGTACCCCTACAAGATGATCGTCTGCCGGCGGCAGCGGGAGGACCTGTGGCGCGCACGGCAGTTCCACTGGAGCGCCGCCAACTGGGAACTCGTCGACGACGGGTACCGGGTCGCCGACACCTACGAACTGGACGACGGCGTGAAGGTCGACGGAACGTACTACCTGTTCGAGGAGGGCACGGTGTACACGTACGCCGGCCGACTGGAGGACGCGAGCGGGGACTGGGAGGAGGCGGGCACGTGGCCGAAGGGGAACTGCGAGGACGTCGGCGTCTTCCACGAGGACGGCCGGTTCCACCTCTTTGGCGAGTACGGGAGCGTCCCCTTTAGCCCGAACGACGGCCGGAGCCTGTCACACTACACCTCTCCAAGCGGGCTCGGGAACTGGACCCAGGTGGACACCGCGGCGGTGAACCCCAACGAGGAAGGCGGGGGAACGTACGGCGTCGGGGACGCGACCGTCGTGAAGGTCGACTCCGAGTACTACCTGTACTGCGACCTCGAAACGAGGAACCGGCCCTACGAGATCGCCTGCTGGACGTCCGATAGCCTGGACGGGTCCTTCGAGTACGCGGAGACGGCGATCGAACCGCGGCGAAACGGGCGCGACGACTGGGACAACTACCGGATCCAGGACGGCGACGTCCAGTACGTTCCCGAGTTGAACCGCTACGTCATGGCGGTCAACATGATGGACAGGGACGGCCGCCCCGGGCCGTCGGCGGGCGATCGGGGCTTTGACCTCCCGGGCAGGCAGACGCGCGTCGTGGGGTTCTTCTACTCCCGGCGAATGTGAGTCACTCCGTCGCCGTCACCCACACCGCGAGGACGGCGAGGGCGACGGCGGGTATCATGGGAAGCGCGAGGAACGCGAACCGGAAGGGCAGGGCGACAATCCCGGCGGCGTTGAGGTAGATCGTCGCGGGGATAATCAGGAAGGCGACGACGATGGCGGCAACGAGCAGCCAGCCCCGTCGACCGAACTCCCGTTCGGCGGGCGCGTCCGCGCCCGACGGCTCGTGGACGTACGGCTCGTTCGGGTCGCCGGATTCCGCGTCGTCGCCCATCACGTGGCGCTCGGCGCGCGCGACACTTGTGGCTTCCCGTCGACCGCCGCGTCCCCCTCCCCTCGACCGTCACGTCCCGGTCACGGTCCCCGGCGGAGCCCCCGACACCCGGCGACTTTATCCGGCGGCGGCCGAAGAACCGCCATGGTCGACTTCCAGAAGCGTGACACGCGCCGGGATCGCGGCGGGGGGATCGGGACCGACGACGAGCCGGGTGGGAGTCGTGACGACGATACCGACGGGGATCACGACGGGACTGGCGAAGACGACGACCACAGTGACGACGAGAGCCACGACGAGCACGCACACCACCACGGCCCGGAGGTCGGCGACCTCGGGGTGGCCGTCCTGACCGTCTCCTCCTCGCGGAGTCTCGCCGACGACGCGAGCGGCGACGCGATCATCGCGGCCTGTGAGGACGCGGGCTGGACCGTCGTGGCGCGTGACCTCCTCCCGGACGACCGCGACGCGATCCGGGGGACCGTCGACTCGCTGGCCCGGAACGAGGACGTGGATGTCGTCGTCACGACCGGCGGGACCGGGGTGTCGCCCGATGACGTGACCGTCGAGGCCGTCGTGCCCCTGTTCTCGACGGTGCTGCCGGGCTTTGGCGAGCTGTTCCGGCGCTACTCGGAGGCGGAGATCGGCACGCGCGTCGTCGCCACGCGCGCGACCGCCGGTCTCGTCGAGTCGGTTCCCGTCTTCTGCCTGCCCGGGAGCGAGAACGCGGCCACGCTCGGAGTCGAGGAGATCATCCTCCCCGAGGCGGGGCACCTAGTCGGCCTCGCCCGGGCGGACGCGGTGGACGGGACCGCGGCGGGCGACACTGAATAACTGGCACGGTCGACCCCCGCGAGGGCGCCGCAGTCCCCCGCGAACGCCGCGAAGTCCGGGTTTACCAGGCCCGTCTCACGGATGTCCCAGCCGCCAGCGGGGGTTGCGAGGGCCGGTACCCGGTGAGAACGGTCATTCGATGCCGATCCGGCGGACGAACGCGAGGTCCTTGAGGTCGGTGAGCAGGTCGCCCGGGAGCGCCTCGCCGGTGATGACGTACAGCTTCGGTTCGTCGGTGAACTCCGGGTCCTCGGTGATGGTCTGGCGCAGGGAGATACCGCGGTCGGCGATCATCGAGGTGACCGTCGCGACGATCCCTGGTTCGTCGGCGTTCTGGACCTCGATCGTGAGCACGGTCAGATCGAGCACCGGCGCCAGGTCGCGCAGGCTCGGGATCGAGGAGATGTTCCGGAAGATGGGGCGGAGATCCGGATCGTCGAGGATCGCGTCCGTCGTCGAGTCGACGACCCGCCGGTCGACGTCGAGTTCGCGGGCGACCTGGGTGTTGGGGATCTCGATCCCCCCCGAGACGACGCGGCCGTCGTCGTTGACGGAGAATCCGCGTTCGAGCAGCAGGCGGACGACCGCCTGCTGGCTCGGCGACCCCTCGAACTTCTCCATGATGCGCTCGAACTGGCTACCCACCTCATCCACCCCCGATCCGGGCGCGCCGGCATCCACGACCGAGGACTGCTCCCGTCACGCGACGTACAGGTCCGGCCATCGATGTACGGTTCTGCCGGCGGCCGTAAAATACTACCGGGGGCCGATCGCCGGCGGCGGAGTCCCGTTCCGGCGGAGCGACCGCCGACCGGTCACAGTTCGCCTTTCGTGCTCGGGACGCCGCGGCGCTCGTCGACCCGGGTGGCGTCGTCCAGCGCCCGGGCGAGGCACTTGAACAGCGCCTCGATCTCGTGGTGGGCGTTCTCCCCCTCGATTTCGGCGTGTAGCGTGAGTCCGGCGTGTTCCGCGAGCGAGCGCAGGAAGTGCCGGGCCATGACGCTCGTGAACTCCCCGACACGGGCCTGGCTGAACGAGCCCTCGAACGCGAAGTGCGGACGCCCGCTGACGTCGAGGGCCACGGAGGCGCGGGCCTCGTCCATCGGGATCCGCCGGTCCGCGAAGCGCTCGATGCCGCGCTTCTCGCCCAGCGCATCCGCGAACGCCTCGCCGATGACGATGCCGACGTCCTCGATCGTGTGGTGGTCGTCGACGTCGAGGTCGCCGTCAGCACGGACCGCCAGGTCGAACAGGCCGTGCCGGGCGAACGAGTCGAGCATGTGATCGAAGAACCCGATCCCCGTGTCGACGGTGGACTCGCCGTCGCCGTCGAGGTCGAGCGTGACCTCGATCGCCGTCTCGCTCGTCTCCCTGGTCACGGCCGCCGTTCGATCGCTCATACGCCGACACCGGGCGCGGGCTATTTGGCGGTTGTGGCTTCCGGAAGACGTGCCTTTCCCTACCCACCTACACCAGCGATCGGATCCAGCCGTTCCGGAAGCGGGTTTCGCTGTCCGGCGCGGCGAGCGAGAGGGGGCGTTCGGGGTCGTGGGGGGCGTAGTTCTCGACCGCCTCGCCGTCGTTCCTGCCCTCGACGCGGAGCCGGGTCTGCACGGCGACGCCGTTGAGCAGCGCCGTCACCTGTGCGGGCCTGTCGAGGATCGCGCCGTTCTCGAAGCGCGGCCCCTGCCAGACGATGTCGAGGTGTTGCCACTCCCCGCGTCCGCGGACGGCGTCGTGGTGGGGCGCCGCCCCGTGGGTGTAGGCGCCGGCCCACTCGTCGGCCTCGACCGGGTTGTCGGCGGTGTCGAGGATCCGGATCTCGTAGTTGCCCATCATCAGGACGCCGCTGTTGCCCCGGAAGGGCCCCATCGCGTCGACGTCCTCGGGAACCTGCCACTCGAGGTGGACCTGCGAGTCGCCGTAGGACGCCTCGCTCTCCCAGCCGCTGCCCGGATCGAGCGTGAGGGAGTCGAACAGCGTCTCGGCGTCTTCGGGTGGCTCGCCCGTGGTTCCCGGGCCGCCGGCGTCGATGATGTCGGGTCGTCCCTCGCCCTGGGAGGTGTCGTAGGTCCTCGCCTGCCCCGGGTTCTCGACCTCGACCGGCCGTTCGGGAAGCTCGCGGTACCAGACGTTCCGCCAGTGCAGGATGCTGTCCTCGGAGTGGTGATCCTGGAGGTAGAACGGCGCTTCCTCGACGAAGTCGCCGTTCTCGTCGGTGTTGTGGCCGTGCGTGCCGTCGTCGAACGGGAGGTGTCCGTCGTTGACCCAGTTCGGCCCGAGCACGTCGACGTGCGCGTTCAGGCAGACGCCGTTCATGAAGTTCGTCAGCATCGGGAGCCGGCGGACCTCGTTGTTCTCGTCGAACACCGGCGCGCGCCAGAAGATGTCGAACTCCTGCCACTCGCCTTGCTCCCGGATGGGCAGGGAGAGCGCGGGGTCCGAGGCGTAGTAGGACCCCGCGGTTTTGTCGTCGGGGTTTTGCTCCTCGAGGGGGTGGTTGCGGATCGCTATCTCGTAGCGCTCCATCATGAAGACCCCGCTGTTTCCGAGGGGGATGTCGACGTTGTCGGGTTCGGCGAGGTCCTCGGGGACCCGCCACTCCAGGTGGAGATGGCAGTCGCCCATCTCCGCCTTCGGGCGGATGTCGCCCGTGCTCGGGTTGGTCTCGAAGTAGCCGTCGCGCTCGTACCACTCCGCGGGAGCGCCGTCCTCCCCCCCGAAGGGGGACGCCCCCGAGTGCTCCCAGTCATCGAGCGTCGCCGTGTCACCGTCCCAGAGGATGGTCGCGTCGCCCGGCGGGTCGGGGCCGATCCCCCCGGCGCTGGGTTCGACCCGGGGCGGCCACTCGCTCTCGGCGGGTGGTTCGTAATCCTCGCCCGGGACCCCGCCGTCGGGGGTGTCCGTCCCGCCGTCGGGGGTATCAGTCCCCCCGTCAGGGGTGTCGGTTCCGCCGTCAGGAGTATCGGTTCCGTCGTCGGGAGTGTCGGTCCCCTCGTCGGGGGTATCAGTCTCCTCGCCAGGGGTGTCGGTCCCGCCATCGGGAGTGTCGGTCTCGGTCCCGTCGTCGGTACCCGGGTCGTCGTCGGTGCCGTCGCCGGAACAGCCGGCGATTCCGAGTACACCGGCTCCACCGAGGGCCCGGATGATCCGGCGGCGTCCGACGGTGATCTCGTTCACAGGATCCATCATAGTCCCGTAAACCTACCCCGGATAAATACCGGTTTTGGTCCGGGCCCCCCGGTCGCGGGCCGCTTTGCCCCCCCTCGACGGGTCGTGGTCGGAACGCTACCCCCGGGACTCCCCGAGCGCGCGCCGGGCCTCCGCGAGCGTGAACCGGCCCTCGTACAGCGCCGAGCCGACGACGACGGCCGCCGCGCCCGCCTCTTGGAGTGCGAGGACGTCCTCGACCCTCGCGACGCCGCCGCTGGCGACGACCGGGATCTCGACCGCCTCGACGAGCCGCCGGACCGGCCCCGTCCGGACGCCCTCCATCCGTCCCTCGACGTCGACGTCGGTGAACAGGATCGCCGACGCGCCCAGGTCAGCGTACCGCCGGGCCGCCCCGGCGGGGTCGATCCCGGTCCCCTCCGTCCAGCCCTCGACGACGACCTCCCCGCCCTTCGCGTCGAGGCTCACCACCACGCCCTCGGGGTACTCGTCCGCGATCACCCCGACCAGATCCGGGTTATCGACCGCCGCGGTCCCGAGGATGACCCGATCCACGCCCGAGGCGAGCAGGGACCGGGCGTCCGCGGCGGTCCGGATCCCGCCCCCGACCTGGACGTCGACATCGACCGCCTCCGTGATCGCCTCGATCGCGTCGGCGTTCGCGCGCTCGCCCTCGAAGGCGCCATCGAGGTCGATCAGGTGCAGCGTCTCGGCACCGGCCTCGACCCACCGACGGGCGGCCGCCGTCGGATCGCCGTACTCCTTTCCAGTGCCGCGCTCCCCGCCGACGAGCTGGACGACCTGCCCCTCCTTCACGTCGACCGCCGGAACCACCTCGAACGCCTCGAACATACCGGACCTTCGTTCCGGGGCGCCTAAACGCCCCGCTTCCGCCCGGTCGCCCGTCGTCACCCCTATACTGCCCGGTGCGCAAGGGTGTTCATGCGCATCGAGTACGACCGGGACACCTGCACCGGGATGTTCCAGTGCGTCCACGAGTGGGACGCCTTCGAGGAGAACCGCGACGCCGGCAAGGCCGAACTGGCCGACGCCGAGGAGACGGAGGAGGATGTCTTCGTCCGGGAGGTCCCCGAGGACGCCGAGTTCGACGCGAAGATGGCTGCGAGGGTCTGTCCGGTGGAGGCGATCACCGTCTACGACGAGGACGGCGAACAGATCGTTCCCTGAGGCCGTTCCGCCCCGGGAACACGTTCCCCGAGGACGCTCCGTCCCGAGAACACGCTCGTGACCGGACGATCCGGCCCGCGAGGGAAACGCTTTAGTGATTTACTCAAGAAACGAGTAACTATGACGGTGTTACTGACCGGCGCGGACGGGTATCTCGGGTGGCCGACGGCGCTCAGGCTCGCGGATCGTCTCGATGAACGGATCGTCGGCGTGGATAGTTTAGGGCGGCGCGACTGGGTCGAGGAGAGCGGCAGCGTCTCGGCGGTGCCGATCGACGACCCCGCGACCAGGTTCGACGCGAAACCGAACCTGAGTTTCGTCGAGGGCGACCTCGCGGACCGGGAGTTCGTGGACCAGTTGCTCGCGGTCCACCAGCCCGATACGGTCCTCCACCTCGCCGCCCAGCCCAGCGCGCCGTACTCGGGGATCAACGGCGAGCGCGCGCTGTTCACCCAGCAGAACAACCTCTCGATGAACCTCAACCTCCTGCACGGCCTCCACGAGAACGGCCTGGAGGACACCCACTTCATCGAGACGACGACGACGGGGATCTACGGCGCCCCCGAGTTCCCGATCCCCGAGGGCGGCGTGTCGGTCGAGCGTCAGGGCGGTGCCGACGACCTGCCGTTCCCCGCGCTGGGGGGGAGCTGGTACCACGCTGCCAAGTCGTTCGACAACGCCAACATGCGCCTGGCGACGACGGAGTGGGACCAGCCCATCTCGGAGGTGCGGACGGCGATCGTCTACGGCACCGAGACCGAGGAGACGACAGGGACGGGCCTACCCACGCGGTTCGACTTCGATTACTACTTCGGGACCGTCGTGAACCGCTTCTGCGCGCAGGCGGTCGCGGGGTACCCCCTCACCGTCTACGGCAAGGGCGAGCAGCGCAAGCCGATGGTGAGCCTGCGCGACGCCGTCGAGAGCCTCGCCGCGCTCGTCGAGGACGGGTACGGCGACGGCCCCGAGTGGGGCGGCGTCGAAGTGTACAACCAGGTGACCCGGCCGGTCGCCATCGTCGAACTCGCCGAGACCATCGCCGAGGTCGGGGCCGAATTCGGGATCGACGCCGACGTCGAGCACTTCGAGAACCCCCGCGAGGAGGACGAGGAGCACAAAATGGAGATGGACAACGACGCCTTCCTCGATCTCGTCGGCGGGCAGAAACAGGAACTCGAAGCCGGCATCCGGGACACGCTCGAATCTCTCGTGCCCTACGAGGACCGCATCACCGCCCGCGAGGACCGGTTCCTGCCGGGCGTGCTGACGGAGTAGTTGCGCCGTCCCAAAGCATCATGAGGCCACGCCACGACTCACCCGAAAGATGAAAGCAGTGATCCTCGCCGCCGGGGAGGGCCGGCGGCTGGAACCCCTGACGGAGGTCCGCCCGAAGCCGATGCTCCCCGTCGTGAACCGGCCCCTCCTGGAGCACGTCGTCGAGTCCGTCCGGGAGGCCGGAATCGACGAAGTGGTCCTCGTGGTCGGGTACAAGCGCGAGCGCATCCAGAGCCACTTCGGCGACGGCGACGACTGGGGGATCGACATCGAGTACGCGGTCCAGGAGAAGCAACTGGGGACCGGTCACGCCGTCCTCCAGGCCGAAGACCGGATCGAGGACACGTTCCTCGTCCTCAACGGGGACCGGCTGATCGACGCCTCGATCGTCCGGCGGATGCGCGAGGCCCCGGCGGACGGCGACACCCTGATCGCGATCACGCGGACGGACGATCCCAGCGAGCTGGGGATCGTCGAGACCGAGGGCGATCGGGTGACCGGGATCGAGGAGAAGCCGCCCCGCCACGCCATCACCTCCGAGGTGATCAACGCCGGCGCCTACCGGTTCGAACCGGGCGCCTTCGACGCCATCCGGGATACGGAGACGGCGGGCGAACTGGCGATCACCGCGACGCTGGACCGCCTCGCCGCCGACGGCGAGGTCCGGGCGCTCCGGTATCGGGGGACCTGGCTCGACGTGTCGTACCTCTGGGACCTGCTCTCGGTGAACGCCAGCCTGCTGAACGGCAGCGCGCTCGACGTCCCGGGGACGGCACGGCTCGGCAAGAACGCCGTCGTCACCGACGGCGTCGCGCTCGATTCGGACGCGTGGGTCGGCCCCTCCGCGACGGTTCTCTCGGGGACGGCGATCGGCGCGAACGCCCGGATCGGCGCGAACGCCGTCGTCGAGAACGCCGTCGTCCTGCCCGACGCGACGATCGGATCCGGCGTCGTCCTCCGGGACTGCGTCGTCGGCGAGAACGCCCGCGTCGGCCCGAACACGACGGTCGAGGGCGGCCCGGCCGACGTCGTCGTCGAGGGGACCGTCCACGAGGGCGTGGGACTGGGCGGCGTCGTCGGCGACAACGCCCGGCTCGGGGGAGCGGTGAGCGTCCACCCCGGGACCGTGATCGGGAACGGAACGAGGGTCGAGGGTGGCGCGGCCGTCGACGGCCGGATCCCCTCGGACGCGGAGGTGCGGAGGGGGTAGCATGTGTGGGATCATCGGCTACGTCGGCGACGCGGACGCGTTGCCGATCGTCGCGACCGGCCTGAAGAACCTCGAGTACCGCGGCTACGACTCCGCGGGGATCGCGCTACGGGACGGCGACCTGACCGTCTACAAGAGCGCCGGCGAGATCGACGACCTCGCCGTCCCCGACGCCTCGACCGCGACCTGCGGGATCGGCCACACCCGGTGGTCGACCCACGGCGAGCCCACGGACGCGAACGCCCACCCCCACACCGACTGTACGGGCACGGTCGCGGTCGTCCACAACGGCATCATCGAGAACTACGACGCCCTCCGCGAGGAGCTATCGGAGCACACGTTCACGAGCGAGACCGACACCGAGGTGATCCCGCACCTGATCGAGGAGTACCGCGAGGCGGGCGCCACCCTGCTGGAGGCGGTCGAGGCGACGATCGAGCGCCTGGAGGGGAGTTTCGCCTTCGGCGCGGTCGCCGCCGACGAGGAGGGGATCGTCGCGGCCCGGCGGGACAGCCCGCTCGTGCTCGGGCGCGGCGAAAGCGCGAACTTCATCGCCTCGGACGTCACGGCGTTCCTCGAACACACCCGCGACGTGGTCTACCTCGACGACGGCGACGTGGTCCAGGTAGGAACCGACGGCGTCTCGATCACGAACGGCGGCGAGGCCGTCGAGCGCCCGGTCGAGACCGTCGACTGGGAGGCCGAAGCCGCCGAGAAGGGCGGGTACGACCACTACATGCTGAAGGAGATCCACGAGCAGCCCCGAGCGCTCAGGCAGGCCCTCTCGGGGCGGATCGACGAACTCGGCGGCGGCGTCGACCTGGACGTCTCGCTGCCGGCGGAGTACCTGAACTCCATGGAGGAGGTGCAGATCGTCGCCTGTGGTACATCCTACCACGCGGGGCTGTACGCCGCGAAACTCATCGAGCGCCACGCGGACGTCCGCGCCTCGGCGACGGTCGCCAGCGAGTACCGCTTCGAGGGGGGGCGTGACCCCTGGCGCACGCTCGTGATCGCCGTCACCCAGAGCGGCGAGACCGCCGACACCCTGTCGGCGATCCGCGCCGCGGATCGGGCCGGCGCGCACACCTTGGCGGTGACGAACACCCTCGGCAGCACCGTCACCCGCGAGACCGACGACACCGTGTACATCCGCGCCGGTCCCGAGATCGGCGTCGCGGCCACCAAGACCTTCGCCTCCCAGGTGGCGACGCTCACCCTCCTGTCGGTGTTTCTGGGGCGCGAGCGGGGAACGATGAGTGCCGACACCGCTGGTGACGTCCTCTCGAACCTCCGGAACCTCCCGGGCGCTGTCCAGCAGGCCCTCGACCGGACCGGCGTGATCGAGGAGGCCGCCGAGGAGTACGGCGACGGCGACGCCTTCTTCTTCGTCGGGCGGGACCTCGGCTGCCCGGTCGCCCTGGAGGGGGCGCTGAAGCTCAAGGAGATCTCGTACGACCACGCCGAGGGGTTCCCGGCGGGCGAGCTGAAACACGGTCCGCTCGCGCTGGTCACCGAAAGGACGCCGGTACTCGCCGTGCTCACCGAGGGGTCGCGCCCGGCGGAGACGCTCAACAACGTCAAGGAGGTCGAATCGCGTTCCGCGCCGGTTATCGGGCTGTCCTCGCACCCCCCCGCCGGGAAGTTCCTCGACACGGCGCTGTCGGTGCCCGATCTGGGAGTGCTCGAACCCCTGGTCGCGAACGTGTACCTCCAGCTGTTCGCCTACTACGTCGCGGACATGAAGGGCCGGGCGATCGACAAGCCGCGCAACCTCGCCAAGAGCGTCACAGTGAAGTGACGTTCTCCGCCGTGACGCGTCCGGCGCCCTGTCACGTGGCGCCGGGTGTCGACACGCCCCGGGGACCAAGGTTTTTGTCGCCGGCGTCGTAGCCGGGCACATGAGTTACGTCATCGTCGGGGGCGGACGGGTCGGGCTGCGGACGGCGCGGATCATGCGCGAGGAGGGCTACGACGTGGTCGTCGTCGAGCGCGACCCCGAGAAGGTCGACCGGCTGGAGTCGGAGGGCTTCCGCGTCGTCGAGGGCGACGGGGCGGACCCCGACACGCTCGAACGCGCGGGGATCGCCTCCGCGACCGCCGTCGCGGGGCTGACGGGCGACCTCAACACCAACTTCGCGGCGTGTACGGTCGGCAACGAACACGGCTGTCTCACCGTGTTGCGCATCGACGCGGACTACCGCAAGTCGATCTACGAGACCTACGCCGACCGGGTCGACGAGGTGATCTACCCCGAGCAACTGGGCGCCACCGGCGCGAAGACGGCGCTTCTCGGCGGGACGATCAGCGCGCTCGCCGACCTGACGGAGGAACTCCGCCTGCTGTCGGTCCGGATCCCCGAGGGCGCCCCCGCCGTCGGGAAGCGCGTCCACGACCTCGCCGACGCCATCGGCGTCGCGGACGCACGGATCTACGCCCACGGGCGGGCCGGCGAGTCGATGTCGATCCCGCTTCCCGGGACGGACGTCGAGGCGGGCGATCAGGTCGCGGTGATCGCGGACCGGGACGCGGTCGACCGCGTCCGGGCCGGCCTGATCGGCGACGCCGCCGGGGCGGACGCCTGACCCGTGCCCCCCGACCCCCCTTCCTGGTCCGTCCTCTTCGAGCGCGCCGCCGACCACGACGTGACGGAGGACGACGTCCGCGAGGCGATCGCGAGGCGACGCGATGCGTGAGCGCGAGCCCCCATCCATCGACGCCGACCCGATGGCCCGCGTCGTCGCGGACGCGGACGTGCTCGCGGCCGACCTTCTCGTCGGGGGGTCGAGCCGCGAGGCCCTCGACCTCGCGTACGCCCACGACTGGATCACGTTACTCGCGAACGACCCCCTCCTCAACGACGCCGAGGCGGTGATCGCCGACCTCGCCGGGGCGGACCTCGCCGCGGCGTGGCGCGCACGGATCGCCGACTTCGTGACGCTCGTCGACCATCCCGAGGGCGACCACCCGGCGCTCGCCACGGCGTTGCATGGCGACGCCCGCCACG
>Ga0207719_100683_pt1 | contig 15321 bp, 14 predicted proteins | sample A23P1SouthBayCA_2_FD_187279 | JGI IMG/M metagenome (GOLD analysis project Ga0207719, IMG submission 187279) | Aerobic enrichment media microbial communities from Eden Landing Ponds, California, USA - A23 P3 (3) (SPAdes) | ecosystem: Environmental > Aquatic > Marine > Unclassified | place... | reverse complement strand
GAGCTGGTGAACCACTTCACCTTCGACGGTGACACGATCACGGACGAGGTGTCCGGAGACACCGGTTCGATGGGCGGCGGCGTTTCGACCGGTGCCAGCGGGAAGGCGGGCAGCGCCTTCCAGTTCGACGGCGAGGACGACTACGCGACGTTCCCCGGAACTAGTCTCAACGGCGAGCAGGCGACTGTGACTGGTTGGTTCAACGTCAGCGCGCACCAGGACTGGTCTCGCGTGTTGCAGGTCGGCGGTGCGTACGACCGGAGTCCGGGTGAGGGCGACACTACCGGCGGCTGGGACCTCGAGTTCGAGGGGCCGACGAAGACGCTGACGGTCACCACCTACGGACCGAAGGAGCGTCCCACGGCGATAGATATCGAGTACGACACGTGGTACTTCAGTGCCGTCGTCGTCGATGGTCAGAACGTCACCTGGCATCTCTTCGACTCGGACGGCAAAGTCGACACCATCTCGAACGAGCAGGCCCGCACGCCGCTCGACGAGGCGGCGATCACGTTCTTCGCCGGCGACACGCACTACACCGCCGGTATGATCGACGACGTTCGCGGCTTCAACGGCGCCCTCTCGGAGGACCGGATCACGAGCATCTACGAGGAAGCCTGAAGGCAACCTGACGCGACCGCTGTCGGCCGTCGCACACTCGTCACCGGCGATGGTTGCGAGGTTGCCCGGAAACACCGGGTCGACGGGCATCGGCCGGCACCCGGACGGCGCCTTCCTTGTTTTCTCCGTTTCGCCCGGCGCTGAGCGACGCCGACCCCAAAATATTTCTCAGCACGATTGTTGTACTCTTACGCATGTCTAAGGATAGCAATGCTGAGGGCCGCTCGGTTTCCACGCGGCGACGGTGGCTCGCGCTGACCGGTGCTGGGATTTCCAGCCTGATAGCTGGCTGTTCTGGTGGCGACTCGGATACACCGACGGAGACGACACAGTCACCTCCGGACGAAACGACGATGGCCACGACGTCGACGACGGAGGAGCCGACGACCACAGCGGAACCGACGACCACAGCGGAACCGACTCCGACCACCGAACCACCGCAGGATGCCGGGTCGTACTTCGACCCGAACTCCGGGTTTGCCGACCCCGCACCGTGGCTCGAATCGGAAGACGTCTCGGTGAACGTAGTCACGGAGCCGACCCGGGAAGCGCTCGCGGAGGCCGTCAACCAGTCCGGACCGCGGGTCGTCGTCTTCGAGACCAGCGGCACCATCGATCTGGGCGGCGATTGGATCCGGGTGGAGAACGACAAGCTGTGGCTCGCCGGCCAGACGGCGCCCTCCCCGGGCATCACCGTCACCAAGGGGCTCTTCCAGATTGTGGCGGACGACTGTGTCTTCCAGCATATGCGGTTCCGGCCCGGTGATGAGGGCGCCGGCGGTTCCCCCTCGGAACTCGACGCGACGGGCACCGCGGACGACACCAAGAACAACGTCCTCGACCACTGTTCGGCGTCGTGGTCGACCGACGAGACGCTCTCGATCGGATACAACACGAACAACACGACCGTCTCGAACTGTATTATCTCCGAACCGCTCGACGACTCGCTCCATCCGAAGGGACCCCACGGCTACGGGTCGCTGACCGGAAACAACGCGAAGAACGTCGCGTACCTCGGCAACGTCCGCGCACACGCCTACGCCCGGAACCCACGGCTCAAGACGGGGACGGAGAGCGTCGTCGTCAACGAGACGGTGTTCGACTTCAAGCGTGGGGTCAAACTCGACAGTGACAGCTACGCGGCGATTGTCGGCAACACGTACATAGACCCCGTTTACTCCTTCGAGGGTGTCGTCCGGGAGGGCGGTCACGTGTACCTCGAGGACAACGCGTTCCGCCCGGAGGACACGAAAAAGACGGAGGGTGTCGACGAGATACTCGACGAGCGCCCGCTGTGGCCGGAGGGACTCGAAGCGATGGCGGCCGGCGAGGCTCACGACCACGCGCTCACCTATGCGGGCGCCCGGCCGGCTGACCGGACGGAGTACGACGAACGCATCATCAGCCACATCAAAAATCGGGACCCGACCGAGGCGTTCATCGACAGCCAGGAGGAAGTCGGCGGCTACCCCGACCTCGAGGAGAACACCCGTTCCCTACAGATTCCGGACGAGAACCTCCGCAACTGGTTGCAGTGGCACGCCCTCGAAGTCGAGGATCCGGACGCCATTAGTTCGTAGACCCGGACTTTCGGCGGGTTGTGGTTCCGCGTGGGAACTGCTCTTCACTTCGAGAAACGGCCCTTCTAACTCAACGCTGATTCGGCCGCGGCCCTTTCTCTCCTCGAAAGAATTCGGGTCGGAGCCGTTGCGTCGCTGTAGCGTCAGACACGCGTCACCGGAACGTTTATCCGGCTGTTCGCCCTGATTTCCGCTCAACGCACTACAATGAAGCTCGCGATGGTGGGGTTCGGCCAAGCGGGCGGGAAAATCCTCGATAGGTTCATCGAGTACGACGAGCAACACGACGCGGGCATCGTCCGCGCCGCTGTCGCCGTCAACACCGCGAAAGCCGACCTGATGGGTTTAGATCATGTACCGCAGGAGAACCGCATCCTCATTGGCCAGTCCCGAGTGAAGGGACACGGCGTGGGTGCGGACAACGAACTCGGCGCGGAGATTGCCGAGGAGGATCGCGACGAGGTGATGGGGGCAATCGACAACATCCCGGTCCACGAGATTGACGCGTTCCTCATCATCGCTGGCCTCGGGGGCGGCACCGGCTCGGGCGGTGCGCCCGTGCTCGCGCGCCAGCTCAAGCGCATCTACACCGAACCCGTCTACGGACTCGGCGTCCTGCCGGGCACCGACGAGGGGGGAATCTACACGCTCAACGCCGCGCGCTCCTTCCAGACCTTCGTCCGCGAGACGGACAACCTGCTCGTCTTCGACAACGACGCGTGGCGCCAGTCGGGCGAGTCGATGGAGGGGGGGTACGACGAGATAAACAAGGAGATAGTCACCCGCTTCGGTATCCTGTTCGGCGCGGGTGAGGTCAAGGAGGGCTCGGAGGTTGCCGAGTCCGTCGTCGACTCCTCCGAGATAATCAACACGCTCTCGGGCGGCGGCGTCTCGACCATCGGCTACGCCGCCGAGTCCGTCGCGGACGAAACCAACGACGACGGCGGCCTGCTCTCCCGACTCACGGGCGGCAGTAGCCAGGAGCCCCAGGACTCCTCCGCGACGACGAACCGCATTTCCAGTCTGGTCCGAAAGGCGGCGCTCGGACGCCTCACGCTCCCCTGCGAGATAGAGGGCGTCGAGCGCGCGCTCCTGGTCACCGCCGGCCCCAGCGCCTTCCTCAACCGGAAAGGCATAGAGCGCGGGCGGAAGTGGCTCGAAGAGCAGACCGGGTCGATGGAAGTCCGGGGCGGGGACTACCCCGTGAACGGGTCGTCCCAGGTCGCCTCGGTCGTACTGCTCTCCGGCGTCACCGACGCGCCGCGCATCAAAGAACTCCAACAGGTCGCCGTGGAGGCCAAGGACAACATCGACGACATCAAATCCGAAAGCGAAGATAACTTGGAGGAGTTGGTCCAAGACGACGAAGATGAGTTGGAGTCGCTGTTCTAGCGTCGTCCTGGCCGCCCTTGTACTGGTGCTCGTCGCCTCGGCCCCCGTGGCCGCCGTCTCCGTGAGCGCCGAGAACGTCCCCGGCGACAGCGGTGCCGAAGTCGACGAAGAGGTCACGGCGACGTACACCCTTGAGGAACTGTACGACGAATACGACGAATGGACGCTGGTTGGCGAGACGGAACTGACCGAGACGACGTGGACGGTCAGTCTCTACGACCAGACGGACAGCCGCATCGAGCGCAACACGTACAACAACCAGTCGTTCGAACAGGCGGTGTCGGCGGACGAGGACGTGAACTACATCGAAGTCGAGGTGACCGGCACGGTGCCGGAGGTCCGCGAGTTCACGTACGAGGCGCCCCAGACGTTCGAGTTCGCGACGCTCACGCAGACGCAGGACGGCGGCGCGAGCGCGGAGCTTCGAAGCGACGATGTGTGGCATTACACCCAAGACAGCAAGGAGGCGCGCGCCGCCATCGACTCGGCCGCCGCGGCCGTTGAGGGCTCGGGCTCCTCGGAGGCTAAATCCGACCTGGACGCCGCGATATCCTCCTTCGAGAACGGGAACTTCGAGAACGCCCAAAACCTCGCGCAAAGCGCCGAGGACGCGGCGAACGACGCCCAGCAGTCCGAGCAGCGCAACCGGATGATTCTCTACGCCGTTGCCGCGCTCGTCGCGCTCCTCGTCGTCGGCGGCGTCGTCTACTGGCTCCTCTCGAACCGGGACACCGGTGGCGACCCGCTGAGCTAGTGCGAGTCGTCGTCCCCTTCGACGCGGCGGACCCCAAAACGCGTCTCGAAGACGCTCTCGCCGCCGACGAGCGGGCCGACTTCGCGCGCGTGATGCTCGGGGACGTGCTGGCTGCCGTCCGCGCGGCCGGACACGACCCTACCGTTCTCTCGACCGAACCGCTCGACGTTGACGCGTCCGTGACCGTCGACGAGCGGCCGCTCTCCGCGGCGGTGAACGACGCGCTCACCCGGGATGGGGCGACAGCCGTCGTGATGGCGGACCTCGCGCTCGCCACCGGGGACGCGATAGCCCGGCTCCTCGCGGCCGACGGCGAGGTAGTCCTCGCACCGGGTCGGGGCGGCGGCACGAACGCGCTCGTCTCCCGCCATCCCGAGTTCCGCGTGGACTACCACGGCATCTCCTGTCGGGACCACCGCCGCATCGCCCGGGAGGTCGGCGCCGACCTCGAAGAAATCGACTCCTTCCGGCTGGCGACGGACGTCGACGAACCCAGTGATTTGGTCGAACTCCTCCTCCACGGCGAGGGCGAGGCCGCGTCGTGGCTGCGCGAGCGCGGGTTCGCGCTCGTCGCGGGCGAGGGGCGGGTTCGCGTGCGGCGGGAGTAGAGTCGGGGTCAGCCGATGAGTCCCGCCTCGTGGAGAACGCCGACGCCACACCCCGTGTACGCGACGCCGAGCGCGGCCGGGAGGGGCTCGTTCGACAGCGCAAACGTGCTCGCCTGTATCAGGCCGAGCGCTATCATCGCGCCCCCGAGTAGCCACCGTTTCGTGTCCCGGTCCATACCGAGGGGCTGGCGGGGGACAAGATAAAGCCTGTCCGCGAGAGGCAGGCTTTTCCCGCCGGGACACCGACCGTCGAGCGATGATTCCCGGCGCCGCGGCGTACGACATCGACCTCGACATCCGCGAGGACGACATCGACGAGTTGCTCGACGTGACGCCCGCCGACGTGTCGGCCGCGCCGGAACTCACTTTCGCGCGCAACGTGTTCGTGCCGCTCACGACGGCCTGCCGGTACACCTGTACGTACTGTACGTACTACGACCCGCCCGGACAGGCAACGCTTCTGTCGCCCGACGAGGTCCGCGACATCGTCCGGATGGGCGCGCGCGCCGGCTGTACGGAGGCGCTTTTCACCTTCGGTGACGACCCGGACGAGCGCTACGAGGGCATCCACGAGCAGTTACAGGAACTCGGCCACGACTCGATTCACTCCTACCTCCGCGAGATGTGCGAGATGACCTTGGAGGAGGGCCTGCTCCCGCACTCGAACCCCGGCGACCAGACGTACGAGCAGATGGCGCAGGTGGCCGACGTGAACGCCAGCATGGGCGTGATGCTCGAAACGACCGCCGAGGTACAGGCACACGGCGGGCCGCGGGCGAAAAACCCGGGCCAGCGGCTCAACACCCTCCGAAACGCCGGCGAGCTCGGCGTGCCGTTCACCACCGGCATTCTCGTCGGTATCGGAGAGGAGCCCCGGGACCGCGCGGAGTCGCTTCTGGCCATCAGACGGCTCCACGAGCGCTACGGCCACATCCAGGAGGTCATCGTCCAACCCGTCGTGGAGAACGAGCGCTGGCGCGACGGCGAACCCGACCTGACGACGATACGCCGGACGACGGCGATGGCCCGCGCCTGCTTACCCGAATCGGTGTCCGTCCAGTCGCCGCCGAACCTCGCGCCCGTCCGGGACCTGCTCGACTGTGGCATCGACGACCTGGGCGGCGTCTCCCCGGTGACGGACGACCACATCAATCCGGAGCACAAGTGGCCTGCCCTCCGCGAGCTAGAGGACATCGCCGAGGAGGCCGGCGTCCCCCTCCGCGAGCGCCTCCCGACGTACGAGCGCTACCTCCCCGACACCGGCGTCGAGAACGAGTGGGTCTCTCCGCCCGTCGGGAACGCGCTCCGCGAGGACTCCCCGGCCGGCGAGCGATACCGCGGGCTCCGCCCCTGAAAGGAGAATAAATTGCCGCTACCCGTGACGGCTGTTTCGTCCGTTTACGGCCGATTGCGGACCCAGTGGAAGGGTTTAACCGGGTACAGACGTCACGTCCGAGTACGCCGCTCCGGACAGCCACAGCGGTCACCGGGGAGCAGGGGCACGTTCTGCACCGTTGCGGGGCTTGAGGTGCCTGCGTCCCGTACCCGGTGTAACCCCTGTGCTGGCCGGGGCACACTACTATGCACGGAACGGACCAACACACCGCGACCGGTATCACGCTATGAGCAGGAACACCGTCGAGGAGTACAAACAGGAGAAACACCCCCTCGACGTCATCGAGGACCTGAAGGAGTACGCCGCCGAGGGCCTCTCCTTCGAGGAGATAGAGGAGCGCGCCGGCGGCGGCGAGTGGGAGCGCCTGAAGTGGGCGGGGATGTACACCCACGGCCGTCAGGAGGGGTACTTCATGATGCGCACGAAGGCCCCCGGCGGCTATCTCACCCCCGAGCAGGCCGAGGTTATCGGTGAGGTTGCCGACGAGTACGCCACCGCGCCCGAGGAGCACGGCGGCGAGAACCAGAACGAGATTTGGGGCGACGCCTTCCTCGACATCACGACCCGTCAGGACATCCAGAAACACTGGATAGAGGTCGAGGACGTCCCCGAAATCTGGTCGACGTACGACGAGGTCGGCCTCTCGACGATTCAGGGCTGTGGCGACTCCGCCCGGAACGTGCTGGGCTGTCCGGCCGCCGGCCTCGACGGCCACGAACATTTCAACGCCCAACCGGTCATCGACGCCGTCTCGGAGTTCTTCACCGAGAACCGGGAGTACGCGAACCTCCCGCGGAAGTTCAAGATGACCATCACGGGCTGTTCGCACGACTGCGCGCAGTCCCAGATAAACGACGTGGGGCTCACCCCCGCGCGCAAGGAGTTCGACGGCGAGCAGTACTACGGCTTCCACGCCAAGGTGGGCGGCGGCCTCTCGGACGGTCCGCGGATGGCCTCCGACCTCGACGTGTTCATCCGACCGGAGGACACTGTGGAGTTCTGTCGCGCCGTCGCACAGACGTTCAAGGAGGTCGGGGACCGGCACAACCGCGGCGTCTGCCGGATGCGCTATCTCGTCCAGCAGATGGGCGTCGAGAACTTCGAGGAGGCCGTCCGATCGCGTTCGAGCGTCGACTTCCCCACGCGGGGCACCGACCTCACCGAGGGGTACGCCGGCGACCACGTCGGCGTCCACGACCAGAAGCAGGACGGACTGAAGTACGTCGGCTTCAACGTCGTCGCGGGCCGAATTGGAGGAACTGAGTTCGCTGAGGCCGCCCGCGCGGCGAAGAAGTACGGCACCGAGGACACCTCGGTTCGCCTCGCGACGGACCAGAACTTCCTCATCACGCACATCCCCGAGGAGAACGTCGAGGACCTCCTCGCGGAGGACTTCGCGGCCGACTACCAGCCGGACCCCGGCCCCTTCTCGCGGGGCGCGGTCGGCTGTACCGGCTCGGAGTTCTGTAACTACGGCATCATCGAGACCAAAGATAGAGTGAAGCGCTGGGCGCGCGAACTCGACGAGCGCATCGACACGCCCGACGACCTGGACGTGGTCCGAATGCACATGTCCGGCTGCTCGGCCTCCTGTGCCCAGCCCCAGATTGCGGACATCGGGTTCCGCGGCGAGACGGTGAAGGCGAACATCGACGACGACGACGACGAGAACGACGACATCGTCGAGGGGATGGACTTCGGTCTCGGCGGCGCCCTCGGCGCCGACAACGAGTTCCTCGATTGGGTCGAGACGGCCGTGCCCGCGGATTCGGTCATCCCGGCGCTTGAGGAACTGTTCGACGCCTACGCCGAGGAGAAAACCGACGGCGAGCGCTTCTACGAGTGGTGTCGACGCGTCGACAACAGCCGCCTGCGCTCCGTGATGCAACAGGCGGACGCCAACGTCTCCGGGGGTGTTGCCCATGGGGACTGAGGGTCCGTCGCCCGGCGTTCCGGACGTCGCCGGCGTGAGCGATGACGAGGACGCCTGTGGCTGTGGCAGCGACTGTGGCTGTTCGAGCGGAACGAACGAGACGAGCCAGCCCGAAGCGGGCCACGAACACGACCACCGACAGCACGAGCACCAACACGACTCGGAGGCCCGTCAGCCGGTGGCTGACGGTGCCGGCGTCGCCAACGCCGACGAGATGGGCAACCTCGGGGACATCGAGTTCACCGAACCCGCCGAGGGGTCGAGTCAGGACATCGAGTCGGAAAACCTCCCCGAGGAGCGTGTGGGGACGGGTGCCGACGAGGCCGAGACGCCGGGCTACGGCATCCGCTCGGAGATGAACGACATCGAGACGCCCGACGAGAAGACGTGGTTCATGGAGCTCGACGAGGCCGTCATCGACGAGGGCCGCTGTATCCAGTGTGGGACCTGCGTCGCGGCGTGTCCGTCCGACTCCATCGGCATCGGGGACGACGGCCTGCCCGAACTGGTGAAGATGTGTACGGGCTGTTCGATGTGTTGGGACTTCTGTCCCCGCGGCGGTCTCCGCTACGAGCGCCAGTGGAAGATAACGGGCGGCGAGGACAACGTGAAGGGCGCGGGCGACCCCATCACCGAGTTCTCGGCGCGCGTCGAGGACGACTGGCGCGACGGCGCCCAGGACGGCGGCGTCGTCACGAGCATCCTCACCCACCTGCTCGAAGCGGGCGAAATCGACGGCGCGCTCGTCGCCACCGAAAGTGAGGAGGAGGAGTGGAAGGCCGAGTCCTTCCTCGCGACAACCCCCGAGGAGCTCATCGAGAGCGCCGGCTCCTTCTACAACCAGACGATGGCGCTGGGCAACCTCGACCTGGACCAGTGGTCCCACAAACTCCCCGAGAAGGACCCCGAGGACCTCTCCTTGGCCCTCGTCGGGACGCCCTGCGAGATTGAGGGCATCAAGGCGCTCCAGGACTTCGACTGGGACTATCAGTCCCAGGAGGCGATGGTGCGTGCGGTGGACTACTCCATCGCCCTGATGTGTACGAAGAACTTCAACTACCAGCAGCTCCTCGGTGAGATGGTCGAGGAGCAGCGCGGCATCGATAGAGAGGACATCGGCAAACTCGACGTCCTCGACGGCGAACTCCGCGTGTACGACGAGGACCTCGAACTCGTCCTCGACGAGGACATCGAGAACTTCCACGACGCCGCGCTGAAGGGCTGTGACGAGTGCGCGGACTTCACCGGCTTCGCCTCCGACATCACGGTCGGCTCCGTGGGCTCCTCGGACTCCTACTCCAGCGTCATCGTCCGCTCCGAGCAGGGGCTGAAGGCGTGGGAGATGACCGAGGCGGACCTCGACTACCACGACCTGGAGAACCGCGGCGCAATCGGCGGTCTCCAGTCCTGGGACAAGAAGAAGGCGTTCGACTCGCTCCAGCGCCCCTTCGATCCGGACGCGCCGCGCTTCATCGACTACACGGACCACGCCGAGAACTACGGCACCGTGAAGAACCCCCACGACGCGGACCACTAACGCCGCGTTTCTCTTTTCGCTGCCGTCGCCAAAACGCGTTTACCGCCCGCATAGCGACGCCCCGATGTCGGGCAGTCGCTTTCGAAGCAGGGTGTACACGACGGAAACGACCACTCCACCGAGCAGCGCCGTCCGGACCGTCCCCTCGAAGGCAAGAATCCCGGGAACGGAGAGCGCAACGACGGCGAGTAAGTCCTCGGGCGCGCCGTCGTAGCGGATGAGCCGTCGCGGCGCGAGCCAGCGCTTCCCGCGGTGGTGGTACACGCCGCGATCGTCGTCCTCGACCCACGGCCGCCGCCCCAGTCCGCCGCCCCAGTCCGCCGCCGAGCGCGTCGGTGAGCGCGTGGAGCGCCCCGGCGGCCGCCGCGAACGCCACGCCGACCGTGAGCGGCGTCGGCCGGAGGAGGGCCACGGCGCCCAGCGCGGCCGCGACGACGGTGAAGTACTCGGGGTAATGGAGCGTCTTGCGATGGGCGAGCGGCCACAGGATGTCCAGGTCCGGCAGATACCCCCCGACGAGCGCGGCGCCCGCGGCCACCCCGGCGAACTCCGGGGAGACGGCGAACAGCGGGAGCGCGAGCAGCGTGCCCATCGCCGCGTGGGTGGTGGCCATCACGCTCAGAGCAGGGGCGTGCCGTCCGCGTGGGGGCCGAGTTCCGGGCCGATGACTTCCGCTTCGGGGTCGACGCGCCGGCGCTTCGTATAGTCCGTCGAGCGCTCCACGGGGATGCGGCCCGCGGCGGATATCATCTCGGCGTACTCCGTGAAGGAGCGGAACTCGCCGTACTCGCCGCCCGCGCGCTTGGTTATCTCCTCGGAGAGGATGGTGCCCATGAAGTCGTCGGCGCCACAGGAGAGCATCTTGATGCCCTGTGCGTCGCCGTACTTCACCCACGAGGACTGGACGTGGTCGATGTTGTCCAAAAAGAGGCGGCCGACGGCTATCATCAACTCGTCTTCCGCCGTCGTCGCGCCGCCATCGACCATCCCCTGGTTGTGAAGCGGCGTGTCGGGATGGATGAAAGAGAGGGGGACGAACTCCGTGATGGCGCCCGTCCGGTCCTGTAAGTCGCGGAGCTCCTTCAGGTGGAGCACCCGGTGCATCTCGTTCTCGACGTGGCCGTACATGATGGTAGCCGTCGTCTCCATCCCCGCGTCGGCGGCGGCCTCCATCGCGTCGAGCCATCCTTGGGTTCCCACCTTGTCGGGGCAGATGACCTCCCGCACCTCGTCGACGAGGATTTCGGCGGCCGTTCCGGGGACGGTGTCGAGGCCCGCGTCCGCGAGGCGTTCGTACACCTCCCGGTACGTCCAGTCGGTGCCCCGCTTGGCGTGGTCGGCCTCCTCCGGCGTCATCGAGTGGACGTGCGCACCGGCGACGGACATCGCGTCCATCTGTTCGACGTACGTGCCGGGGTCCTTCTCGTACTCCTCGGGCGGCCGGTAGTTGTGGTTCTGCTCCGCGGTTTCGAGTATCTCGCGGTGCTCCTCGTCGAGCACGAAGGCCGGATGGAGCCCGGACACCGAGGTCACCTCGTACACGCCGCGCTCGACGGCGTCCCGGACGATTTCGGTTGATTCCGCGGGCGTCTTGGTGAACCCGCCGCCGTGGTCGCCGTCGTAGTCGCTTCTGAACGTTTCCGCGCGGTCCTTGAAGTTACAGAACAGACAGCCCGTGTTGCACGCCGTCGTGACGTTGTTGTTCACGTTGGCGACGAAGGTGACTTCCTCGCCGACGACCTCCTCGCGGCGGCGGTCCGCGGCTTCCAGGACGAGCTCCTTGCGCTTCGGGTCAATTCCCTCCTGTTCGGTGCCGGTCGTGAGGAGTTCGACGCCGTCAGCGACCGTGAGACGGGTCCCCGCCCGCGCTTTCCGGAGCGCGTTCTCGAAGGACTGGTCCGTCTCGGGAACGTGCTCGAAGTCGAATCGCTCGCGGGGGACGTTCGCGGTCGTCTGAAAGGCGTCGGACATCATGTGTACGCAGGCCGCGAACCGTGAAAAAGGGTCGGCCTCCCGAACGGAAACCGCTTAGGCGGTCCGTCAGAAAGGCGGCGTATGACCAGCGTGAAGGAGTTCGAAGTGGAGACGGCGCCGACGGCAGAGGAACCCGGCTGGGGTCGATTCCGCTTCACCGACCGCTACTCCGTCTTCGACTGGGGCGAGATGCCCGACCACATCCCCGAGAAGGGCGCCGCGCTGTGTACGATGGGCGCGCACAACTTCGAGCGCCTCGAATCCGAAGGCATCCCGACGCACTACCGCGGCGTCGGTGACGACGTGGGCCCGCTCGCGGAGCGCGAGACGGCGCCCGAGAAGATGGCCATCCAGTTGGTGAACGTCCCGGACCTCCCCCGCGAGGGCCGCACGTACGACTACGACGCCTACCACGACGCGGCGGGGACGAACTACCTCGTGCCCCTCGAAATCGTCTTCCGGAACACCGTCCCCGTCGGCTCCTCGCTGCGCCGCCGGCGGGACCCGGCGGACCTCGGGTTGTCGTTCGACGACTGGCCCGCCGAGACGGTCGAACTCGACGAACCGGTCGTGGAGTTCTCCACGAAGTACGAGGAGAGCGACCGCTACCTTGAGAAGGAGGAGGCCGCCCGCATCGCGGGCAAAGCCGACGTGTACGCGCTCGAATCCGTCGCCCGCGAGGTGAACCGGGTCGTCACGGAGCGCGCCACGGAGACGGGATTCGTCCATCAGGACGGCAAAATCGAGTGCTGTTACGTCGACGGCGAGATATGGGTGGCGGACGTGGCGGGCACCTTCGACGAGAACCGCTTCAGCTACGACGGCACCCAGGTGTCAAAGGAGTTCCTCCGGCAGTACCACAAGGAGACCCAACCCGAGTGGGTCGAGGCCGTCGCGGCCGCGAAGGAGGACGCCAAAGACCAGGGCGTCGCGGACTGGCGGACGCTCTGCGAGACGGAGCCACAACCGCTCCCCGAGCGCGTGATTCGGGCGGCCCGCGACCTGTACGCCGCGGGCACGAATCAGTACACTGGCACTGAGTTCTTCGACGCGCCGTCGATGGACGCGGCCGTCGAGACGGTTCGGGACCTCTGAGGGCGAACTAATTCTTCAGTGGGTGACCGGAGAAAAGGGAATCAGTCGTCCGCTTCGGCGCTCGCGACTATCTCGGCGTGTCTGTCGACCGGTTCCGTCGGGAGCGCCGCGTCCGCCTCGGGGTCCAGACCGAGCTGGTAGGTGTCCGCCTCGTCGCGTAGCTCCGTGCGTCCGTTGCGCACGAGGCTGTCGCCGTTCAGGTGTATCTTCAGCGCCTCGACGAGCGCCTCGGCTTCGAGGGGCTGGCCCTTCTCGCGGAGCAACTCGGCGGCCTCCTCCGGGTCGTCGGGGTAGCCGTTCCCGCGCCGGTACACCCCCTCCGGAACGGAGAACGCGCGCTGGGTGATGATGGGGCCCTGGTCCAGGTCCGTGGTCACGTAGTGGGCCGTCACGCCCGCGATGCGCGCGCCCTTCTCGACGGCCTGCCGGTAGGCCGACGCGCCGGGGAACGAGGGGAGTAGGGAAGGATGGACGTTGATGATGCGGTTGTCGTAGCGGAACACCACGTCGGGCGAGAGGATGCGCATGAAGCGCGCGAGCGCGACGGTGTCCACGTCGTGTTCGTCCAGAATGTCGAGGAGCCACTCCTCGTCGAGTTCGCCGCTGGCGTCGCCGGCGTCGTAAAAGGGCGCGTCCACGTCCGACTCCTCCACGAGCGGGTGAAGGTCGTCGTGGTTGCCGATGACGACGGCGAGTTCGGCGTCGAGTTCGTCGTTCTCGAACGCCTCCAGGAGGCGTTCGAGGCAGTGGGACTCCTTGGTGACCATGACCGCGAGCCGTCGGGCGGCGCGCTCGGAGGGGAAGCGGACCTGTACGTCGAGTCCGAGGTCCTCCCCGAGCTCGTTCAGGTCGGCCCGGAGGGTGTCCGCGGTGGTGACCATGCCCGTCGTGTCGACGTGCATCGTCATCCGGAACACCCCCTGGCGGACGTCCTGGTCGAGGTCCTCGATGTTGCAGCCCCGCTCGAACAGCAACGAGGTGACGCGAGCGATGAGGCCCTCGTCGTCGTCGCCGACGACGGTGATTTCGGTGTACTCGTCGGTCATGGAGCGATTATTTCCTTCTCGGCGGGCGACGGCAAAAGCCGTTCGCTCCGCGCGGACGACGGTGTACGCGAACGTGTATAGCGAGACGATTGGGGAAGGTATTTCATCCACAGGCTCGCAACGTCGGATGATGACCGCGTACACCGCGACGGTGACCGTCCGCCTGAAGCGGGGCGTCCTCGACCCCGAGGCGGAGACGACGAAGCAGGCGCTCGAACGGCTCGGCTTCGAGTTGGAGGCGCTTCGCTCCGCCGACCGCTTCGAACTCGACCTCGACGCGACCGACGAGGCCGCGGCCGCCGAGCGCGCCGAGGAGATGGCCGAGCGCCTGCTGGCGAACCCGACCATCCACGACTACGAGGTCAACGTCGAGCAATCCGAATGACGGTTTCAATCATCCGCTTCGGGGGGTCGAACTGCGACCGGGACGCCGCGCGGGCGTTCGAGCACCTCGGCATCGACGCCGAAATCGTCTGGCACGAGGACGGTCTCCCCGAGGACACGACTGGGGTACTCCTCCCCGGCGGGTTCTCCTACGGCGACTACCTCCGCGCCGGCGCGATGGCCGCTCGCACGCCGATTATGGACGAGGTGCGCGCGGCCGCCGAGGACGGGCTGCCCGTGCTTGGCGTCTGTAATGGCGCCCAAATCGGCTGTGAGTCCGGGCTTACCGAGGGCGCGTTCACGACGAACCGCTCGGCGCGCTTCCAGTGTGAACCCGTCCACCTCCGCGTGGAGAACGCCGACACGCCGTGGACTGAGAACTATGCGGAGGGCGACGTCATCGAGGTCCCCATCGCACACGGCGAGGGGCGCTTCGAAATCGAGGCCGAGCGCCTCGAAACCCTACAGAGCGAGAATCGGGTTCTCTTCCGGTACTGCGACGCCGAGGGGAATATTACTGACGCCGCGAACCCGAACGGCTCCACCGACAACGTCGCCGGCGTCGTCGGCGCGGGCCGCGTCGCGGTGATGATGCCCCACCCCGAGCGCGCGACGCTGCCCGACATCGGCACCACGGACGGACAGGGAATCCTTCAGGGGTTCGCCTGAGTTCTGAGTTCTTCGATTAGTCCACGAGCGGGAGGCTATAATCCCGTTCGCGGGCCAGCACTTCCTCCCACGTCCGCTCGCACGCACAGGACACCTCCCCGAACACCGAGGGGTCCTGGCGCAAGTCGAAGTCCTTGATGGCCTCGTACACGAGTTCGTCGCACTCCCCGCAGTTGTGCGCGCCCCGGTCGGAGCCGTTCCCGACGGGGTCGGAGACGACGATGGCGTCCACGTCGGTGGTGGATTCGAGCACCTCGGCCACCGACCAGAGCCACGGCGGGCGATACCCCCCGCGGAAGTGGAGGGTGTCGACCATCGTGTAGCGCTGGACA